>Ga0210409_10001314_pt1 | contig 33057 bp, 28 predicted proteins | sample IncBWH17MmetaG_FD_161649 | JGI IMG/M metagenome (GOLD analysis project Ga0210409, IMG submission 161649) | Forest soil microbial communities from Barre Woods Harvard Forest LTER site, Petersham, Massachusetts, United States - Inc-BW-H-17-M | ecosystem: Environmental > Terrestrial > Soil >...
GCGCACGCCTTGTTTAATCTGAGCAAGCTCGCGGTCTGGTGGCTCAGGCTCGGTATTGGCATCGAGCGGATTAAGCCTGGCCATCCCCAACAGAACGGCCGCCATGAGCGCATGCATCTGACCCTGAAAAAAGAAGCCACCAAGCCGGCGGCTTCCAATTTTCTGCAACAGCAGGCTCGGTTCGACAAGTTCATCGAGGTCTTCAACAACGAGCGTCCTCACGAAGCCCTGGACATGAAGTGCCCGGCGGAGGTCTATCAAGCTTCCACACGTGTCTACCAAGGGCTGCCCGACATCGACTATCCCCTCCACGACAAAACCATCGTGGTCACGCGTTGTGGTCGAATCTGTCTAGGACGCAAGAAAATCAACTTCAGCACGGTCTTTGCCGGTCAAGCCGTCGGCATCAAAGAAGTCCACGACGACATTTGGCTGGTGAGCTTTATGGATTATGATCTTGGATATTTCGATCTGGAGACTCGGGTGCTCGAACCGCTCGAAAATCCGTTCGGTCCAAAAGTGTTACCCATGTCTTAGGTACGTTGTGTAACCCATGTGTCCGGGCTGGACCCTCATGAGATGGCGCGCCCGACAGGAGTCGAACCTGCGACCTTGTGCTTCGGAGGCACACGCTCTATCCATCTGAGCTACGGGCGCGCAATTTGGGGTGCGAACCGCGGCGCGGGTTGCAGTCAGGTTCGCACTGAAGTGCGATTTTACCTTGCTTCATTCACCGTAGCAAAATCAATCGCTGAGAGGCAAATCAAGACCCAAGACATTCACCGCTGGGGTCAGGACGAGTGGGATGAGTTATCGCGCTCCGTTTGTATTTTTCGGTCTGATTCTTGCGGGCTACCTTTGGGAAGAAGTCCGCTCAGAGGACCACGGACAGGATTCGCTGGGCCACCACGGCAGAAGAAGACAGGCGGGGGTGGGTGGTATAATCCCGGTCCCAATCATCGATGAATGAATTGCTCACATACTGGGGAAAACTAGCGGCGGCGCCGGGATTGCGCGTCATCGGAATTATCGTCATTGCGTTCATCGTTTCGCGGATCCTGAAAACCATTACCACCAAGCTCATCGAGCTGGCGAAGTCGCCATCGCGCACGGCGCAGATGCGAGAGCAGCAGACGCGAACGATGGCCGGCCTACTCTACAGCACCGGCATCTTTGTCATCATTGCGGTGGCGCTGCTGATGGTGATGCGCGAATGCGGCTTCGATGTTTCGCCCGTAACAGCGGCGGCGGCTGTTGCTAGCGTGGCGCTTGGCTTCGGCGCGCAGAACTTGATCAAAGATCTCATCAATGGATTCTTTATCGTGTTCGAGGATCAGTACGTGGTGGGCGATTTGATTCAGGCCAACAATGAAATGGGGCGTGTCGAATATCTTACATTGCGACGCACTGTGATCCGGAACCCTGCGGGCGCATTGGTGACGATTCCAAACAGTCTGATCGGCCAGGTGGCAAACCTCAGCCGGGATTGGTCGCAGGTTTTCGTGGATGTTACCGTTCCATCGGACGAAAACGTCGGGCGCGCGCTAGCCTCACTCGAGAAAATTTCAGGAGATTTTCGCAACGACACGGACTGGTCTCCGGCGGTGATGGACGGCCCGCGGGTGCTTGGTATAGAATCCCTGTCGCTCGACGGCACTGTGCTGCGCCTCCAAGTTAAAACTGTTCTCAACCGTAAGGACGACGTGGCCCGCGAAGTTCGTCGAAGAATCAAGATCGGGTTCGAGCAGTCGCGCATTCCGCTGAGCCGCACGCACAAGGTGACCTTGCAGGGCGAGCTGCCGCAGCCGAAGCCATAAAATCTTGCAGTCTTAGATCTCAGGAGGAAATAATGGGAGACGTGACGCACGAGCAAGTAAACCTGATGTTGCGCCTGTACGACATTCGGCGGGAGCCGCGGCTGCGTGAAGCCCGGGAGTGGTTCGTGTCAAATTTCAATTCCACCACGGCTGAGGAAATGATGAAGCTCTGTCCACCGGGAAGCCAGGAAAATGCGTTCATGCGGATGGTGATCAGCTACTGGGAGATGGTGGCAAGTATCGTGAACCGCGGATTGATTGATGAGGATCTGTTTTTCGAAAGCACCGGAGAGCAGTGGATGGTGTGGGACCGGATCAAGCCAATCTTGCCCGTGTGGCGAGCGATGTTTAAAAACCCGCTGGTGTTTGCCCAACTCGAGGAACACATCAAGCGCCTGGATGCCTGGCGCGAGAAGCGCGCTCCAGGGTCAACCGAGGCCATGCGCCAACTGATGGCACAAATGGCGCAGGCGCAGGCGGCAGCAAAAACGCGGACGGCTGGGAATTAGTTCGCCTCATATTCGCTCCGGGTGCCCACGTGCCGGGCACTCGGAGCTGTTTCGCGCGTATTTTTGCTAGCCGCATCCTCTGGAACTGTGGTAATTTCTGGCGAGTCCCCCGAATCGAAAAGTTTCCGACGATTGAGCTGAGCGGCGGGAAGCTCTGGCTCGTAGGCAGAAAGTTCCCGCGAGGACCTCCGGGGAGGAATGAGACTATGAACGTCCGCCGTCCGATATATTCCGGGATTGCGCTTTGTACGAGTCTACTGCTGTCGATCCCCCCCGATGTGGTCGCACAAACAACGCAGTCGGCGGGGAAGATCACCACCGTGCTGCCCATTGTCAACGTGGTGCGCGGCCCCCAGATGGTACCCGCGAGTGCATCCCAGGAAGTATTCTGGGGCGACGTGGTGAACACGGGGCATCTGGCGCGCGCGCGCGTTGCGTTGAACGACGGCTCGGTGTTGAGCGTCGGATCCGATTCAAATCTTGCAATCAGCAAGCACGACGCCGCAGAGCAGCAGACGGACTTGGAACTCAATTACGGACGTGTCCGCGCAAACGCTGTAAAGCTCGTGAAGCCGAAAGCGAACTTCCAGATTCGCACTTCGTCAGGAGTTGCTGGCGTGGTGGGGACGGACTTTGAAGTTTCTACGGAAAACGACACGACGCGAGTAGTCGTGTTCGAAGGGAAAGTAAGATTTTGCGCGCTGGTCTCTGAGGAGAAGAAGAAGGACGGCGAGGACCAGCCGGGTGTAGATGCAGGAGTGCCCGCCCCGAATGTGCAGGACGATCAGGACCCGAACAAGCGGAAGCGCCACGTGTTCCTCGGGCCTTGCGTGATTGTGGCCGCGGGCGCGACCTCGGATGTGCACTTTAATTCCGCGCCCAGTCAGCCTGTCCCCGCAACACCTATGACCGTTGCGGATGCGGTGAACGGTACGACCCCGACCGGCGGAGCAGGAGCGGGCGGAGGCGCGGCGGGTGGCGGAGCAGGCGCAGGCGGCGCGGCCGGTGGAGGAATTGGAGCGGCGGGCGGTGCTATTGCCGGAGTTTCGGCAGCTGTTGCAGCGGCAGTTGCCACGGCCGTGGTTCGCAGCGTGGCCACAACCAAGACGTGCGCGCCTCCACCCCCCGGCGGGGCAGCGCCTCGCGCTAATTGCGTTTCAAGGACTGGCGTTAACCGTCTGCCCGGCCAAAGGTAGCCGGCGCCGCACCTGCGCCAAACAAGGTATAGCCCGAGATGTGAAACGTCACTATCGTTTGCGAGTACGCGCTGTCGAATCGCTGGCCTGAGAGCAGCCGAACTAGAGCCATCCTAGTGCGAGAATTAATTAGCGAGGGAGAATGAGAATTTAGGTTTGGTCAGATCCTACTAGGAATGTTGAGCCCGAAGCGGCTGAATTCAATCCGATTTACGGTCTGGGTAGGTTGGTCTAACAGTTCCCTTCACAAAGCAGGACTCGCAAACCCTGGTCCCATCTCTTAGCGTGAAGTCAACCCTGCGGCCGGCGTCAATCTCGGCCCCACATTTTCCGCAACGATCTTCGGTTAGCTCACCCATGAGAATCTCCCTGCTCTATTAAACCACACGCGGCTACTGAGCAAATCAATGGCACATTTTTCTTGTGGCGTCTTAGCCTGTGCAACGCGGTAAGCGCCCATTCCGTCTAATCAATAGAAGGAAGCGCAGCCCTTGGCTCGGTTAGCGCAAGGAGGTCCAAATGCCACTTCCGCTTATGCAACGTCGGGAGGTCCTCCCACTCTGGCAATACCACATAGACGACCAGGAACCCCGCACGGCAACCCACGACAGCATGGGTTTTCCGTTGTTCTACTGCACTCGCCTACGTCCACTCGCCGAACGGGAAGCCACGCTATTAGAAATCAACCGGCGCACGACTGAGATGGCATCCCACGGGTGGTGGAATCCGGATGAAAATGTTTCCTGGGAGCGGTGGAAAAAACAAAGATTTTCTTGGAATACCGAGGACAAATTCTCACTTGAATCTCAACTTGCTTTTTGCACTGATGAGCCTGCCTCCGGAGCGGACACAACCACTCGCCGATTCGTTACCTGTGCCGACTTAATGCTGCGATGCACAGACAAGATATATGGTGACTTCCGGGCAAAGCATGGAAGTGGCGGGCGATGAAGAAGGGTAGACGGGGGATGTAAAATGAAAGCAACTGACCGGCAGGGTAGGCAGGCTGCTATGGTTCGATCATTTTATTCCGAACGGCATATCTCACAAGTTCGCTGACTGTGTGCAATTGGAGTTTGCGCATAAGATTGGAGCGATGCGTTTCGGCCGTCTTCACACTGATGTTCAAGGATGTGGCAACTTCCCTGCTGCTATTTCCCTCCGCGAGCAACCGAACAATTTCTCTCTCGCGGGGTGTAAGCCGGTTGGAAAGCGTCTCGGGTGGCTCCGCCGTCCGAGTTGCCCCTGTATTGAAGTCGCCCAGAATCACTTCGGTCGCTCTAGGCGTGAAGAACGGCTTATGCTGCGCGAGAGTTTCCACGGCAATGATGAGATCACGGTCGGCGTCCGATTTCATGAGATAACCGCGGACACCCGCCTCAAGAATTTCGCGAATGAGCTGATCGGAATGATAGACAGATAAAACCAGTATTTCCGTATTCGCGGACGCCTTTCGAATCCTTCTGGCTGCTTCCAGACCATCGAGATCGGGCATGCTGAAATCCAAAATCACAATGTCAGGTCTCAGTTCTTCGGCCTTTGCGACCGCCTCTCGGCCCGTTCGGGCTTCTCCACAAATTTCCCAACCCACGTGGGATTGCAGGAGTGCTTTGGCCCCGCGCCGCAGAAGATCGTGATCGTCAGCAATCAGGATACGAAGAGCCGCCAAGTCATCCTCCAGCAAGGAAGGTTTTGAACGGCCGCCCGACATAGGAAAGGTCTTCAGCTATTGCCAAACTGTCACAACCTTGTGCCCCAAATGCAGAATGAGATCCTAATTAACGGCCAGAGCTAATTGCCCATCCATTCATGTGCTTTGTCAACCAGCGTTCGGAAGGGCACGTCCTTCGGGAGAACGAAGCTCACGCCCGCCCGGGAAGCGTCCTTTGTTGATAAGGTGTCCGAGTACAGGGTGAATAGAATTATGGGTGTGTCGGGGAGAATCTTCCGCAACCGAGGGGCCGCTTCCATGCCGTTCATGACGGGCATGGAGAGGTCCAAGACAATTACGTCGGGCTTGATTTGCTCGGCTAGCGCAATAGCCTCTTGGCCGTTTTCAGCCTCAGCGCATGTCTTAAAACCATTGGACAAAAAAGCTGTGGCCAGCTGCCTCCTGATGGCTGCGTTGTCGTCCACAACCAGGATGGTCTTGCCAAAACGACGTTTTTGGGGGTCTATTTGGATTTCCATGGAGCCTCGCTGGCTGAGGAGGCTCCAAGCCCTCAGTAGTTACGCGTAGCCCCCATGCATAGCAGGTGGAGACCGCGCATGCAATAGGGATTACACTGTAGGAGCCCGGCGCACATCTTCACTCCCAATCGGGGAAACCGAGTCTATCGCGTTTGATGGTCCGCAACAGAGACAAGGCGTCACTTATGGCCTGCCGCAGCCTGTGGCCGTCGCTCTCTTCGCGTAGCTGGTGAAGCCGGCCGAAAATAACGGTCTCAACTTCTTCTGCGTGTTCACTCACTTTTTCGCGCTCAGATTCGAGCATTAGTTCCACGAGAGGCTCTTGCCAGGGAAACTTCAATTCTCCGTTACTGATTGTCCGCCTCCCTTCACGATGACCTCAGAACAATGGGCTGGTACCGCGCTCGCGCTATCGAGCTTGATCATAAGTTCGTTTCCGGTTATTTGGCTCACAACGAAATACTCACCGGGCGAGCGCGCTGCCAAATCTTGGACACGTGCCTTAGCACCCTCAATCGTTGCCGCTGCTTCAAGCCAGCACAAGCCGGCGATGTCGGTCCTGAAAATGTCGTACGGAGGAATCATGGTTCAGCCACCTCCGCTGGTTATCTCGCTGCATCCAGACACTGCTGCCGGGGAGGCGGCAATTTTGGGAAAACTCAAAATGCCAAGACTGTGCAATATTGCACGATTTCAAAAAAACAAAGAGAAGGCAACCCCTTGTCCCCGATTGCACAGCTTGCAATTCAGGACAGCGATAACCTTCCAGTGGCCGCGAAACCCTGATCCGAAGTCTATGAAGTCACGGGGAGCCACAAGCCGCGGACCCACCGTAGGAATGGGGATTCTATGAAACGCGACGATCAGACGGGTTCTCGTCTTCAGGGTTTCACTTCAGGAGCCAGTTTGGGGGGCACGGTATCGCACTACAGAAACAAACAAAACATCTACACGCAGGGTGCGCCTGCTTCCACGCTTTTCTACATTCAGGAAGGGGGTGTGCGGCTCACCACCCAAGACAATGGCAGTCGGCCAGCGGTGACTGCGATTCTGGGCGTGAACGATTTTTTTGGTGAGCTTTGCCTGGCAGGATATCCCCGTCGGATGGCCACGGCGGTGGCAATGACCTCTAGCTCCATACGAACCATCAGCAAAGAAAAGTTGCTCGAATCGTTGCGCAAGAAGAATCATCTCTCAAATTCGCTCGTGGCCTATCTACTGTCCAGGATCCAGAGCTACCAAGATCACGTAGCGCACCTGCTGACCTCCTCCGCAGAACAACGCCTGGCACATGTGCTGCTGCGGCTGGCGCATTTGGATAAGAACAGATCGGCGGTTGTTGAGATACCGATTCTAAGTCACAGAGTTCTGGCAGAAATGGTAGGGACCACGCGCGCGCGCGTTAATTTCTTCATGAACCGGTTCAGGAAGAAAGGATTTATAGATTACGACGGAGGATTAGAAGTACACGCATCATTGCGCAAGGTTCTCAGCAGCCGGTAGGACTCAAATGGTTTATAGCAACGAAGGCGATGTTGTGACCTTTGAAGACAAATTGCCAGATCGGTTTGAGGCTGGAGCTAAGGATCCCGTTGTAGATGACGAGCGGCGAAGCGGAATTGTCGAATGCCGCAAAGCCAAAGACGGGGCTGCCACTCTTCGCCTACCTCGAAAAGCGGAATTAAACCCCACGGTCATCGGTCTCCCAATCGCGAAGATCCTGGAAGAAAGCTGCAAACGGCATCCCTAGCACCTGCACGGGCTCCGCTCCCTCGCGGGAGGCGGTGAGCGAAGGTCAAAGCGAAGTGACTCTCTGAGGCCGGCCGGATCAGTGCACCAAAATTTCAGTCCGACGTGTTAACACCTTCTCCTCTAAGAACTGCAAGTACCTTTCGGGCGTGCTCAATCTCTCTGTGCTCTGGACTGCCGATTTCAATTGGATGGCGGAGTCTTTCTGCAATGGCCTTCAGTGCCGTCTCAATGCGATGAGGCATTCTTTCGGGATCCGACTCGAAGACTGCGTATTTGTAGGCTGACTGCCACGAGTGAGTGTCGCTCATGGAACATCCTCCCAGGAGGATCGGATTGGCAATGTCCAACAAAAAACCATTCAGCCGTCAAGCGGGCATCAGCTTTTCAACTGACCCTGCTCTAGTAATCTATTGAATACCCATCCTACTCCACGATAGAAAACGGGCTTCAGGTCAGCGTGGTTGCCTGATCCTAACGGGAGGGGTAGCAAGGTGCGCCCTCAAGATCGGGAACAACGAATCGCAAACCACGAGCACTCTGGTGGTATGTGGGTTGTGATAGCCGTAAGCTCGGCGCTGATCCTCGGGATGCCCTTGGTGATCGTTCCGTGAAGGAGAATCACAAAGTTGGCGCACAGTTAGATCATGTTGATGGCGGCATTTCACCCTTCGGCAGCCGCATCGCCAATATTGCCGTCCCATTCCTAGCATTGCGGACAAGACGGACTCTTAGTTGTCCGGTTTATCCCCGTCAAATGTGCTGACTTCTACCTATCCCTGTCTGGATGGCTGTGGCGCCAATTCCAGTATTCCGATTGCTCCCTCTTCTTTGCCTTCGAGAATTCGTGATGCTTCCTGTGGTTTTCCGAAAGGAAGATACCCCATTGCTGGTTTTCGTGTTCATCCCAGTTGTGATAATCCTTGTGGTCTCGATCGTAGATCCGGACCTGAACGCTGGCTTCCTGCGGTGTTGCAGCGGCTACGATCGATCCGCTCATCGCAAGGGCGGCAGTTAAGCATAAAGAGGTGATGTGGCGGCGTGCACCATGCATGCTGTTGTCCTCCTAATTCGGAAATGTCCGCTTTAACTCCCGCGGCCTTTTCAGCGCCTGCTCCCATGTGAATAGCAGCCTCATCCGCCAGGCGCAATACGGCATATGCTGTAGGAAACCGGGCGCGTGTCCTTACTATCCCTATGCCAAGGACCTCGGCCGGGCTGAGATCTCGAATGGTCACAGCCATCGTTTCCGAGATACGTTCGCAGTCGGCCTAGTCGAAGCTGGCGTGACTTTGGTTAGCGTCTTGGTTTTGCTCGGCCACAAGAGGCTGAGAACCACAGAAAAGCACTACCGTCCTGGGTCAGAACGCGGCAGGATGCTCTGGATCGAGAGATGTTGAAGGTGATTTCAAATTGAGCGCGGGAGCAAAATTGGAACAGTTGAAATGGCACACCTAGAAAACTACCATTTTCATTGGGGAAAAAGTGGAGGCGCGGGTGGGAATCGAACTCCCAAGCCTCATCAAAACACGCAAGTTATTCATTCCACATTCCGGTGAAAAACTACAGAATCGACACAAACGCCGAACTTATGTCCACGGCGGGTACACGGACCTGTTCGTGGGAGTGTGCCTGATGCGGTCACCGAGGACCATGGCTGCATTTGCCGAGCCCTCCCGCATTCGCGTTACGCGGGACGGTTGCGGTGATCCAATCATTCGCGGCAAGCTGGGACACTTATACGAGCACGATGCGGGCCGGTTTGGAATCGTACTCGAATCGCCTGCAGGCAACGGACGCTCGGACAAGACAATTCGTGCCCGGGCACGCCGTGCCGTCGCTGCCGGATTGCTTGTGCGCCAGGAAGGAGACCCCGAAGCCATCTTTCTTTTTGATGCAGCCAACTTGAAGCAGGCCGACTTGGCAATCCGGCTGATTCACGCCAAGAAAATCAGGCAAGCGGCTTCACCCACTGACGCGCAACTCCGAGCGAGGGCTTTATTTTCGTCCAAGACACGACCAGGAAGGCCGTGTATTGACCAAAGCACGAGCGCAGTAGTCGGACAAGGGGGCTGATGAAACCTATGACTCAGGCGCCTGGTTGGGAAAGCCGTAGTATTCGCGCATTCCATTGGCAAATCAAGCGCGATCATGCCGGGCACTATGGATTTGGATTTCAAATACCTAGAGGATATACGGCGAACCAAAAATCATTGAACTGGGGATGACACCGAATGCTTGAGAACCCTTACTGCGCTTGATCGATCGGGCCGCCGCCGCAAAGAACGGCAACCGGAAAATTTCTGAGGCAGTCCTGCAAAGATAGGCAAGCTTCGCCTCGTAAGCGTCTTGATTTCACTGTTTCCTCGGTCAGCACGTTCAGCCAGTGCCGCGGCGCGTTTCCTGGGTTTACTATGTGCGAGCCCGCCCAGAAATTCCGCATGCTTGCCGAAGTGAGCGACGCTTTTGTGCGCGCCAGCCACCTGGGCACAATAGTCATCACCCAAATATCGCCTCTGCGCCGAACGTACGCGACCACGTTGCTTCCTCTTTTGCCGGTAATTCTCATGGGCAGGAATTTGCCGTCGAGGAACACTCGAGGGTACTTCCGCCGAAGATTTAAGACCTTCCATATGAGATAGAGCTTGATGCGACCGTCGCGCCAATTCTGAAGCAGCTCGCGAAGGAAACGCGGCGCATTCTCTCTGCTCCGCTTTTCGATTTCGCCAAGCAGCGCAATGCGACGGTTGAAATCGACGGCTCCGCGGTTATCAGGATCGACAAGGTGAAGATCCCAGAGGTCGCACCCCTGATAAACATCTGGCACGCCAGGACTTGTCATCTTTACCAGGACTTGCGCCAATCCATTCAACATCCCGTACTGGGCGATTTTCTGCTGAAATTTCAAGAAATCACTCAGGAAAGGGTTGTCGCGACCCGGTTTGAGAATGTCCTTCAGAAAACTCGCCACCGCTCGCTCATGCGCCGTGTTGGGGCGGGTCCAGCGCGTGTGGACCATGGCTTCCCGAATTGCTTTGATCATGTAGCCTACCAGGCGCTCGCGAAAACGCGGAATATCTTCTCGCTCGAAGGGCCAAGCACCGATGAGGGTCTGGTAGAGGAAGTTTTCCTCGTTGCGGTCGGGGGCCTCCTGAGACTGGATTCTTCGTTTCCTTTTCTTGTTCCAGCGGCTCCACTTGTTGAGGTGGTTTTTCCATTCGTTGGGAATTTCGGAGAGAATATTGATTCGTGCACGCACATCCTCGCCGCGCTTCGTGTCGTGGGTGGAAGTGCAATTCAAGCTGTATCGCCACCTGCGTTGCCGCTCACTCGCGACTTGTATGAAATCGGGTGCCGCGACGGCTGATGGACTTGGATTGCCGCCAACCTCATTCAGCGAAAGAAGCGGGCAGTAAACGTAGAGGACTGTATCTTCAAGGCCCTTGGCAACAATCGGGCCCGTGAACTGTTGCCACCTCATGACGAAGGCGAGGCGCGCTTCCCGTTGCTCCGCAAACAGATGCCCAGCATCCCTGAGAAGCAGCACATCGCTCACAAAATCGAAGCAAGACGAATCGAGGCGCGGGTTTCGCTTGCGCGCCCCCTCCACAGCGGAGCTAATTTGACCCTTCGATTCCTCGGTCACATCCATCGTGCGAATATATGTTCGATAGACGGGGAGGCATGCGGTGACCTCAATTAGCGCTTGTGCAAGCCCCCCCCGCAACAGGTCGCGAGCATACCGGTCACTTTGAGCCAGGAGTCCTATTTGGCGGCCCAAATATCTCATCTCGGACGACAGCAGAGTGGACATGACCAGTTTCTTTTTCTGATACAGCACGTCTTCATAGGTTTGCTGTCGCCCCAGAAAGCGGAGGTAAGCTTTTTCGATCTCCAGCACTCCATCGGGATGAACAAACAGCCGGTTGACTGCGTTCACAAACTCATAACCGGTCGTTCCCTGGATGGGCCATTCCCTCGGAAGTTTTTCCCGCCCTGACAGTATTTTTTCCACTATTACGTAAATGCTGTTTGAGTTTTCCTTCTCGTGTGAATTGCTGGCCCGCTGCTGCAGGCGACGGAGGTAGCCTAAGGGGTCTCGGAGCCCATCAATGTGGTCAATTCGCAGACCAGTGACAACTTTTCTTTCAATCAACTGCATGATCACCTGGTGCGAAGCGTCAAACACCACAGGATCCTCGACGCGCACGCCCACGAGGTCGGTGATGGTAAAGAACCGCCGGTAGTTAATTCCCTCGTTGACGTTCTGCCAGTAAGACAGGACAAAAGCTTGCTCTGAAAGCAAACGGTCCAACCCGCGAAAACTGCCGGCATGGTTTCGCCTTCCGTTGAAAATTCTCAGATTATCTCTTACGAATCGCTGAACCTCTCGATTTGTTGCGTGAAGCTGGCGTAGCCGCTCCTTGATTCCATCCACTTGCAACCGCCGCTCGCCGGCCACATCGATCGTCAAGGATTCCAGTTCCGGAAGCGCTGCCAGGGCCGCAACGATCCCCAAATATTCCTGAAAGGAACTCGATCCAGCGCCGAGTCTTTTTTCCAGAATGTGTTCTCGATGCTTGAGTATCTTGCGATACGACTTCGGTGTTAGTGGAAAAGTCATGTCGTGATACTGGATGAAGAAACTCCCTCGCCGAAAGAAGAGTTGGAACTGCCGGTCGTTAAGAGTCTTGCCGTAGAAGCTGCCAAGCACTGGCAGCAGTATCTTGTTGTCAAGGGTGCGAGCCGGTGGATGCCAATCTATATCGAAATACGCCGCATAGGCGGAGCCAGGGCCGTTCTCCAAAACGTCCATCCACCAGGGATTTTCAGGGCTGGCAGCCATATGATTGGGAACGATGTCCAGCAGCAAGCCCATGCGCTCTTTGTTCAAGGCCGACTGGAACACCTCAAATTGCTTCTCGCTGCCCAGCTCGCTGTCCATGTGGGTGGGGTCCGTTACGTCATATCCGTGTTGGCTCCCCGACCGGCTCTGTAACAAGGGCGAGGCATAAATATCCGTGATTCCCAGTCGGGAGAGGTAGCTTAGAATTTCCGATGCGCGGCGGAAGGTGAATTCCCCGTTGAATTGGAGCCTATAACACGCGATGGGTATCCGAGGGAGTAGCATATGCTGTCTAAGCGAGCTTCATTCTGAGCTTCTCACTAACGGCTGCGAGCGCGCTCAACCAATTCTGCGCTTCATCGTTACCTTTTTCCGCCTCGGACAGCCAGTCCTGATGCAACTTATTGAGCGGGGCATACAATTTATTTTGCGCTTCCCAGAGCACCAGCTGAAGGGGCAACGATCCGCTGAGGTCCAGCAGAGAATTGAGCTTCTTAATGGCTCCCAGATCTGCCGGATTTGATGCGATTTCCGCGGCGGCTTCCTCGATCCGCCGCCGAATTGAGAATTCGATAGTGGTCTTATCGAGCTCAACGTGAAGGCTTGAGGCCTCTTTTAGCAGCCTTCGGACACTATCGACTTCCATTTCACCGTTTCGAATAGCCTGGCGGAGCTGGCTGTTCAATGCTATCTCCGCTGCGGATTGAAGCGCTTTTGGAACAGGCACTTGAATGTCGCTCAAAAAGTGGATCAACTGAGCACGCCCTTCATACAAACCTCGGTAGGTGGCCTCAGCGTCGGTGAGCGTCTCATCGAGTATCAGCCTCAGCACCTTTCTCTGTTCGTCACGGAAAAGCGACCGCAAGGAGTACACCTTCTTCCCGAAAGCCTCACCGAGGAGCCGAATGATTTCCGCACTGTCAGCCTTTGAAAAGGCGCCGGTGAGCTGCTCTTTCAGATGTTGATCTTCGCCTTTTTCCGAGAAGGATCGAACGCCACAAACGAAGTTGTGGTCGCCCATGTGGAGAACCCCAAAGAAAAGCCGCGACGATTCATGCGTAATTCGCGAGCTGAATTGGGCGCCGCCGACTGCGAGGTGCATCTTCCCTTCCGTTTCGATTTGAACGTCCGAGTTCTGAGCTTCGTAGCAGTAGATTTGAGTCCGTTCCCGATAGGATTCGAATATCGAGCTGATGGCATAGTGGGCTGCCACCTGGGCCATGTCGATCTTGGCGGGCCTGACCCATTTCTCGTAGATTTGTGCTCCATCTTGATGTTCTGGCATGTTGCTCTTGGCAAGTCGCAAGCGATCCAGAAAGGGAGTCTCCAGCCGGTCGTCGAAGATTTCTTCCCCGAGCTGCAAGGCGCGAGCAGCGTATTGGATCACCTGGACGGTTTCTATCCCCGAAAGCTCATCAAAGAACCAGCCGCAACTCGTATACATCAGCACCGCATGGCGCTGCATCTCGAGCAGTTTTAGCGCGATGACGGTTTCGTCAGGATTCAGCGCATGAGCACCATGCTCGCTCAGGAAACGCTCCACGCTCTCCTGCGAACGATCCAAAATCACCCGAATGTATCCATCTCTGGCTTTCCATGGATCCTTGAGCAAGACGGAAGCCTTGTTCTCGTAGAGCGGTGCCAGCGTGTCTCGCAGCCAGTCAAGTGCGCCTCGCAACGGCGCACGCCATTCCTGGTTCCAGCCCGCATGGCCGCCTGAATTGCACCCACAATTGGCGCGCCAGCGTTCGACTCCGTGAACGCAGCTCCAAGAACTATTCTGCGCAATTTCAACAAAATGATCGGGCGGATGGCGTTCCAGGAACTGGCCGTAGTTCGTCAGTTGGGCGAGCTTTTCGGATTCAATGCGCTCCAGCGCATAGGCGAGCGCCATTTCGCCAAACGCATGATGGTGCCCGTAACTCTCACCATCGGTGGCAATATTGCACAATTGCGGCCAAGTGCGAGATTCTAAGAAGCCGCTCAGCAATCGATCGGAAAATCGCTGCCCGTCATCCAACAGCCGTTCGAATGCCACAGCTTGTGAGATTGGACCATCATAAAAGAAAAGCGCGATAGTTCTCCGCGACGGTAGACGCGCCAAATACGCGCGACTCGGGTCTATCTTATCGCCGCTCACGTCCTTCCAACTCCGGCTTCCGAAACGCCTGGTTCTAGCGGCCTGACGCGGAGCCAGGATTGTAAACTTCACTCCGTGCTCGGCCAGAACCTCGAGCGTCTCAGTGTCCACGGCCGTTTCAGGCAACCACATGCCCTCAGGTGCATGGCCGAAACGGTGTTGAAAGTCCGACTGTCCCCATCGCACTTGCGTAACTTTGTCTCGGCGATTCGCCAGTGGCAAGATCACGTGGTTGTAAGCCTGCGCGATGGCCGAGCCGTGACTTGAGAATTTTTCTGCGCTCAATCTGTCCGCGTCCAGGATAGACCGGTAAACCGCTGGTGCACTCGCCTGGAGCCAGGAAAGGAGAGTCGGTCCGAAATTGAAGCTCATCGACGAATAGTTGTTGAGCAATCGAACGATGCGACGGTCGCTATCGAGTACGCGAGCGGCGGCATTGGGGGCATAACACTCCGCTGTAACGCGCTCGTTCCAATCGTGATATGGGTAGGCGGAGTCGTGAAGTTCAACGGCTTCTAGCCAGGGGTTCTCTCGCGGCGGCTGATAAAAGTGCCCATGGATGCAAACGTATCGCATAGGTTTCGATTAACAAACCTGTTTCACTGCATCAACGGCGGGCAGAAGGGGCTCCCTCCGGTCTGTGGCAGCATTATACGTGCTGTCGGGGATAGTTGGCCTGCAATCGTTCATCGACTCTTCTGCCCCACTAGCTCTTGCCGGGCGCAGCTTACCAGATCATCAAAGCGAGGCTGCACAGTTTGTCTTATGCTGCATGACGCGTTTCTCTGTATATACTCAACTGTTTCGAGCGATCAGGTCATGAGGAGGACTCACAAGATATGGCTGCGGGCAGTAAGGACCGCCTTGGTGCTACCGCCTTCCCAGAGAATTCATGCAGCTTTCTTGTCTGGGCTCCGCATGTGAGCCGGGTTGAGGTATGCATCACTGAACCGCGAGAGCGTAAAATTCCCATGCATGCCCTTGGACGCGGATATTTTCACGCTTTAGCTGAAGGAGTCTCGACCGGGGCTCTCTACCGCTATCACCTGGACGGTGAGAAGGAACGGCCTGATCCGGCATCTCGGTATCAACCAAGAGGAGTCCATGGGCCTTCACAAGTCGTGGATGATCAGTTTGGCTGGGACGATTCCCGGTGGCGTGGCCTTCCTCTAGAAAAGTACGTCTTCTACGAAATACATGTGGGAACGTTCACTCCAGAAGGAATTTTTGAGGCAATAATTCCCCGCCTCCCTGCCTTGAAAAGGCTGGGCATTACGGCGATCGAATTGATGCCAGTGGCCCAATTTCCCGGCGAGCGCAACTGGGGGTACGACGGAGCTTACCCATACGCAGTCCAGGCGTCCTACGGGGGCTCCTCAGGGTTGAAAGCACTCGTCAACGCGTGCCATCTCAATGGAATCGCGGTCGTGCTCGACGTTGTTTACAACCACCTTGGTCCGGAGGGTAATTATCTCGGCGATTTCGGTCCCTACTTCACCGACCTTTACAAAACACCCTGGGGACAGGCCATTAATTTCGATGAAGCTGGAAGTGACGAGGTCCGTCGCTACTTCATCGAGAATGCACTTCAATGGATCACGGATTTTCACGTAGATGCGCTTCGACTCGACGCCATCCACGCGATTGTGGATCTCGCCGCCCGGCCGTTCCTCGAAGAACTCGCTGCAGCCGTTCACACCAGGGCGAATGAACTCGGCCGCCAAATCCATCTAATTCCGGAAAGCAATCGAAACGACGCTCGAGTGATCAGCGATCCCCAAGCAGGTGGCTGGGGATTCGATGCCGTGTGGAACGATGATTTTCACCATTCGTTGCACGTGCTCTTGACCGGCGAACAGGATGGTTACTATGAGGATTATTCCGGAACAGACGATCTGGCTAGCTGCTACCGAGATGGGTTCTTCTACGCAGGCCGATATTCCAAATTTCGCCAGAAGCGTTATGGAAACTCGTCGAAACATGTCCCGGCCAAACGCTTCGTCGTATTTTCACAGAATCACGATCAGGTCGGAAATCGGCGCCTCGGCGACCGCTTGTCGAAATCACTTTCCTTCGAACAATTGAGGCTTGCGGCGGGATCGACTCTCCTTTCACCCTACCTTCCCCTGTTGTTTATGGGCGAAGAGTATGGCGAAACAGTGCCCTTCCAGTACTTTGTCAGCCACGAAGACAAATCGCTGCTGGAAGCCGTTCGTCGAGGTAGAAAGGACGAATTCGCTAGATTCGGTTGGACGGGAGAGATTCCCGATCCGCAGCACGAGTCCACGTTCCTCTCCAGCAAGCTGAATTGGGATCTGCAAACGGAGGATCGCCACCGCACCCTTTGGCATTTCTACCAGGAACTCCTTCGTCTGCGACGTGAGATGCCGCCGCTGGCTCAGCTTGACAAGAACGCTTTGGAGGTCATGTCATTCGCCAACCACAAAGTTATTTCAGTCAGGAGATGGAATGCTTCCGCTGAGATTCTAATTGTCCTCCACTTCGATCAGGCCCCAACTGATCTCACCTTGCCCATCCCACCTGGGCGCTGGCTAAAGACGCTCGATTCGGCGGAAGCGAACTGGGGTGGTCAGGGCAGTCGGACGCCTGTCTTTTTTCAGTCACGCGGTGAAGTGCAGCTTTCCTTGAGTCCATGGGCCTTCCTGCTTCTCACTCGCGATTCCGATATCAGAGAGTAGGTCGCCCCAACCCTCAATCCATTGAAAGGAAGCGCTTTAGCCTCTGTTCTGTTTTTTCTTACCTACGGCCCGTAGGGCCCCGCTCTATCAGAAAATCAAGTGCCGAAAGACCGAGTCGATTGTGGAACAGCTCGACGCCGGCCAGCGGCGTCGCTTCATTTTCATGGAACGGGATGAATTTCTCGATCAGTCCGCGCGCATCCTAGTTGATCTTCATCTCGTCAGTATGGCGTAACGACAAGTGCATTTATGCGATCCCGACGAAGCAGTCCGTGAGTGGGAAGATGCATCCATAGCCTCAGCGGGATGGACGGGGTCGAAGAATTCTGTGGTAAAGGCGAAGTAGCGGTCACCCGGCAATCTGCCGGGCGGCACCGTTGTGGACAGCAAAGTTGTAGCTTTGGATGACGAAGGCCGTCCGAATTTCAACTTGTTGCAACATTCTGTCCGCAATAAACGCCCTATCTACTATTTCGTTTTCGACATGCTCATATGCGAGGATCGTCAATTAACCAGGCTTCTTCTCCGCGACCGCCGCGAGTTATTGAAAAGGGCTCTCAAACCAACAGAGCGAGTCCATATCTCAGAGCAATTCGGGGTATCTGCAAAGGATAGCCCCGCCGCAATTCAATCCGTATCAACGTCGTAGGCAGTCGAGCGCTGCTGGATTAACTGTCCGTAGAGGTGGATGGTCTGTCGGGCGACCGCGCCCCAGCTGAAGCTTTCTTCCGTGCGCCGGCGTCCAGCATCGCCGAAGCGCTTGCATCTGTCCGGATCCTCAAGAAGTCGGTTTATCCCAGCCGCAAGATCTCGCGAGAACTTATCAGGATCGACGGGAAAACTTGTGACGGCATCCTGATCGAAGGGAATTAAGTAGCCTGTTTCTCCGTCAACGACAACCTCTTTAATTCCTCCTGTACCGCTCGCCACCACGGGGGCACGGCACGCCATCGCCTCTAGATTGATGATGCCGAAGGGCTCGTAGACCGAGGGGCAACAAAATACGCGCGCATGACTGTAGAGCTCAATTGCTTCGCGCTTCGTGACCATCTTTTCGATCCAGATAATCTGCGGATGGTGGCGGCGCGCATCCTCGACCTTTTGCCGCATTTCCGTGGCAATCTCGGGAGTATCCGGTGCTCCAGCACAAAGCACGACTTGAGTATTCCTCGGCAAGTATTGAATCGCGTCGACGAGGTAAGTAACGCCTTTTTGCCGAGTGATTCGGCCTACGAACAAAACATAGGGTTTGGCCGGATCGATCCCATAACCGTTCAGCGCCGCGGTCTCGGTGGTTTTCTGATATTCGGCAAGATCAATGCCGTTATAAATGACATGAATGCGATCGGGCTTCACGTCCGGGTAGGCTCGAAGGATGTCCGCTCTGGTGCTTTTGGAAACTGCAATGACGGCGTCGGCGTCGAGAATGCCTGTACGCTCCATCCAAGAACTAATCGCATACCCACTGCCGAGTTGATCCGCCTTCCACGCACGAAGCGGCTCGAGCGAATGCGTAGTAAGAACGAACGGGACGTTATACAGCTTCTTTGCGAAATAGCCTGCCATGGAGGCATACCAAGTATGAGTGTGGACGATATCGATCCCTGTCAGGGCCTTCACTTGCGTTAAGTTGAGGCTCAAAGCCTCGAGAGCGCTTTTGAATTTGCTTTCCGTGCCGCTTGTTATCTCTTGCCAGGGTTCCGCTCCGCAGACGTGCAGATTGCCGACATCAAACTTCTGCGGCCCCCAACAATGCACCTCGACGGCGATTTCTTTAGCCAGCTCACGGCTCAGGTAATCGACATGGACTCCAGCGCCTCCATAAACGTGAGGAGGAAACTCTCTTGTGAATAAGGCGACTCGCATGGTCTAACATCCCCATCGAGCGAAAGTGCAACCACCCACGGACTCACAACTTTCGCCGAATAGATTTCGTCGAGAACTGGTGAATGTATTTCTTGAGAGCGACAATAACAGTTTCGGGAATCCCGATTTAGGCTGCCTCGCCAGTCCTGCGCTCTTAAATAAGTGCCGCTTTGACGGCCGCTTCTGGCGAATCAACGGAGTTCAGATGCAATACCGCAAAGTACATTTTGGGTTTTCCCGGTTGATTCGTATTCTGCCCCCAAGCGTAAACTATCGGTGCCTTCGGATGACCACGTACTTCGAATACTTCAATCATCCCGTCCCAAACCGTGTTGTTTTCGAGGACCTGTGTCGTCCGCACACTGTCGATATGCATCGCTTGAACGCCATGCATTTTTTGGATAAATTCCTGCAGTTCCACGATATATTGATCCACGGGTTTTGAATCCCTCCTTCCTCGACGATCGCCTCACGTCCTCCAACTTCTTCAATGTCTGCAAAGCACTTAAGAACTTCATATTTCTCCGAACCTTCTGGGAAGTCAGAGATGACGCAACGGCTCCTCGATTGGTTCTCCGGGGACTTTTCTTGCGTCGCGTTCGAGTGATTTCGAGACCAGGTCCTTCGAGCCGAGGCCAACGGCAAGCGCCAACGCCAAGACGATGCCGCCGAAGAGAATTCCGAAGGCGAGCTCGACGATGCTACGCGCTATCCGCAGATCTTCAAGAGCCATGGCCACTGCCAGCACCACGACCATCCACTTCACTCCGACGCTCAGGAGGCGCGCATATTGAAGATTCATATTGACGCCGCCGATCAGCACACTGCGTGCAAGAAAGCGTGCGATGACACTGCCGATCAATAGAATCAGGAGTGCGCCCAATAGATTGGGAATGTATTCGAGGGTTCGCCGGGCAAACAGCGTTGTCCACTCGGAATCGAACGCGGCGAGACCGATCAAGAATCCAGCAAAGACGACAAGGAATCCAATCGCGCGCGAGAGGAGCCGCGAGATGGGGTTCGGATGCACGGAGTCGGCAGGTGCAGGAAAACCCCATCGGATCAGGTGTTCGTCAAAATGCATCCCGACCAGCACGCGTCGGATGATCACCTCAACTACCCACGCCACGAAAAGCGATACCAACAGAGCAAGGACGAGAGCCACCAGGCCAGGGAGTAGGCGCGCGGACCGCGTTAGAAAATGAGCCGCGGCTTGCCCCAGAGCTTCCTTGACTTGACCCCACATAGGCACCTCCTTTGCAACTCACCGAACACTACGGATTGAATCGGTCGGGCCATCGCCATCGCGAAACCAGGTACGGCTTACCGGTTTCGTATGCGATTGCCAATTTCTCCAGTCTACGGTCGACTGCCCACGCGTTGGCCACCCGCACGTCGCGGGCGTACGATGCGAGCCATGCGAGATAGAGCGGCGTCATCGATCCAAGCAGGTGATCGCGACTAATCGTTCGAAGCCGGTGAGCGAGCGCGAAATCAAACACGATGCGGACCCAAAGCTCATCCGGCATATGAAATTGGTCCGGCAATAGGCGCGAGAGCTTTTCAAGTTCCAGCATCGTGGCCGGCGGCAATACGAGACTCCAAATTTCCCGCAGATCCCGATTTCCTAACTGAAATGTTTCAACCATTTGGCGGATGTCGACGGTCGTATTGGAATCGTCGTCTATGTCCATACGATCGCCGCTGCAAGGCACGGAGACCGAACTCCGCACTCTCTGCCAGAATGCCGCGTTTCTCTCCATATCGAGAAAAATTGGGCTCAGTATCTGTGAGAGCAGCGAGCTGATGTTTGCCCAATCCGGAGGTGGGTATACACGCGCTCCCACGTTCACCTCGCTAACTTGCATATTTTCTACGAGAGCTGTGGGTGTCACGGAGATTGCGGGGTGCGTTCGAGTCGCGTCTCCGGAATTTCGCGCGCCGCCGAGCACTTTCTGGAACAGCCGCTGAGAAATCCCGAGATCGGGGCCCAGCGGATTGTTAATTCGCTTTCCGTACAGGCATCGCGTCAACGGAGAAATGATGCTGTGGTTCAGTAAGCCGTCGAACTTGCGCCGCGCGTAATGGGGCAGAACCAAGTCGAAGTTTCGTTCGAACAGTGGCTCCGCGAGTTGGCGGGGCCATTCGGGCGAAACCGGCACCAGCTTTGAGGCAATTACAAAACATGCCCGGGCATGCAACTTTTCACCCGCGGCAAGAACGGATTGATACAACGTCGAGAAATTCGACACAGGTCCGCTTGCGGGGTCCGATTTTGCGAGCAGCGAGGGCATAAAATACAGCGATGCGCCCTTGATGGTCTCGTTCGATTGAGAGCCGTCTCCCGATTTGGCGACAAGTTCTTCGTGCAGGATTGCGATGCGCAGAGGCTCGGGTAGCGTTCGGAGTGAGTCACAGATCCCGGCAAAGTCGTCCGGAACGAATTCCGCCAAAATTCCCACAACCACGTCGGCGGAGTCGATTTGCGGCTCGGTTTTTTCCGGCACCTGCTGAGGGATCGCGTCAGTTGTCACGCTTCAAACCTCGCGCTCTTCATCGCTCTTCATCGGCTGGGGCACTGGTCCAGCCGCATCAGATTGGCAGCGACAGGATGCCCATTAGCGGTATCCGCACCCATTCGGGACGAGCATTCAGCTCGTACAGGACTTCGTAGAGCGCCTTGTCCAACAAAAACAGATCGAGCAATTTCCGCAGGCCTTCGCGTTCGGTAGGCAGAAACTTTGCCCCTTGAGCAGTCTCGAGGTATGCGCGCAGGAATTCTGCGGACGCGGAACGCTCCCAGAGCCGCGCCCAAGGCTCAAGTCGGTCAACGTTCTCCGGATGGCGCGTGGTAAAGTTTATAAGTCCTGCGTAGGCCGCATAGCTGAACGAACGCAACATGCCGGCCACATCCTTCAGTGCGTTCTGTTTCCTGAGGCGGTATTCAAGAGGACGCGCTGGTTCGCCTTCGAAATCGAGGATCACGAAATCGGTTTTGACCCGCAGCACCTGTCCCAAATGGTAGTCGCCGTGAATTCGAATGTGCTGCAAATCAACAGCTTGCCATTTGAGGCTTTCGAAGTGGTCCAGAATCCGGCGGCGCCGGCTGAGCACCGTGGCCGCGATTTCGATCACATTGTCGGGGAGAAACGGCAGGCGATCTTTCAAGACATCAAAGACGTGAGAGCCGTGCTGGCGCAAATTGGCGACCAGCGTTTGCAGATCCTTCTCCTCGAACGGTTCGGGCGCAAATGCGGGATCGTCCGTCGGAGAACCGAGCGCCACGTGCAACTCCGCTGTGCGGCGGCCGAGCGTGAGCGCAGAATCCAGATAGATCCCGAGATGATCGCGCGCCAATTGTGAACTCGGTTGTTTGGAAAGATCCAAAATGTTTCCGAGCTCTCCTGCTTCTTTATCGGGAAACGCCAGGGTGGCGGCGGTTTCGTAGTAGCGGTCGAGCTCTTCAACTGTCCACTTCCAACCGTCGCCCTCATTCACAACGAAGCCCTGCAACATCGCGAGTACAGAAGTTTTCCCGTCCTCGCTGGGCACGTATTCGATGGACCCGACAAACGGCGGAATGCGGTCGAAGTTAGTTTTCTCGGTTAGGTAGCGTCCGATCTCTGCGTCCGGGTTTAGTCCATGTTCGGGATGGCGGAACAATTTGAGGATGAACCTGTCACCGTAGATGATCGAGGTATTGCTTTGTTCCGCAGAGCTGCGGCGAACGGTGTGCGGCGTTTCGGCGGAGCCCAGGCTACTGTGGAATGCCTTGCCCGGCACGCCTCGAATCAGGCCGTGCCGCGTGTGAATCTCGCGGCCCTGCTCAATCAGGGAAAGCAACTCGAGACACGTCTTCTCATCGAGGACTCCATCGTACAGCAGCCCGGCGATTTTCGACGATACGACCGGACTGACAATCGAGGTCGGCGCGGCGCGGCGCAATTCCTCCGCTAGAGTTCCGTACGTCATTGCGAACAATGCGAGATAAATGTCGTGACCGCCCGGGCCAAACTGTACATCGAGCAGAACCAAAGCGGAATTTGAAGCCTCGAGTGCCGCCCAGTCGGCAATTTTGATCGATTTGATGTGACGCGTTTTTCCGCCGAACCAACGTTGTTTGGGCAAATAGTTGGGCAGATTCGCAGTTTCCAGATGCTCGCGGCCGCCGCCCTCTTCAAGAACGCTCTTCCAGCCACCGGCGAAGTTCAGCGGAACCTCTTCGTTCAAGTTGATGGTTGTTTCGACAGGCTCGGCCCGCCGCTGAAGCTCGAACCACAGAAAACTGTAGGGAGCAAGAGTCAGGCGATACGGCTTCTGATCGATTGCCGGGAAATCAACATACCCGAGCATTTCGACCGGAACCATCCCTTCGAGCTTCGAAAGATCGAGGTCCACGGGCTGAGCGAACCGCGAAAGATTTGCCACACACAGAACCTGTTCGCCCTGGTATTCACGGAGGTAAGCCAGTACTTTGCGGTTAGCAGGCTCGAGAAACGAAATCGTGCCGCGTCCGAATACCGAAAACAGTTTTCGGAGCGCGATCATGTTGCGCACCCAGTTCAGGAGCGACGACGGATCGCCCTGCTCCGATTCCACATTGATCGCCTCATACCCCCAGACCGGATCCATGATGACCGGGCTGAACAGGCGAGCCGGCGTGGCAGTGGAAAATCCGGCATTGCGGTCGCCATTCCACTGCATAGGCGTGCGGACGCCGTTGCGATCGCCAAGATAGATGTTGTCACCCATCCCGATTTCGTCGCCGTAATAGAGAATCGGCGTGCCGGGGAACGAAAGGAGAAGGCTGATGAGAAGTTCGATTCGGCGTCGGTTGTTATCGACCAGCGGAGCAAGACGCCGGCGAATGCCGAGGTTGATGCGCATCCGGGGGTCGGCGCTGTAGGCGAAATACATGTAATCGCGCTCGTCGTCAGTGACCATCTCGAGCGTCAGTTCATCGTGATTTCTTAAGAAAAGGGCCCATTGGCAAGTATCGGGAATGGCGGGAGTCTGCGCGATGATGTCGGTGATCGGAAGCCGGTCTTCTTGTCGAAGAGCCATATAAATGCGCGGCATGAGCGGAAAATGGAAGGCCATGTGACATTCGTCGCCGTCTCCGAAGTAGGGTCGCACGTCGCTCGGCCATTGATTTGCTTCCGCGAGCAACATGCGGCCGGAATAGTTCGTATCGACTTCCTTGCGCAAAGCTTTTAAGACCAGGTGCGTCGCCGGCAGATTCTCGCAACTCGTCCCGTCGCGCTCGACAAGATACGGAATGGCGTCGAGACGCAGCGCGTCGACTCCCATATCCAACCAAAAGCGCATTATTTTCAGGACTTCTGCGATGACGCGCGGATTGTCGTAGTTTAGGTCCGGCTGATGCGAGAAGAAGCGGTGCCAGTAATACTGCTTGGCAACGGGATCCCAGGTCCAGTTGGACTTTTCCGTGTCGGAAAAAATTATCCGGGCGTCCTTGTACTTCTCCTCGGTGTCGCTCCAAACATAGAAATCGCGCTCGGGCGATCCGCGTGAAGCCTTGCAGGCGGCCTGAAACCACGGATGCTGGTCGGATGTGTGATTGACGATGAGCTCGATCATCACCTGCAAATCGCGGTCGTGGGCGGAGGCCAAAAAGGCGCGGAAATCCTCCAGCGTGCCGTAGGAGGAATGGACGTTCATGTAGTCGGAAATATCGTATCCGTCGTCTTTCAAGGGCGACGAGAAAAACGGCAACAGCCAAATGCAAGTGACGCCGAGGCTCTGGATGTAGTCGAGTTTCTCGATTAGACCACGGAAGTCACCGATACCGTCCGCGTTGCTGTCCTTGAACGCGCGAACGTGCAATTCGTAGATGAGCGCGTCTTTGTACCAGAGGAGGTCCGATGCGCTACCGGGCCGTTTTGCCATTTCGATACCTCTTGTACTTCACGTGACGGCGTCCGACCGAAAAACAACGACGCCGAGCGGAGGCAGCGTCATGTTCAGCGAAAAAGGTCGGCCATGAATAGGCAACGGAACCGTTTTCAAACCGCCGAAGTTTCCCTGGCCTGAGCCGCCATACAACGGCGCGTCGCTATTTAAGATTTCCGTCCAGTGGCCGGCTTGCGGAACTCCCACGCGATAGTTCCGTCGCCCAACCGGCGTGAAATTGCAGACGAACAAGAGCTGGTCGTCAGGATTTTTGCCGCGCCGCAGGAAACTGACGACGCTCCGTTCGTAGTCCTTGCAATCAACCCACTCGAATCCAGCGGAGCTGGAATCGAGCTCGTAGAGCGGAGGCGCGCCGCGGTACAACGTGTTCAAATCCCGCACCCAGCGCTGCAAGCCCGCGTGGGGTGGATGTTCCAGCAGGTGCCATTCGAGGCTCGCGTCGTGGTTCCACTCGGACCATTGGCCGAACTCGTTGCCCATGAAGAGGAGCTTCTTGCCCGGATGGCCGAACATAAATCCGTAGAGCACACGCAAATTCGCAAATTTCTGCCAGTTATCTCCCGGCATCTTTCGGATCATGGAGCCCTTTCCGTAGACAACCTCGTCGTGCGAGAAAGGAAGAATGAAGTTTTCCGCGAAGGCGTAGACGATACTGAATGTAATTTCGTTCTGGTGGTAGCTGCGGCAAATCGGGTCTTGCGACATGTAGTCGAGCACGTCGTGCATCCAGCCCATGTTCCACTTGAACCCGAATCCCAAGCCACCCAGATAGGTAGGCCGCGAGACTTGTGGCCAGGCAGTTGATTCCTCCGCGATTGTCATCGCCGTGGGGAACGCGGCGTAGACTTGCTCGTTTAAAGTCCTGAGGAAATGGATCGCGTCAAGATTTTCCCGGCCTCCGTAGCGGTTTGGAATCCATTGGCCTTCGTGCCGCCCGTAGTCGAGATACAGCATGGAAGCGACAGCATCCACGCGCAGGCCATCCACGTGATATTTGTCGAGCCAAAACAGCGCGTTGCTGATTAGGAAGCTTTGAACTTCCTTGCGGCCGTAGTTGAAGATGAAGGTGTTCCAGTCGGGATGTTCGCCCTGGCGCGGATCGGAATGCTCGTAGAGATGTGAGCCGTCGAAATATCCGAGCGCCGCTTCGTCTTTGGGAAAATGCGCCGGAACCCAATCGAGGATCACGCCAATTCCGCGCTGGTGCAAATAATCGACGAAAAACATGAAATCGGTTGGCGTGCCGAATCTGCTGCTCGGCGCGAAATAACCTGTCGTCTGGTATCCCCATGAACCATCGAAGGGATGCTCCATCACAGGAAGCAGCTCGACGTGCGTGAATCCCATCTCGCTGAAGTAATCGGCGAGTAGCGGGGCTATTTCGCGATAGGTGAGTGACCGATTGCCCTCCTCGGGCACGCGCCGCCACGAACCGAGATGCACTTCGTTGATCGAAATGGCCGAATGGAGAGAATTGTTCTTCCCGCGATTGGCTATCCACTCCGAGTCTTGCCAGGAAAAGTTGTTGAGGTCCCACACACGTGAGGCCGTGTGCGGCCGAATCTCCGCGGCAAAGCCGAACGGGTCGGCTTTATCTACCCTGTAATCGCGAAGGCGAGATTCGATGTGGTACTTGTAAATCGCACCGGGATCGAGATCGGGAACGAACGTTCCCCAAACGCCAGCGGAACTCGGGCGCATGGGATGCGACGACAAATTCCAGCCATTGAAGTCGCCAATCACAGACACGAACTTTGCGTTCGGCGCCCACACGGCAAATTCCACGCCGCAGCGGCCGTCCTGCTCGGTCAGGTGGGCGCCCAGCTTTTCGTAGGCGCGGAAGTACCTGCCTTCCGCCAGTAAGTACCGATCGAATTCGGTTAGCGCCGTTTTCACCTCGCGCTCCCTTTTTTATTGAAGTCCCAGCAGCTGGGTACCGAACGTTGGTACGTCCTTACAAATAGTAGTCGAAATCGCGCTCCGTGCGAACCCGCCGACGTACCTGCAAGATGTGCGCAGGCAGGCTTTCCGGTGTCAGTTCAACGTAACTTCGCGGGTCCTGCCACAAAAACCGCCCCTCACTCAGCAAATCGTGCATCTGAAAGGGCTGTCTGGAACCTAGGCCCAGTGCGCCGAGATCGAGTTCAACCCAACCCGACTGTTTGTAGAAACAGTCGAGATTCACGATGACCACGATCGCGTCCGAAAAATCGTCCGTCGCCTTGCTGTAACAGATGATCGACGGATTGCCCGTCGCGTGAAATCGCAGATTCCGGTTGGACTGTAGCGCCGCGTGCTCCTTGCGAATTTGATTGATGCTGGCGATAAGATTTTTGAAACTCTTCTTAGATTTCAAATCCCAGTGCTTCAGCTCATATTTCTCGGAATTGAGGTATTCCTCGCTTCCCGGCTTGAGCGGCGCATTCTCGCACAGCTCGAAGGCCGGACCATAAATTCCGTAACTCGAACTCAGCGTTGCTGCCAATATCAGCCGCACCATAAATGCCGCGCGCCCGCCAACCTGGAGAAATTCGGGAAGAATGTCCGGCGTGTTCGGCCAGAGATTCGGACGAACGTATTCGCGAAGCTCTGTTTGCGTGAGCTCAGTGAAGTATTCCGTCAGCTCTTGCTTCGTATTGCGCCAGGTGAAATACGTGTACGACTGCGAGAATCCGAGTTTTGCGAGCCGGTGCATCACGTGCGGCCGCGTGAACGCCTCGGCCAGGAACAACACGTCGGGATACAATTGCTTGATTTCGTCGATCACCCATTCCCAGAATGCGAACGGCTTCGTGTGGGGGTTGTCAACGCGAAAGATGCGCACTCCTTGAGCGATCCAGAATTCTAGAACCCTCTTGAGCTCCTCCCACAAGGCACGCCAGTCAGACGTTTCAAAATCCAGCGGATAGATGTCCTGATATTTTTTCGGCGGATTTTCCGCGTGCTGAATCGTGCCGTCGGGACGCGCACGAAACCATTCGCGATGCTCCTTGACGTACGGATGATCGGGAGTACACTGAAATGCGATATCTAGCGCAACTTCAAGTCCATGCTCGCCAGCTTTCGCTACGATTCGCCTGAAATCATCCAGAGTGCCCAGTTCCGGATGAATGGATTTATGCCCGCCTTCCACGGCGCCAATTGCCCATGGGCTGCCTACGTCGCTTGGTTGCGAGTCGGTTGAATTATTCTTACCCTTCCGAAACGAACGCCCGATCGGGTGTATAGGCGGAAAATAGACGACGTCGAATCCCATCGATGCGATGTACGGAATCCACGCCTCGCAATCGTGAAAAGTGCCGTGGCGTCCCGCCTCGGGCGAACACGACCGTGGAAACACCTCATACCAGGTCGAAAACCGCCCTTTTTCGCGATCGACCGTGGCCGCCAACTGCTTCTCGTACCGGCTTGCCAACTCGCGGTCGGGATATAGACCCACTACATCCATCAAGTCTTCTTCGAGTGCAATCGCGACGCCGCTCGCCTGATCCGTGCTCTCGCGCAAGCGGCGCGCCCAGTCGCGCAAGAGCTCTGCGTCCTCTCCGGCCGCGCGCGACGCTACTCCGTCAATCAATCCGGCGCCGATCAGCAATTCCACCTGCACGTCCTGTTTCGCCGCCGCGCGCTTCTGGAGTCCGACACGCCAGGTCTGGAATCGGTCAATCCAGGCCTCCACGGAGTAGCGGTACCGGCCGAGACTCAAAACTGAAAATTCACCGCGCCACCGATCGTTCCCCAGTGATTTCATCGGAGCTGCTTGCTGCTCGGCTTGGTTTTGCCAATAGAGAATCCGGCAGGCGACGCAATCGTGGCCGTCGGCGAACACGTCGGCTTCTACCACAACGGTTTCACCCACAACCCGCTTGATCGCAAAACGTCCGCAATCAATTTCCGGAGAAACGTTTTCGATGACAACCCGGCGTCGCCCGTCCACATGCTGGTCAAGCATAGGCTCTCGAGTTCGGCTCCTCTCGAATGCAGGCTGGTCGGCCAGAATTGCTAATGGTTCGCTGATCGCGTCACGGGCAAAGTATCACGCGACGATCCTTGGGGCTCTGCACAACGCTGAGGCTGGTGAACATATCTTATCTCAACCTTGGGAAGAGTTCGGCCTATTGCCACCTCGACCACTCCTCCCAAGCAATATAGATGCGCCGCATAGATGCACCGTGACAACGGTGAGCCCTGTGCAGTGACGGAATGACGCAGGCGCTTGTGTCGGCTGGAAGAACACACTGTACCATAAGAAAAGAAGACTGCGCCAGCGTGCGACCAGCGAAGTACCCTGGCGACGCCCAGAGAATTGAAGGGGTCGAGAATAGCTGCAAAAATGGGGCGCAAAAGGCAGTTTCGAGCTACGTCTCTCGATTTATCCAAATAGCGTTGACTGCGTGGCGGAGAAAGCAGTCCAGTCCGAACTGTTTTCCCTGCTAACAGGGAAATTTGCAGGATATCTCGACCAGACCGCCCAATTCTCTGTCCAAATTAATGTACTTTCGCAACGATAGGTTGGAGGCGCGGGTGGGAATCGAACCCACGTATAAAGGTTTTGCAGACCTCTCCCTTACCACTTGGGTACCGCGCCCTGAGAGCACAGTATATCGAAAGTTGAGCGCGGATTCAGCTCGGTTTCTCCCTCTCGGATGTTAGTCGCATAATTCATTCCCTGCGGGCCTGTCGCCCTGGCAACCCCCGGAGTGTGCAGGTCAATGGATTCCTGAATCAACGGATGCGCAACTCAAAAGGAATACGCGCCTGGACGGGTTCCATGGTTTCCACTAGCTTCCGGATCAAAGCGTCGAGCGAAGGGGCACTCAGCGGGCGCGCGCTTGCTGACTCTTGTTCGGTCAACTGATCGCGTTCGCGCTCGAACAGGATCTGGAAGAATGATTTCTCTTCAGGGAATCGAACGATGCGGACTGATTGAGTCGCAGGAATGTGTGCGAGCTTTTTGGCTACCTCCACGGCGCGATCAAGGCCCCCCAGTTCGTCCACGAGCCCAATCTCCTTGGCCTGCGTCCCGGACCACACGCGTCCTTGCGCGATCTCATCCACCTTCTTGATTGGCATGTTGCGCCCTCCGGCCACGCCCGCTGTGAATTCCTGATAGGTCTGGCGGATGGAGCGCTCGATGTAGGCGCGTTGGGTCGGTGAAAAATTCTGCTGGTCCCAGAAGAGCGTAGCGTTGTCGCTGGTGGCGACATAGTCGGTGCTCAGGCCGAGCAAATTGTAGAGACCCGAGATATTCAGCTTGCCGATGAGAACGCCGATCGAGCCAGTGATTGTGTTTGGATCAGCGACAATCTTGTTGGCATTGACGGAAATCCAATAGCCGCCGGAAGCTGCGACGTCGGACATCGAGACCACCACGGGCTTCACCGCGCGCGCCAACTCCACTTCGCGTCGAATCACTTCACTGGCAACCACTGATCCGCCACCGGAATCCACGCGTAACACGATGGCCTTGATGCCAGAGTCCTGGCGGGCGCGGCGAATGTCCGCCGATACCGAATCTCCGCCCATCACTGATCCGCCGCCTGGCGATGTCTCCGAGGCTCCGGAAACAATCATCCCGGATGCGTGCACGACGGCGATTTGCTCGCCTCCAGCGGCCATGGTTTTCACAAAAGTGCGATAGTGGTTGAGCGGGACAGGACTCCAGTCCCCGATGCGCTTCTTGAAGAAGTCCTGGAGCTGGTCCCAATATCCCAAGCGGTCCACAAGTTTGCCATCCACTGCTTCTTTGGACTGGAAGGGTCCGCGGCTGACCAGGGATTCGAATGCCCCGCGGTCCATATCGCGCGCCTGTGAGGCTTCCGTCAGATACTGACTGTAGATGCTGTGCAGAAGCTTTTCGACTTCTTCCCTGTGCGCGGGCGTGAATTTCTTTTCTGTGAACATGTTGCCGGCTGTCTTGTATTCGGCGATGTGATAGAACTCGGGAACGACTTTCAGCTTGTCGAGTGTCCCGCGCAAGAACACCGCTTCCGCCATCATTCCGCGAATATTCACCGGTGCCGTCGGTACCAGCCAGACCTGCTGGCAGGCGGTCGCGAGATAATATTCCGGATTGCCGATGCCGTCGTAGCCGAGATAGCAGATACTGGGTTTTCCGCTCTTGCGAAATGTTAGCAGGTGGGTACGAATCTCCTCCAGTTTTGCCCAGCCGGTCTGCAATGGTGCAATTCGAACTATCAACCCGACAATGCGCGCATCCGTTCGTGCCGCGTCAATGCCATCCAGAATGTCATGCAGCATCGGCTTGCGCGAGCCACTGAATGCGGTGAAAAAGTCCTGTGGGCGCTGTTCGTTGATTTCACCTTCTGCGTCCAGAACGAGAACGGAATTCGAGGCCAGCCTCACCGGCTTGGTTGCTGCCCAAATCACCAGGAAGAAGATAAAAATGATTGCAACGATGATCAGCGCCCGCCGCTTTCCCCAGGTCATGGCCAGTCACCTCGCCAACACTTCCGGTTGCGGTCTTTCAGGAGCATCAAGTTAGCACTCGGCACGCCAAAACTCCAATTCGAGGCGAACGGGAGGGGCTCGATGCGACCGCGGCCTCGACTTCGAGGCTGCAAAGGCTAGAATGCATGGTTCCGGGAGGCGCGCATGACGAAGAGGAACCGGATATGGTCGCGCTTGCGGCGGCAGGATGTGATGCATGCGGCGAGAACAACGGCCGCCGCAGCGCTTTCGCTTGAGGTTGCATACCTGCTCAAATTGCCTGAGCCTTATTGGGCTGCGATTACCACGGTGATCGTGATGCAATCCACGCTCGGTGCGGCGCTCACGGTCTCAGAACAACGCTTTGCCGGAACGGCGCTTGGAGCAGGGATGGGAGCTCTGCTCGGCTCATACTTCTCGCCTGGTGTTGGATGGTTCGCCGTGGGTATGATTGTGCTCGGGATCCTCTGCCCGGTGCTGGGCCTGGACAATGCTGCCTACAGATTTGCCGGGATCACGCTCACGATCGTCATGCTGGTCAGCCGGACGAAGCCCGCTTGGGTGATAGCAATTCACCGTTTCGTTGAAGTTTCGGTGGGAATTGCCATGGGATTGATCCTGACGGCCCTCTGGCCCGGTAACGAACCAGCGTTGAGTGGTGGGCATTGAATTCTTCGCGCTGGACGCGGAGTGAAGAACAGGATATGAATGAGGCCCGTTTGATTCCACGCAGGGAGGATCGGAATGTCTGACAATGCATCGCAGGAGCAAAAAAACATTTTGGTGATTCGCGCCCCACTTTCCGAGGACGGATACGCCTCGATCTATTTTTGGACCAACGACGGGCGATTGATGAATGAACGCGAGTGGTGGAATTTGAAACAGCTGGTAGAGATGGCCAGCAAGGCTTGCGCCAAGGCTGACTCGAAGGCGCAAGCAGCCGGCGCCGGCGGATAGCCTCGGCGGTGACGTAAGCTCAGATGTGGTCTTCCCTGTTTCGAGGTTTTGGCGGGGGCTCGCAGACACAGTTCTCAGAATAGACACTTTCCCTTTCATCTCCCGATCCAGCACCATCTCGCGTGGCATCAATAGCATGCGGGTTATGCTCCGAAACCGCCGGCGCAATACTTCCGAGTGAAACTAAAATCATCCTCACGGGTTAAAACTAGTCTGGCGGGCTTTGCCCCGCGGCGGCTGCGGATCGTGTGATTGAGAATAACTGCAACCTAAAGCTTGCGCGCGGAATCTTAAGTAGTAAGATGGTGGCAATATTACAACGTACCCGCGAGGATGCCTTCCCGGCTCCCCGTCGTCGTTGGGTGGAGGATAAAGCTATGAAGATTTCCACCTTCTGCAAGATCCTATTTTCCTTCCTTGCAATCGTGGCAGTGGCTTGTGCGCCAGATCCTGCGTTCGCTCAACGCGGGGGCGGACATGGCGGTGGTGGCGGTGGCGGCTTCCATGGCGGTGGCGGCGGTGGCGGCTTCCACGGTGGTGGTGGCGGCGGAGGCCATTTCTCAGGCGGTGGCGGGCACGTTTCCGGCGGCGGAGGGCGCATGAGCGCCCCGAGTGGGCGGTCGTTCGGCGGCGGGGGCCGCGCCCCTTCGGCTGCGTTCCGTGGGAATCCTTCGTTCGGGAGATTCAATGGGCCGGGCGCAAGGTCG
>Ga0210409_10001315_pt1 | contig 33043 bp, 29 predicted proteins | sample IncBWH17MmetaG_FD_161649 | JGI IMG/M metagenome (GOLD analysis project Ga0210409, IMG submission 161649) | Forest soil microbial communities from Barre Woods Harvard Forest LTER site, Petersham, Massachusetts, United States - Inc-BW-H-17-M | ecosystem: Environmental > Terrestrial > Soil >...
TAGGCATCAGGAGCCCCAGCGCGGCGGCGGACAGCAGGTTCCGCCGCCCGTGTGCCTAAGCGGCGCCCAACCTCTACAATTGCCACCCCATTCCCGCCACCCATGCTTCAAATGACTGCCGAAGAAACCCTGCACGCGGTGCGCGCCACGCTCGAAGCCTATGTGGATCCCTACCTGGGAGAGCCGCTGGGCGCCGCCCAGGCGGTGCGCGAGGTGAGCGCAAGGGGTGAGGGGTTTCTCGCCCGTATCGCGCTGGGATTTCCCGTCGGCGGGTACAGTTCCGAGTTCTCGGCTGCACTGGGCCGCCAGCTTGCGGCGGCGGGCGTCACGGCACCCTTAAGCGTGGATCTCGAGTCCGACATCCGCGCCCACGCCGTGCAGCGCAATCTGAAGCCGCTCGCGGACATCAAGAACATCGTGGCGGTGGCGTCCGGCAAGGGCGGGGTCGGCAAGTCCACCGTGGCGGTGAACCTGGCGCTCGCGTGGGCCGCACAGGGTGCGCGCGTCGGAATCCTGGACGCGGACATCTACGGCCCGAGCCAGCCCCTGATGCTCGGCCTCAGCGGGCAGCGCCCGCTGTCCCCGGACGGCAAACAGCTGCGCCCGCTGACAAGTCACGGCGTGAGCGCCATGTCGATCGGCTTCCTGGTCGATGCCGAGCAGCCGATGGTGTGGCGCGGGCCGATGGTCACCCAGGCCCTCACGCAACTGCTGTCCGAGACCCAGTGGGGCGCACTGGACTATCTGGTGGTCGACATGCCGCCCGGTACCGGAGACATCCAGCTCACGCTCGCGCAGCGGGTGCCGGTGGCCGGCGCCGTAATCGTCACGACGCCCCAGGACATCGCGCTCGCGGATGCGCGCAAGGGTCTGAAAATGTTTGAGAAGGTTGCCGTGCCCGTGCTCGGCATCGTCGAGAACATGAGCATCTACGTGTGCGCGAACTGCGGGCACAGCGAGCATATTTTTGGTGCCGGCGGTGGCGCGCGCATGGCGCGCGAGTACGGCGTGAAGCTGCTGGGGGAGCTGCCGCTCGATGCCCACATCCGCGAGGAAGCCGACGGTGGCCGCCCGACGGTCGCCGCCGCGCCCGATTCGGCGCGCGCCCGGCCGTATCTGGAAATGGCGCGCCGCACGGCCGCGGCGCTGGCGGTGCGGGCGCGCGACCGCAGCAGCCTGTTTCCGAAGATCGTGATTGAGGAAACCTGATACCGTCGCACGCGCAGCGCGCGCGGCGCTTCACCTGGGAGCGACATGAGCATCAAGTCCGACAACTGGATCCGGCGCATGGCGCGCGAGCATGCAATGATCGAGCCGTTCGCCGCCGAGCAGGTGCGGCAGGCAAATGGCCACAAGATCGTTTCCTACGGCACCTCCAGCTACGGTTACGACGTGCGCTGTGCGAGCGAATTCAAGATCTTCACCAACATCAACTCCACCATCGTTGATCCGAAGAACTTTGACGACAAGAGTTTCGTGGATTTCAGCGGCGATGTCTGCATCATCCCGCCGAACTCCTTTGCCCTGGCGCGCACTGTCGAGTACTTCCGCATCCCGCGCAGCGTGCTCACGATTTGTGTTGGAAAAAGCACCTACGCGCGTTGCGGCTGCATAGTCAACGTCACGCCTCTGGAACCCGAGTGGCAGGGCCACGTGACGCTAGAGTTTTCCAACACCACGCCGCTGCCGGCGAAAATCTATGCCAATGAGGGCGTCGCGCAGATGTTGTTTTTCGAATCCGACGAGGTGTGCTCCACCTCCTACGCCGACCGCGGCGGCAAGTACCAGGGGCAGCGCGGTGTGACGCTGCCCAAGACCTGAGGGGCACGACGGCCGCGGCGCGCGCCGCACCTCATTCGCGCTTCAGGCTGCGGATTTCCATGGTCCACTCGACATCGCTGCCGCGCGTCTGCTCGACCCGCAGCGGGATGTAGCCGCGATCGGGTGCCAACCAGAAGCGCGTCACGCGCGGCGAGCCCGCGCGCGTGCTCTTGTAGATGACGGTGGCGATGCTGCCGAGCGGGGTCTGCAGGGTCGCTGCACCCTCGCGGGTGTAGCGGTACTCGCGCACGGCATTCTTGTTGAGGAGCGCAAAGCGCTCCGGCGTGCGGCCGCGCAGCAGCTCCACCATCACGGCCACCTGCACCGAGGCATCATCGTGCACTCCGGCGGTGAGCGGCAGATCTACCTTGGTGTCTTCGTACACACCGGTGAGACGGCCATGGTCCCAGTCATACTTCACATCGATCGCGCGGCGTGTGGAGGCGGTGCCGTCGCTGGCCTGGTAGCTCAGGGGCTGCGTACCGGCGCTCGTGACCCTGAGGACACTCGCCTGCGTCGGCCGCTCCGAAAACGCCCTGCCAATACCGCGCGGCTCACTGCGGGAGCGATAGCTCCAGGTGTCGCCCGTCTTTTCCAGGGTGAGCGTTGATACGGCGACGTTCAGGCCATGCCAGAGCCACGCGTACGAAGCCTCAAAGGGCTTGAGCTCATCGGCGTCAACCACGTTCGTCACCCCCAGGCACACCACCATGGCGAGGCACAGCCGTGATCGCAACCACGGGGGTCGCCGCGCAGCCTGGTCGCTTTCACGCCGGGGCAAGGAAGTCCTCCACGATCGGCGTCTGCAGCTGCCGCCCGTCGAGCCACGCCGCACCGTCGCGCCAGGCGAGGCGCCGCTGCGCGAACCAGGCGAGCACCTGCGGATAGATGATGTGCTCGGTGGCCTGAACGCGTGCTGACAGTGTGGCCTCCGTGTCGGCGGGCAGGACGGCGAGCCGCGATTGCAGCACGACCGGTCCGCCATCCAGCTCGGCGGTCACGAAATGCACGCTCGCGCCGTGCCGTGTCTCGCGCGCGGCCAGCACGCGGCGGTGCGTGTGCAGGCCGCGATACGCCGGCAGCAGCGAGGGGTGGATGTTGAACATCCTGCCAAGGTAGCGCGTGACGAAGCCGGCCGACAGGATGCGCATGAACCCTGCCAGCGCAATGGCGTCCGGGCGCTGCGTCTCGAGCGTCGCGGCGAGGGCCGCTTCGAAGGCCGCGGCGTCGCGCGCGCCGCCGCGCGCGATTACCGCGGTCGGGATCCCGAGCCCGGCGGCACTGGCAAGCCCGCCCGCATCGGCACGATCCGCGATCACCAGCGCTACGCGCGCCGCGAGTTTACCGTCGAGGCAGGCGCGTGCGATGGCGGACATGTTCGAGCCGCGGCCGGAAATGAGGATCGCGAGTCTCAGCGGTGCCGCCGCGCTCATCAGCGGATGACAACGCCGCGTTCGCCGGCGCGCACCTCGCCGATGATGTGCGCGGTCTCGCCGCGCGCGGCGAGGTATGACACCGCAGCGGCCGCGCGTGCGGCGGCAACGATGACCACCATGCCGATGCCGCAGTTGAAGGTGCGGTACATCTCGGCCGGCTCGATGCCGCCGGCGCGCTGCAGCCAATCAAACACCGGGTCCGCGCCCCAGCTGGCGCGCTCGAGCACCGCCTCAAGACCGGCCGGCAGAACGCGCGGGATGTTGTCGCTCAGGCCGCCGCCGGTGATGTGCGCCAGGGCGTGCACCGGCATGTCCCGCAGCAGAGCCAGCAGCGGTTTTACGTAGATGCGCGTCGGCGTGAGCAAGCGGTCAAACAGCCCGCGGCCCGCCACGCGGGTCTCGGCGCTCGCCCCGGCGTGCTCCACGAGCTTGCGGATGAGCGAGTAGCCGTTGGCGTGCGGACCGGAGGAACCCAGGCCGATAATCGCATCGCCGGCGGCGACGCGGGCGCCGTCCACGATCGCGTCCTTCTCCACCACGCCGACGCAAAATCCGGCCAGATCGTAGTCCTCGCCGTGGTACATCCCGGGCATTTCCGCAGTCTCGCCGCCGACCAGCGCCGCGCCTGCCTGTACGCAACCCTCGACGATGCCGCGCACCACCGCCTCGGCGACCGCGACGCGCAACTTGCCGGTCGCATAGTAGTCGAGAAAAAACAGCGGTTCCGCGCCTTGCACGACGACGTCGTTGGCGCACATGGCGACGAGGTCGATGCCGATGGTGTCGTGGCGGCCGGTGTCGATCGCCAGGCGCAGCTTCGTGCCGACGCCATCGGTGCCGGCAACCAGCACCGGGCGCTGGTAGCCGGCCGGCAGCTCGATGAGGGCACCGAAACCGCCGATGCCTGCCAACACTTCGCGCCGCTGCGCGCGCCGTACCAGCGGCTTGATGCGTTCTACCAGTTCGTCGCCGGCGTCGATGTCGACGCCCGCATCGCGGTAGGTGATGCCGGGAGCTTCTGTCATCGGTTGTTGGCGCGGGCCGACAAGCCGTTTGGCCCAGGCGCGTATGATATTGTACCTGACCGTTGTGCGCCGTTGCGTGCGCGCTGTGAAGATCATGTCGCGACCGGGCCAAAAATCAACTATCGCGATCCGGCGCGTGCGCGGACTCCTGCTGGCGGCATCCTGCGCGCTGTGCTGCCTGGCGCCGCTGTCCTCGTGGGCGGGCCGCCCGGTGCGGGTTTACGAAGCGGACGTCGATGGCCAGTCCCCGGCCGCGCTGCAGGGTGCAATGCGCCAGGTGCTGGTGCGCGCCACCGGTCGACGCGAGGCCGCCGAGGATCCGGCGCTCGCGGGCTTGGTGAACGACGCGGCGAAATACCTGAGCAGCTACGCCACGGGGCCGCGCGGGCAGTTGCAGGCGCTGTTCGACGGCGCGGCGCTCGAGCAGGCGATCGGCGCCAGCGGCCGCAGCCTCTGGGATCGCGAGCGGCCCTTCACGCTGGTGGTGCTGACCGCGCCGCGCGAGCGCGCCGCCGCCGCCGCCGCACGGACTGAACTTGAGCGCGTGGCCGCCGAGCGCGGCCTGCCGATCAGCATGGTGCCGCTCGCGGTGCTCGACGGCCAGGGCAATCCCCTGCCGGCGGATGCGATGCTGCGCGCCGCCGAGCACTACGGGGCAGACGAGATCCTCGTCGGCCGGGGTGACGGCGACACCGAGCTGCAATGGACGCTGTACACGCGGGCGGCGAGCAACAGCTGGAGCGGCCCGCTGGCCGCCGGCATTGACCACAGCGTGGATCTTCTGGTGCCGCAGCAGGCTGGCACCGCGATGCAGACGGAAACAGCAGTGCGCGTACGCATCGAAGGCGTCACCACGCTCGCTGACTATACGGCGCTCGAGCGCTTGTTGCGCGGCGTGGCGGCAGTGCGCCGTGCCAACATCGCCGCGGCGGACGCTGGCGGCATCAGCTTCGAGGTCATGGTGCGCGGCGGAGTCGCGGCGCTGCAGCAGGGACTCACGGGGGCGCGGCTTGAGCTGCGCGACACCAAGGCCGACCATATCGTGTATCACTATCAACCTTAGAGCGCCGTGCGTCACCTGCCCAACTTCATCTGCCTCATCCGCCTGGCGCTCATCTGGCCGATCGTCAACGCGCTGCAGGCGGGCCAGCAGTTGCCGGCGCTGGGACTGTTTGTGGCGGCGGCCGTTTCCGACGGCCTGGACGGCTATCTCGCCAAACGCTTCAACTGGACGTCCGAACTCGGCAAGTTCCTCGACCCGCTGGCCGACAAGTTGCTGCTGGTCACGGTGTTCGTGGTATCCGCGTGGTTGGGATTGATCCCCTGGTGGCTGACGGCTGCGGTGGTGGCGCGCGATGTGTTGATCGGGCTGGGCGCCCTGGTGTACCGCGTGTGGTTCGGAGCGCTGCGCGGCCGGCCGACGCTCATCAGCAAGATCAATACCGCCGCGCAGCTCATGTACGTCATGTTGGTGTTGCTGCGGGCCGCCACCGGTATGCCGCCGCGCGAGCTGCTGGATGCGGGCGCGATCCTCACCCTGATCACCACCGTGGTTTCGGGGCTCGGCTACGTGATTTCCTTTACGCAGCGCGCCTGGGCGCTGCCCGTGCGCGCTCCTTCAGGCTGACCGCGCATGCGCCAGATCCCCCTGGGGCTGCGCCTGCCTGACCGCGCGGTATTCACCACCTTTCTTGCGGCGCGTAACGCGCAGGCGCTGGAGCATGCGCGGCGGGTCGCCAGCGGCGCACAGCCGGGACTCACCTGGCTGTGCGGGCCGGCGGGCGTGGGCAAGACGCACCTGTTGCAGGCGGTATGCGCCACCGCGAGCGAGCGCATGCGCGCCGGGTACGTGCCGCTGGCCGAGCTTGCGCCCCTAGGCGTGGGGGTACTCGAGGGCCTGGACCTGCAGTGTCTGTGTCTTGATGACATCGATGCGGTCGCCGGCAACGCCGCCTGGGAGCGCGCCATTTTCGGACTCCTGCATGAAGCAGACGAGGGCGGCGCAGCGCTGGTCCTGGCCGCGCGCGCGCCACCGGCGCTCGTGCCCTGGGCTCTGCAGGATCTTGGTTCGCGCTGCGCCGCGGGCGCGGTGTTCCAGCTGCGCGTGCTGGACGAGGCGGAGCAGCAGGCGGCGCTGCAGTTGCGCGCGCGGGTGCGCGGTTTCGAGCTGCCGGAGGAGACCCTGCAGTGGCTGCAGCGACGCTTTCCGCGCGACATGCGTGCGCTCTACGAGCTTCTCGACACGCTCGATGAGGCGGCACTCGCCGCGCAGCGGCGCCTCACCATCCCGTTCATCCGTGAGGTGTTGGGGGCGGCGGGGCGCGCTCCAGGCAGCGATGGCTAGGCACGCGCCAGCTGGACGCAGAGCGTTGCGACCCGCCGGCCGAGCGCCTGCGCGAGCACCTTCTCGGCTTCGGTGAGCGTAGGGGAGGCGTTGGCGCCGCCCACGTGCGAGGCGCCGTAAGGCGTGCCGCCGCTCGCGGTTTCATTGAGCGCGCGCTCGGTGTAGGGCAGGCCCACCAGCAGCATGCCGTGATGCAGGAGCGGCAGCATCATCGACACGAGGGTCGTCTCCTGCCCGCCGTGCATGGTCTGGGTCGATGTGAATACGCCCGCCGGTTTCCCGGCCAGCGTGCCTGAGAGCCACAACGCCGCGGTGCTGTCGAGGAAGTATTTCAGCGGCGCCGCCATGTTACCGAAGCGCGTCGGGCTGCCAAGCACGAGTCCCTGTACCTCCCGCAGGTCGTCAAGTGTCGCGTAGGGAGGGCCGCTCGCCGGCACCGGCCGCGCGGGCTCCTCGCTCGCCGCGGCAACCGCCGGCACGGTGCGCAGCCGCGCGGTCGCGCCCGCCACCGCCTCGACGCCCCGACATACCTGGCGCGCGAGCTCCGCGGTGCCGCCGTTGCGTGAGTAGTAAAGAACCAGGACTTCCGCCACTTGCTCGCTCTCCTCGTGCGGTGTGCCCGCGTACGGTGCCACAAAATGAATGTGCCATCATCCGCGCCTGGACACGGGCGTTCGGGAACTACAGTAGTATTCGCCCTTCCCATGGTCTGCAGGAAGTGTCTGGTGGGTGGCCGCGTGCAGGGCGTTTTTTACCGCGCCACGGCGGCGCGGCGCGCGCAGGAGCTTGGCGTCACCGGCTACGCCCGCAATCTGCCGGACGGCCGGGTCGGGATATTGGCGTGCGGCGAGGACCAGGCGGTGCAGGCGTTCATCAAGTGGTTGTGGATCGGCTCCTCGGCATCGAAAGTCACCTCGGTGGAGGTCACCGAGGAGCACGCCACGGCCGCACAGGGGCACGCAGGGTTTCGCTCAGCATGATGTTCAGACAGAAAATCATCGGCCCGCTGCTGTTGCTCGCGTGCGCAGCGAGCACTTTGCCGGCCGCCGCGCAGGTTCCGGGGGCGCCCGAACCTCCCGCGGTGTCGCAACCGGCGGCGCCGGCGCCGGTACCCGAAGCTGCGGCCCCGACTCCTGAGCCGCCGCTGAATCCTGCCGAAAGTTCGCCGGCCGCGGCGGCGGCGCCCCCGTCCGTATTTCACCGCCACGCACACCGCGGGCAAGCCTGGGTGGTGGCTGCAAATCCCCTGGCGGTGGAGGCCGGCCTTGAGATTCTGCGCAAGGGTGGTACGGCGGTTGATGCTGCGGTGGCGGTGCAGGCCATGCTGGGTCTCGTCGAGCCGCAGAGCTCCGGTATCGGCGGCGGGGCATTCCTCATGTATTACGACGCGCGCTCGGGTGAGGTGAGCGCGCTCGACGGGCGTGAAAAAGCCCCCGCCGGCGCCTCACCCACCATGTTCCTCGATGAGCACGGCAAGCCCCTGAGCTACTTCGAGGCGGTGCGCAGCGGGCGTTCGACCGGCGTACCCGGCGTAGTGGCCATGCTGTACACGGCACACAAACGCCACGGCGGCCTGCGCTGGCGGGAGTTGTTTCAGCCGGCGATCCGCGCCGCCAGCGATGGTTTCCCTGTGCCGGGGCGGATGGCGGGTTTTTTGGGCGAAGGATCGCCGTTTCCGCCCACCAACGAAATCCGCATGTTGTTCGCACGGCCCGACGGCGGCACCGTCGAGGCGGGCGATGTGTTCCGCAACCCGGACTATGTGCGCACCCTCACGCGCCTCGCACTCGAGGGCCCCTCGGCGCTCTACAGCGGATCGGTTGCGGCCGACCTGGTGAAGGTCACGCACCAGGCACCATTTCCCGGGACCATGACGCTCAAGGATCTGGCCGGCTACCGTGCCGAGTGGATGCCAGCGTTGTGTCGGCCCTACCGCCGCTACTCGATATGCGCGCCGCCGCCGCCCGCGGGCGGGGTGTCGCTGCTGGAGTTGCTCGGGATACTGGAGAAGACCGACATCGCCACTCGCGGACCCAACGATCCGCAGGCCTGGTTCCTGTTTGCACAGGCGAGCCGGCTCATGTATGCGGACCGTGATCGCTATCTCGCCGATCCGCACTTCGTCCCGGTCCCCGTCGAGCGGCTGCTCGACAGCGGCTATCTGCACCTGCGCGCGCAGCTGATCGGCGAGCGCGCCGGTCCCGCGCCGCAAGCGGGCAATGTGCTCATGCCGCGCGGGCGCGATGCAACCCAGGAATCCTCGGGTACCAGCCATTTCGTGGTGGTCGACGCCGACGGCAACGTCGTCTCGATGACCACCACGGTGGAGTCGGTGTTTGGTTCCGGGCGCGCCATCGGTGGTTTCGTGCTCAATAACCAGCTCACCGACTTTTCCTTCGCCCCCACGGATGGCGGCCGGCCGGCGGCCAACGCCGTGCAGGGCGGCAAGCGTCCGCGCTCCTCCATGGCACCCATCATCATCATCGACCACGATCGCAACTTCGTCGCCGCACTCGGGTCCCCCGGCGGCTCCGCGATTCTCGAGTACAACGCCAAAGCCGTGGTGGCAGTGCTCGCCTGGAAGCTAACCCTCAAACAGGCGATCGAGTTGCCGAACCTGATTGCGCGCGGCGATACCTTCAGTGGCGAAGTTGCCAAGTTCCCGCCAGGAGTGGTGGCGGGACTACACGAGCGCGGCATCGAGCTGAAGGGCGGGCATGCCGAGAATTCGGGCTTCCACGGCGTGCTGCGGCGTGCCGATGGGACCTATGAAGGCGCGGCCGATTCACGCCGCGAAGGCGTTGCGGAAATGATCGCGCCACACCCTAGCGACGCGCCGCACGCCGCCGCGCACTAGCTGCCTAAGAGGCTCAGCGCTGCGCCAGGAGTTTTGCCAGCGGCTCCCAGTAGTGGACGCCCCATCCGTAAGCAAGGCTCTTTCCCTGCCCCTCGGGAAAGCCGCGGTGCTCGAGCACGAGCCGGCAGGCGGCGCCTTGCGCGGCCAGCGCAAATTTCACCACCGAGTACTCACCGGGCTGCCAGCCGCCGGCGCGCCAGGCTTGCACCAGGCGCTCATCCGGCACCATCTCCAGGTGCCGGCCGGTGATATAGCCGCCGAACAGCGTGAACGAGCCGCCCACTTCGTGGCTGATCGTGGTGGGCTTCGCGCCGGGCGCGGTGACGAGACTCAGTCCGTCGCTCAGGCGCGTGAGCGCGTCGAATCTTCTGGCGCTGGTGAGTGCTTCATAGACTTGCCGGCGACTGGCGTTGAAGGCCACCTCCTGGTGGATCGACTCGGCGGAATGCGACAAGCCATCGCTTGCGCCCGCCGCTGTCCCGAACGCCCGGGCCGCGCCGAGCCCGGCCGGGATAGTGGCCAGGCCGAGTGTGAGCGCGCGGCGGGAGATGAGAGTGGCAAGCATGATCAGGCCCTCCAGAATCAGTGGTGTCGTCGGTTGCCGGTATCATTTCTTCGGTGGCGGCAACGGCTTGAATCCTAAGTCATCGGCGCCGGCCCAGTGCGACCACCTGCCAACCACCAGATCCGGGTAGTTGCGCCGCCCAACGCTGCCGTTATAACGCGCCAGCGCTTTGCGGACGTCATTGTGCTCGTAACCGAGATAGAAGCGCAGGATCGCGCAGCCCATGCGGATGTTGGGAGCCACGTGTACCAGCTCGTAGCGGCGCATCCCCAGCTGCTCCGGCCAGAACGGCATGACCTGCATGAGCCCGACCGCGCCCGCGGAGGATACGGCCCAGCGGTTGAAGCGGCTCTCGACGTCGATCACCGACATGACGAGGCCAGGTGGCAGGCGCGCCTCCCCCCGCCGGTGCGTCTCGCAATAGACCTGCTTGAGGATATCGAGGCGCTCGTCCTTGTCCGCGATGACGCTGCGTAAGCGCGGCTCCATGAGCGTGTACCAGACCGCGGAGTCGTACTGATCCGTGAAGCACTCGGCCTGCGCGATGGCGCGGGCGACGACCGCCTTCAGCTGCGGATCACGCTGCTGGTCGGCGAAGGCGGCGCCGGGGGGGCTGCAGGCAAACACCGTCAGCACTGCGGCGAGCCGGGCGCTGCGGCCCACACTGCGGCGCGCGGGCACGGCCCGGGCAGGCGCGGTGTCAGGCGTCGAGGCGCGCGCGAATGAAGGCAAGAGCGCCGTCCGCGGGGAACTCCGTGCTCGCCGACTCGCGGCGATGACGGTACTCGAGCTTGCCGGCATCAAGGCCGCGCTCGGCCACCACCAGCCGATGAGGGATCCCCAACAGCTCCGCATCCGCGAACTTGACCCCCGGGCGCGCGTCGCGGTCGTCGTACAGCACCTCGATACCCGCGGCGGTGAGCTCGGCGTACAGACGCTCGGCGGCTTCGCGAACACGGGCGGATTTTTGCAGGTTAATGGCTACCAGCACCACCTGGAACGGCGCGATCGGCGCGGGCCAGATGATGCCGCGCTCATCGTGATTCTGTTCGATCGCCGCGGCAGGAATGCGCGTCACGCCTATGCCGTAGCAGCCCATATACAGCACGGTCTCGCGGCCGCCCTCGTCGAGCACCACCGCCTTCATGGGCTCGCTGTACTTTTTTCCCAACTGGAAGATATGGCCCACCTCGATGCCGCGGGCGATCTTCAGGTGTCCCTTGCCGGTGGGACTTGGATCGCCTTCGACGGCGTTGCGCAGGTCTGCGGCGAGCGCCCCCGGCGCGTCGCGCTCCCAGTTCACGCCCGTGAGATGCGAATCCCTCTCGTTGGCGCCGCTCACGAAGTCTGCGAGCGCGAGTGCTGCGTAGTCCGCATAGACGCGGCACTTCAAGCCGGTGACGCCGACGTAACCGGGTTCCGTCCCGGTCGCCCTGAGCACGTGCTCGGCGCTCGCCATCCGCAAGGGGCTCGCCACACCGGCGAGCTTCTGCGCCTTGACCGTATTCAGCTCGTGATCGCCGCGCACGACGAGCGCCACGGCCTCCCCGTCGCGGCCCTCGACGATCAGGGTCTTGACGCAGCTTGCGGGTGCTACCTGCAGAAACCGTGCGAGCTCCTCGATGGTGCGCGCGCCGGGTGTCGCCACCTTGCGCAGGGCTTGCCTGGGCGCCGGGCGCGGCGCGGACGGCGGCACGGTGGCGGCGGCATCGAGGTTGGCAGCGTAGTCATCGCCGTCCGAGAAGGCGATCGCATCCTCGCCGGAGGCAGCGAGCACGTGGAACTCCTGCGATACATCCCCGCCGATCGCGCCGGAATCCGCGCGCACGGCGCGAAACGTCAAACCGGTGCGCGTAAAAATGCGCGTGTAGGCGTCGTACATGGTGCGGTAACCATCACGCAGCGACTCCTCGTCGAGATGGAAGGAGTACGCGTCCTTCATGATGAACTCGCGCGCCCGCATGACGCCAAAGCGCGGCCGCACTTCGTCACGGAACTTGGTCTGGATCTGATAAAAGGTGACCGGCAACTGGCGGTAGCTCTGCAATTCGCGCCGTACGATGTCGGTGATGACTTCCTCGTGCGTGGGGCCTGCCAGAAAATCGCGCTCGTGCCGGTCCTTGAAGCGCAGCAACTCGGGACCGTACTCGCTCCAGCGGCCCGACTCCTGCCACAGCTCCGCCGGCTGCACCACCGGCATGACGAGTTCCAGCGCTCCGGCACGGTTCATTTCCTCGCGCACGATGCGCTCCACTTTGCGCAACACCCGCAGGCCCATGGGCAGCCAGCTGTAGAGCCCCGCGGCCAGGCGGCGGATGAGCCCGGCACGCAGCATAAGCTGGTGGCTGATGACCTCCGCTTCCGCGGGGGTCTCCTTCATGGTGTTGATGGGGTACTGGGACAGCCTCATCGTGGGGCGCCTGCCTGGCTTCGCTAAGGGGACTCCCGCATCTTAGCAGGAGGCCCCTGATAGCCACCCCCGGAAATCGCGCCTGCCGCAACGAGTTACCGCTCACCGAGCAGCAAGGCGCAATTTCCCGTCGCACCTTCGGATAAGATTGCGCACCGTGGCGACCGACACCCAGGAACACCTACGTCCGCGCGGCAGGGGCATCTACCTGCTGCCGAACCTCCTGACCACCGGATGCCTGTTCTCGGGGTTCTACGCCGTGGTCGCGGCCATCGACAAGCACTTTGCGCACGCCGGCATGGCGGTGTTCGCCGCCATGATCTTCGATACTCTGGATGGGCGCATCGCGCGGCTGACGCGCACCGAGAGCACCTTCGGCAAGGAATACGACAGCCTCGCCGACATGGTCTCCTTCGGGGTCGCGCCGGCCATCGTCGCCTACCAGTGGGGCGTGGTGCGGATTGCGGAGTTCGGTCATCCGTGGGGCCGCTTTGGCTGGCTGGCCTGCTTTTTCTACGCGGTCGCTGCCGCGCTGCGCCTGGCGCGCTTCAACGCCCGCGCGGCGACCGCCGACAAGCGTTACTTCGAAGGTCTGCCGAGCCCGTCGGCGGCGGCGATCGTGGCCGCCTTCGTCTGGTTTGTGAGTGACTGGCACGAGCCGGGCCTCGCGGGACTCATCGCGGCCTTCGTGGTCACGGCGAGCGCGGGTGCCCTGATGGTGAGCCGCTTCAGCTATCCGAGCTTCAAACAGTTTGACCTCGACCGGCGCATCCGTTTCGTCTACATGCTGCTCGTGCCGCTGGTCTTTGTGCTCATTGCTATCGAACCGTCCACCATGCTGCTGGCGATATTCGGCACCTACGCCTTGTCGGCGCCGCTGCTGTGGGTGGGACGGCGGCTGCGGCGCGCCGTGCGTGGCGCGCCCGCCGCGGGCGCCTGAAGAGCGCCCAATGCAGCACCTGCGGCGCACGGAATATCTGGACGCGATCGGCATTGACCTGTGGGTACCGCGCCGGCGCGCCGCCACCGCCAGTGCCGCTGCGGGTATCGCAGCGCCGGCCGCGCCACCGGACCCGCACGGGCTGTGGGAGTCGCTGCGCCAGGAGGTGTTGAGCTGCACGCGTTGTGCGCTGCATGCAACGCGTACTCAGGGTGTCGTGGGGGTGGGCCCGCGGCGCGCCGACTGGCTGGTGATCGGCGAGGCACCAGGCGCCGAGGAAGACCGGCGCGGCGAGCCTTTCGTTGGCGCCGCGGGGCAACTGCTGGATGCCATGCTGCGCGCCATAGGTCTTGATCGCGCGACCAACGTCTACATCGCCAACGTGCTGAAGAGCAGGCCGCCCGGCAACCGCGACCCGAAGCCCGAAGAAGTGGCGGCGTGCCTGCCGTATCTGCTGCGGCAGATCGCGCTGCTGCGGCCGAAGATCATGCTGGCGGTCGGCAGGATTGCGGCGCAGAACCTGCTCGACACCCAGGTGCCCCTCGCGCGGCTGCGCGGCCAGGTGCACCGCTTCGGCGAGTTCAATACACCGCTGGTGGTGACGTATCATCCGGCGTATCTGCTGCGCACCCCGGCCGACAAGCGCAAGGCTTGGGACGATCTTAAGTTCGCGCGCAGCGTCTACCAGCGGCTCAACGCAGAGCAAACCTGACGATGGCCACCGCACCGGAACTCTTTGCCATCGCGCCGCAGATGCTGATCCGGCCGATGCGCGCGCTCGATGTGGCCGAGGTAGTCGCCATCGAGCATGCGTCCTACCAGTTCCCCTGGAGCGAGGGAATTTTCCGCGACTGCCTGCGGGTCGGCTACGTGTGCCGCGTGGCGACGGCGGGCCAGGTACTCATGGGCTACGGAGTGATGAGTACCGGCGCCGGCGAGGCGCACATTCTTAATGTATGTGTCGGGGAGTCGTTCCGCTGCCACGGGCTGGGCCGGCGGCTGATGCTCGCGCTCATCGAGCGGGCTGCTGCTGCGGGTGTGCGCGAAGCGTTTCTCGAGGTGCGTCCTTCCAACACCACCGCGATCCGCCTGTACCTCTCGATGGGCTTTGTGCACCTGGGCGTACGCCGCGGCTACTACCAGGCGGCCATCGGCCGCGAGGATGCCGCGGTGCTCAGACTCACCGTCGCTGCTGGCACGAGCGCGCCGGGCGCCGCCGCCAACCCGTGAGCCCCGTGGAAGCTGAACTGGCCGCCGCAATCCGGCGCCGGCGGACCTTTGCGATCATCTCGCACCCGGACGCCGGCAAGACGACGCTGACGGAGAAGCTGCTGCTGTTCGGTGGCGCCATCCAGATGGCGGGCACCGTCAAGGGACGCAAGGCCGCGCGTCACGCAACTTCCGACTGGATGCGCCTCGAGCAGCAGCGCGGCATCTCCGTGACCTCATCGGTGATGCAGTTCCCGTATCGCGACTGCATCGTCAACCTGCTCGATACGCCCGGCCACGAGGACTTTTCCGAGGATACCTACCGCACGCTGACGGCGGTGGATTCGGCGCTCATGGTGATCGACTGCGCCAAGGGCGTGGAGGAGCGCACCATCAAGCTCATGGAGGTGTGCCGGCTGCGCGACACGCCGATCATGACCTTCATCAACAAGCTCGACCGCGATGGGCGCTCACCCGTCGAGCTGCTCGATGAAATCGAAAGCGTGCTGCACATCAGTACCGCGCCCATCACCTGGCCGATCGGCATGGGCCGGGAGCTGCGCGGCATCTACCACTTGAGCGAAGACCGCATCTACGTTTATGCCGCCGGTGAGCGCGGCCGCGTGGGCGAAAACCGCACCATCGACGGCCTGCACAGTGCCGCGGCGCGCGAGTTCCTGGGCGAAGCGGCGCGCGACTTTGACGAGGAGATCGCGCTGGTCAAGGGCGCGACCGAGGCGTTCGATGCGCAAGGGTATCGCGCCGGCCAGCAGACGCCGGTGTTCTTCGGCTCCGCCATCAACAATTTCGGCGTCGAGGAGCTGCTCGCGTCCTTCGCCACCTACGCACCGGGGCCGCTGCCGCGCACCGCGCGCGAACGCCGCGTCCTGCCTGCGGAAGTGCCGCTCGCGGGGTTCGTGTTCAAGATCCAGGCGAACATGGACCCCATGCACCGCGACCGCATCGCATTCCTGCGACTGTGCTCCGGCAAGTACTCGCGCGGCATGCGGCTCTTTCACGTGCGGCTCGACAAGGAAGTGCGCGTCGCCGATGCGCTTACCTTCATGGCCGCCGACCGCTCGCAGGCGCAGGAGGCGTACGCCGGCGACATCATTGGTCTGCACAACCACGGCACCATAAATATCGGCGACACCTTCACCCAGGGCGAGCGCCTGCGCTTCACGGGCGTACCGAATTTCGCGCCGGAGATCTTCCGCCGCGCGGTGCTGAAGGACCCGCTGAAGATGAAGGCGCTGCAGAAGGGCCTGTCGCAGCTGTGCGAGGAGGGCGCCACGCAGCTGTTCAAGCCGCTGCGCAACAATGACCTCATCCTGGGCGCGGTGGGGCAGTTGCAGTTCGAAGTGGTGGCCTTCCGGCTGGCTGACGAATACTCCGTGCAGTGCGTGTTCGATCCGATCAGCGTGCACACGGCGCGCTGGGTGGACAGCGACGATGCGCGCAGGCTCGAAGAATTCCGCGCCCGCGCTCACGATCACCTCGCCGTGGATCACAGCGGCGCGCTGGTGTACCTCGCCCCTTCGCGGGTCAATCTCGCGCTGACGCTTGAGCGCTGGCCCGGCATTAGCTTCCGTGAGACCCGCGAGCACGCTTAGAACGGGGTGCCTTGCGGAAGAAGGGTGGCGCGCAGACTGGATTTGTGCGAAATACGCCCCCATAGCGGAGGTCCAATGAACGATTCCACCGCGGCGGCGGCCCCCCACACGCAACGCGAATTCCTGATCAACGCGCTCTATGAGGCGTCGGAGCTCGAGCACAACCTCATGTGCACGTACCTCTACGCCGCCTTCAGCCTCAAAAGCGGTGAGGCGGACGGACTGAGCGCCGCGGAGGCGGCGGCGGTCAAGCGCTGGCGCGAGGTGCTCATCGGCGTCGCGATCGAGGAAATGGGGCACCTGGCAGCGGTGTGGACATCACCTCGGCGCTTGGGGGGAGTCCGCGTATCGGCCGGGGCAATTTTCCGCTCGATCCGGGCTACCTGCCGGCGAGCGTGGTGGTGAAGCTCGCCCCCTTCAACGCCGAGACCCTGCAGCATTTCGTGTTTCTGGAGCGGCCGCACGAATCCACGGAAAGTGAAGGCACGGGCTTTTTCTACGAGCGCTCGTATGTGCGCGGCATCGACCGGCCGCACGTCACCCCGATGGCCACCGACTACGACACCGTCGGCGTCTTCTACTCCTGCCTGAGCGAGGCGCTGCGTGCATTCGTGGCGCACTACGGCGAGGCGACCGCGTTCGACGGCGACCCGGCCCTGCAGCTCTCGGGCGCCGAGGTGAACCTCAAGGGCGCACAGCCGGTGCGGTGTCTTAAGACTGCGCTCGCCGCGTTCGCGGCCATCGTCACGCAAGGAGAGGGCGCGCCGCGCGACTCGCAAGGCTCGCACTACCAGAAATTCCTCGGCATACGCGCCGAACTGCGCGCGCTGACGGCGGTGAATCCGGCCTTCGCTCCGGCGTTCCCGGCGGCCACCAACCCGGTGTTGCGGCGCCCGCCGCGCCCCGAAGGGCGTGTGTGGATCGAGGATCCGGATGCCTTCGCGACGGTGGACATTGCGAACGCCTGCTACGGGCTGATGCTGCGGCTCCTCGCGTATGCGTACGCACTGCGTAGCCCCAGCGCCGAGAAGTCCCTGGTTGTGGATCTGGCGATCGGACTCATGCAGGCGCTGGCGCCCTTGGCCGAGCGCGCGGCACGGCTGCCGGCGGGGCCCTCCAACCCGAACTGCAACGCGGGCGTCTCTTTTATTACGCTGCGGGACTCCGCCGCGCTCTCACCCGGTCCCGCGGCCCGGCGATTCTTCACCGAGCGTTTTGCGCAGCTGGCGCAAGGCGCCCAGGGGCTCAAGGGCAGCGCCGATCCGCGCGCCATCGCGGCCGCCGATGCGCTCGCGTCTCTGGCGGCGCGGGCCGCGAAGGGCCTGGACGTCTCAGCGGCGGCGCCTTCCGCCGCGGCAGCCGTCGTGGCGGCGCCGCCCGTGGTCGCTGCCACGGTGACGAGTGCGGCTGCTGCTCCGCCCGCGAGTGTCGCCAACGGGGTCGAAACCGTCCGGGGCGAGAAGCTCGATCTTCAGTTTGAGGGCAAGCTCTGCATCCACTCGCGCTTCTGCGTCACGGGCGCCCCGCGGGTGTTCCTGGCCAATGTGAAGGGGCCCTGGCTCTACCCGGACGCCATGCCGGTGGAGGCGTTGGTGGAGGTTGCCCACGCCTGCCCCTCAGGGGCGATCCGCTATCAGCGTCTGGACGGCGCGCCGGATGAGACTGCGCCGCCGGTGAATCTCGTGGGCGTGCGTGAGGCTGGCCCGTATGCCTTCCGCGCCCAACTGCAGATCAACGGCGCGCCGGCCGGCTTTCGCGCCACGCTGTGCCGCTGCGGAGCCTCGAAGAACAAACCCTACTGCGACGGTTCACACCACGAGGTGGGCTTCGACGCCAGCGGCGAGCCGCCCAGCGGCACCACCGATATGCTGCCGGTGCGCGACGGCGTGCTGGCTGTCGATCCCCAGACCGACGGCCCGCTGAAGGTGAGCGGGAATCTGGAAATCATGAGCGGCACCGGGCGGGTGATTGCGCGCACCACGACCACCTGGCTGTGCCGCTGCGGGCACAGCAGCAACAAGCCCTTCTGCGACGGCACTCACAAGAAGATCGGCTTCAAGGCTCCCTGAGTGACAGCCGCTCGACCGCGCGCCGGAACGCCCTGAGGTCCTGCTCGCGGGTGGCGGGGGCGGGCACTCCGTAGCGCAGCTGCGCGTAGCGCGCGAGCAGGGCGTCGACACGCTGCTGCAAATCCGGGCGCCGTGCGCTCACCGTTGCGGCGAGGCTCAGCGGCCCCTGATGCGGCACGCGCGCGGGAGCCACGCGCGCAAGTTTGCGGCACAGGCGCACGTAGGCACTGGCGAGCGCATCTTGCCGCGGCAGCTTCAGGTCGCGCCCGATGTGCCAGCCGATGATCGCGAGCCAGCCGATGAGGCCGGCGGCAAACGCCCATCCCAGGTAGCGCGCGTCCGGGTCACGGATGCCAAGACGCGCGAGCAGGTTGAGTTGCGAGTCGAGAGTGAACTTCACCACGTGACCGTTCCACCAGGCGTTGGTGGCGTCCCAGCCCTGCATGAGTCGCGTGAGCCACGCGGACGCACGCCACACGCGCGCCGCCGCTGACATCGACTCGGGGAACAGATCCGAGATGCCGCGCCGCAGCCGCTCGGGTGCGACTACCGCCGTGGGATCCACACGCGTCCAGCCGCGCTCCGCAAGCCACACCTCGGCCCAGGCGTGCGCGTCCGCCTGGCGCACGACGAGGTAACCGCCGATGGGATTCCATTCACCGCCCAGGTAACCGGTAACAACCCGCGCCGGCAGGCCGGCGCCGCGCATGAGCGCGACGAACGCCGAGGCGTAGTGTCCGCAAAATCCGGCGCGCGTGCCGAACAGCAGATCATCCACCGAGTCCGCGCCCGTGGGTTGCGGGTCGAGGGAATACTCAAAACCGCCGCGACGCAGGAACTCGAGCGCCCCCTTCACCACCGCGGCGTCCGAGCCCGCCTGGGCGCGCAGGGATTGCGCCAACACCAGCGCACGCGGATTGCGTCCCGGGGGCAGTTGCGTGTCGTGGCGGCGCTCGGCGGCGCCGAGCAACCCGGAGGCGCGGACCTGTGTGTAGGAGAGCGCCTCGAAGCTCACCGGCTGCGTGACCGGTTCTGCGGCCAGCAGCTCATAGTCGTTCGTCAGCTGCACCTTCGAATCGGGTGAGCGTGCGGGCAGGTCCAGCGCGAACCACCAGCGGTGCCGCGACGGCTCAAGCTCAATGGAGTAGTGGTAGATCTTGCCCGCAGCCTCGAGCGGCTGGCGGGCCGCCGCAGGCGCTGCGCCGCGGCGCCAGGTGTAGCCGTCAAACTCATGTAGCACCGGGCCGCGCCAATAGCGCTCCGGCGCTGGCGGTGGCGTGGACGCGAAGCGCGCACGAAACGCAGTCTCGTACGAGGAGCTGAGGTGCGTGATGCCCCCGGGGCTCATGCTGTCCGATAGCCCGGTGAGTGCTTCTTCCCCGCGTGGCACTGCCCAGAACGCGCCCGGCAGCCGCGGAAAGAACAGGAACAGGAGCGCCGCCAGCGGCGCTGCCAGCGCCAGGGTGCGGCCCGCCAGCGCGAGCGCCGCACGCGCCGCAACACCGCGTGCCGTGACAACCGTGAGCGCGGCACAACACAACCACGCCTGCAGCAGGTACAGCGGCGCCCGCACCAGTCCCTGGCGGTCGAGGCATGCCGCCAGCAACAGGAACAGTCCCGCCCAGACCATCACCAGTTGATCGCGCGCGGTTCGGGTTTCGATCAGTTTCAGCGCCGCCATCAGCACCAGCAGTGTCGTCCCCGCCGCCAGACCATTCAGCGTATGGAAGCGCGTCAGCACGGCGGCGACCAGGAGCAACGCCAAAGCGGCGCGCGCGATCAGCGGTGGTCCGCGCCAGCTCGAGCGCGCGGTGAGCAGCCGCCACGCTACGAGCGCGAGCGCCGCCGCTGACGCCCACAGCGGCACGCGATCCACGTGCAGCACGATTCCGCCCGTGAGTGCCGCGCAGCTCCACACCAGCGGCCTGGAATCAGGCATGGGCCTGCCCGAACACAGCGAGCGCCGCCAGACACCGGTGCCGCTGCTGCGGACCGCGGTCAGGAGCAATGTGGACCTGCGGCAGCACCAGCCCGTAGCGATCGCCGCGCGCCGCGGCGTCGACCACCCAGCGCGCGAGCTGGCTGATGCGCGCCTCGATGTCCGGATCCGAAAGCTGCGCGAACTCGAACAGCCGCGTGTCCGCTCCGGGCGGGGAGTACTCCTTCACCAGCAACGGCGCCTCACGCGCGTAAGCCTTCCAGTCCACCTGCCGTGGCGAGTCGCCTTCGCGAAAGGGGCGCAGCGTGAGCCACTCATCCGCCCCCGAGCCGCCCTGGGAATGTGTCCCCGGCTTGTTCCCGGGTGCCACCGGCATCGGCAGTGCGCCGCGGGGCCGCGGGTAGACGAGCAGTTGCAGCGGTGCATGCACCCAGGTCCAGGCCCGGAACAGGCCAAACGGCTGCGCCGTCGAGAGCCGCACGCGCTCGATGGGCCACAGACCGCGCGCCCTTGAGGGCAGCGGCAGCTGCAGCTGCTGCTCGCCGGCGGCGGGTAAGTCTGTGATTACCACCGGCTGATCGGGAGCTGCGGCCTCGAGCTGCAACCGCGGCCGCAGCGCACGGTTGCCCAGAGTCACGTGCAGCGTCGCCGCGGCGCCTGCGAACGCTGGCGGCGCGTGCGCCGCCACCAGGGCCGTGCCGAGGAGATTGCGATGGCACTGCTGCATGCTCACCAGGGCGAATCCGGCCAGCAGGAACGTCAGGAACAGGGCCAGGCTGTTGCCGTAGTTGAGCCCCGCCAGCAGCATCAGAAACAACAGCGCCGCAAACGCGACACCGGCGCGCGTCGGCAGGATATAGAGCCGGCGGCGCTCGAGGCTGACGGGCAGCGCGTCAGGTCCCTGCCGGCGCCGCATCCACTCGCGCAGGCGCGTCTTGAAGGAGCCCGTGAGCGCTGCGAACACGGCTGAGCGCTTCACACCGGCACGGGCACTGCCCGGATGATCTCCGCCGCAATTTCCGCACCGTCGCCAGCGGCCGCATCGCGGCGTTCGAGCCGGTGCGTGACCACCGCCGGCAACACCGCCTGCACATCCTCCGGCAGCACCGCGTCGCGCGCGGCGAGGTACGCCCAGGCCTGCGCCGCGCGGATCAGTCCCTGGCCGGCGCGTGGCGAAAGGCCGAGCTTCAGATCCGCGCGCTCGCGAGTACACGCGATGAGTGCCTGGCAGTAGTCGAGGAGCACATCCGCGACATGCACGCGGCGCACTGCGGCCTGCATGCGCAGCACCGCCGTGGCGTCGAGCGCCGCAGCCATGCCGGGCAGGAGCTCGCGGCGCTCGCCACCGCGCAGCAACTCGCGCTCGTGCGCCGCGTCCGGGTAGCCGAGTGTCACGCGCATGAGGAAGCGGTCGAGCTGCGACTCCGGCAGCGCGAAGGTGCCGAGCTGTTCGTGCGGGTTCTGCGTCGCCGCCACAAAAAATGGCTGCGGCAGGAGGTAGGTCGTACCGTCCGCACTCACCTGGCGCTCCTCCATGGCTTCGAGCAGCGCGCTCTGGGTGCGGGGACTCGCGCGGTTGACTTCGTCCGCGAGCAACAGCTGGGTAAAAATCGGCCCCTGTCGGAAATGAAACTGCTGGCTCGCGCGGTCGAAGATCGATACGCCCACGATGTCCGCCGGCAGCAGATCACTCGTGAACTGTACGCGCTGCCAGGCAAGCCCCAGCACGTGTGCCAGCGCATGCGCCAGCGTGGTCTTGCCGACCCCGGGGACGTCCTCGATGAGCAGATGCCCGCGTGCCAGCAGACAAGCGAGACACAGGCGAATCTGTTCCGGCTTGCCGAGGATGATGGTTTCGAGGCTGGTGAGTACCCGCCCCAGCGCCGCGGAATCCGCGCCGGCGGTCGCAACGGCGGCGGTTGCGCTGGGCGTATTCACGGCGCCGTGAGCGCGCGCACGCGCTCGAGCTGTTGGGCGAGTTCGCTCGCGGTGCGCTCGAGGTCTGAGGCCCGCTGCCGCTCGCTGGCCACGACCTGCGCCGGCGCGCCGCGCACGAAGTTGTCGTTGGCGAGTTTCGCCTGGGCCTTCGCCAGATCCTCGCGCGCCTTGCCGAGCAGGCGTCCGAGGCGCTGACCCTCGGCATTGGCATCGATGATGCCCGCCATCGGCACAAGCAGCGTGAGCTCACCCACGAGCGCCGCGGCCGACTGCGGGGCGGTGGCGCCCGCGGCCAGTATCGTGATGCTTTCGAGGCCCGCGAGCCGCTCGAGCCAGGCGCGATGCCGGTTCGCATAGGCCGCGTCCTGCGCGCTTGCGCCCTTGAGCAGCAGCGGCACGCGCCTGGCGGGACTGACGTTCATTTCGCCGCGGATCTGGCGTACCGCGAGTACCACGCCCTGGATCCAGGCGGTCGCACGCTCCGCCGCCTCGTCAGGCGCGAAGTCGGCGGCGGCCGGATAGGGCTGCAGCATCACCGATTCCCCCCTGACCCCGGCGAGGGGAGCTGCGAGTTGCCAGATTTCTTCGGTGATGAAGGGCATCAGCGGGTGCAGGGCGCGCTGCAGCGCCTCCAGCATCTGCGCCAGGGTCGCGCGCGTGCCGCGCTGGGCGGCCGGCGGCGCGCCGTCAGCCTGCAGCACCGGCTTGGTCAGCTCGAGGTACCAGTCGCAGAAGTCGTACCAGGTGAATTCGTACAGCGCCGTGGCCGCGTAGTCGAAGCGGTAGTCGCGCAGCGCGCTCGCGACGCTCGCCAGCATGCGGCCGAAGCGCGCGCGGATCCACCGGTCGGCCACCGACAATTCCAGCTGCTCGCCGGCGCCCGGCGGCGGCTCTTCCCCCACCGCCATGGTGACGAAGCGCGCCGCGTTCCACAGCTTGTTGCAGAAGTTGCGGTAGCCGGCGACGCGCGCCATGTCGAAGCGGATGTCGCGGCTCGGTGAGGCGAGCGCGGCAAAAGTGAAACGCAGCGCGTCGGTGCCGTGCGGGGCAATGCCCTGCGGGTACTGCCGGCGGGTCGCGCGCTCGATGGCGTTCGCATGCTGCGGCTGCATGAGGCCGCTGGTGCGCTTGGCGATCAGCTCGGCAAGCTCGATGCCGTCGACAATGTCGAGCGGATCGATGACGTTGCCCTTGGACTTGGACATCTTGTCGCCGTGCTCGTCGCGGATGAGGCCGGTGATGTAGACGTCGCGGAACGGCACCTCGCCCATGAACTCCAGTCCCATCATGAGCATGCGGGCGACCCAGAAAAAGATGATGTCGAATCCGGTCACGAGCACGCTGCCGGGGTAGAACTTCGTGAGCGCCGGCGACGCTTGCGGCCAGCCGAGCGTGGAGAACGGCCACAGCGCGGAGGAGAACCAGGTGTCGAGCACGTCCTCGTCCTGGCGCAGGACGCTACCCGGCGCGAGCTGGTGGCGGGCGCGCACCTCCGCTTCACTGCGGCCCACGTAGATGTTGTTGTCGGCGTCGTACCAGGCGGGAATCCGGTGCCCCCACCACAACTGGCGGCTGATGCACCAGTCGCGGATGTTACGCATCCATTCGAAATAGGTGCGTGCCCAGCTCTCCGGCACGAAGCGCGTGCGTCCCTGCTGCACGGCCGCGATGGCGGGAGCGGCGAGCGGCGCGATCTTCACGTACCACTGGTCGGTGAGGTAGGGCTCGAGCACCGCACCGCTGCGATCGCCGCGCGGCACAACCAGGCGGTGCTTCTCGGTGCGCTCGATGAGACCCGCGGCGTCCAGTTCCGCGACCACGCGCTGACGCGCCGCGAAGCGATCGAGCCCGCGAAACCGCTCCGGCACCGCCTCGTTGAGCGCGGCCCGCGGGGTGAAGATGTTCATCAGCGGCAACCCGTGGCGCTCCCCGATCTCGTAGTCGTTGAAGTCGTGTGCCGGCGTGATCTTCACGCATCCGGAGCCAAAGGCGGGATCCACATAGCTGTCCGCGATCACCGGGATCAAACGCTCCGCGAGCGGCAAGCGTACCTGCCGGCCGATCAGCCCCTGGTAGCGCGTATCCTCCGGGTTCACCGCTACCGCGGCATCTCCCAGCAGGGTCTCCGGGCGGGTGGTCGCCACCACCAGGTGTCCGGACTCCCCGACCAGGGGGTAGCGCAGGTGCCAGAGCTGGCCGTCCTCCTCTTCCGCCTGCACCTCCAGGTCCGAGAGCGCCGTGAGCAGTACCGGGTCCCAGTTCACCAGGCGCTTGCCGCGGTAGATGAGGCCCTTTTCGTGCAGGCGCACGAACACCTCGGTCACCGCGCCCGACAGCCCCGGGTCCATGGTGAAGCGGTCGCGCGACCAGTCCACTGAATCCCCGAGCCGGCGCATCTGCCCGGCGATGGTGCCGCCGGACTGCTCCTTCCACTTCCACACCCGCTCGAGGAACGCCGCGCGCGACAGGTCGGTGCGCCGCAGCCCTTCCGCGTTCAACTGCCGTTCGACGACCATCTGGGTGGCGATGCCGGCGTGGTCGGTCCCTGGCTGCCACAGCGTGTCCTGCCCGCGCATGCGGTGAAAGCGCGTGAGGGCGTCCATGAGGGTGTGCTGGAACGCGTGCCCCATGTGCAGCGTCCCGGTCACGTTCGGCGGCGGGATCATGATGCAGTAGGGCGCACCCGTACCGCGCGGCGCGAACCAACCGTGCGATTCCCAGCGTTCGTAGATGCGCCGCTCGATGTCCTGCGGCGCGTAGGTCTTCTCCATTGCGGGGATTATGCCATTAGCGGCGCGCGGCCCGAGGCCGCGTGGCACCGCGGCCTTAGGGTGCGCGCGCTCGCGCGGCCTGGCTTCAGCGTACGCGCAGCAGGCGCGCGTGCAGGCGCCGTCGGCGCGGGCGGCACCAGCGCACGTGCCGCCGGTCACGGGCGTGACTCGCCCCGCGGCGCGTCAGCGCGCGGCGCGATGCAGCAGGAAATCCGCGAGCAGCGGCGTGGGCCGGCCGGTACTGCCCTTTTGCGCGCCGCTCAAGTACGCGGTGCCGGCGATATCCAGATGCGCCCATTTGAGCCCCTGCGTGAATTTGCTGAGGAACCAGGCGGCGGTGATGGCGCCGCCGTCGCGCCCGCCGACGTTGGCGAAGTCCGCGAAGTTGCTCTTGAGCTGCTCGCCATATTCCTCAGTCAGCGGCAGTTGCCAGCAGCGGTCGTCCGCGCGTCTGCCGGCCTCAACGAGTTCCCGTACCAGCGCGTCATCGTTGCCGAGCACACCCGAGTGGTGGTGGCCGAGGGCGATGACGCACGCGCCGGTGAGGGTGGCGATATCGACGACGGCCGCGGGGTGAAAGCGCCGCGCGTAATGCAGCGCGTCGCACAGGATGAGGCGCCCTTCCGCATCGGTGTTGAGAATCTCGACCGTCTGCCCGGAGGCGCTCACCGCCACATCGCCCGGCTTCACCGCCTTGCCGCCCGGCATGTTCTCCACGGCCGCCACCAGGCCCACGACGTTGAGTTTCAACCTGAGGCTTGCCACGAGTGTCAGGGCGGCGATGACCGCCGCCGCGCCGCTCATGTCGAATTTCATCTCATCCATCGCCGGCGGCTCTTTCAGCGATATTCCGCCGCTGTCGAAGGTGACGCCCTTGCCGACCAGCACGATCGGCGGCTGTGCGCCGCCGCCGCGGTATTCGAGCACGATAAAGCGCGGCGCCTGCTGGCTGCCCTGCGAGACCGCGAGCAGGCAGCCCATTTTTTCGCGCCGGATGGCCGCTGCGTCCAGCACCTTGACGGTGAGGCCCTTGTGAAGCTTCGCCAGCGCGCGGGCCTGTTCGGCCAGATACGTCGGTGTGCAGATGTTGGCGGGCAGATTTGCAAGATCGCGCTGCACGAGGGTCGCGGCGGCGATCGCCGCACCGTGCGTGAGGCCGCGCGTAGTGGCCGCGGGGGTGCGCACCGGTCCGGCGAGCACCTTGCGCAGCGCCGCCGGCGCGGGCTTCTTGGCGGTCTTCAGGTCATTGACGCGATAGAGCGCGACCCCGGCGAGCTCCGCCACCGCGCGGCCGAAGTAGTAGTCGTCGAGTTCCCGCGCCGGGGGGCGGGCGATCGCGACCGCGCAGCTGGTGATGCGGGTGCGCAGCAGCGCCGCTGCGGCGCTGCCCCAGGCCTTGCGCCAGGCCTTGCGATGGAACTGCTTCTTCGCGCCGAGGCCGCTCAGGAGTACCCGCGAGGCGCCAAGTCCGGGCAGGTCGGCGAGCAGCAGCGTCTCACCGGCGCGGCCGGAGAAGTCGCCGCGCGCCAGCAGCTTCTGCAGCCGGCCGCCGCACGCCGCATCCACGCTGGCGGCTTCCGCGCTGAGCTCGGCCTCCTCGAACACCCCGACCACCAGGCATTCGACGCTCAGTGCGGCGAGTCCCTTGCTCCATACCCCGAAGTCCATGTGCTGTCCCCCTTGCCGTTGAGGCGCGCGAGCGTCTGCTTTACCTTAGTCCCTCGACTTGCGAGCGCGCCAAAGCACCGTCTGGTAATTGTTGTGGGCGGTTGCCGGTGCAGGCGCTGACAGTGTAACCCAAGAGCCGGGCGGGTTTCCGGCGTGCAATTAGGCGAATTCATTGGGCAATATCCTCGGGCGTTACATACTTCGCGAGGTGCTGGCGGCCTGGCTGGTCGTGACGGCCGTGCTGCTGATCATCCTGCTCGCCAACCAGGTCGTGGGCGTGCTCGAACGCGCCGCCGCCAACCAGTACCCGCAAGGGGTGGTTCTGGAGCTGATCTTCCTTGGCGCATTACAGAATCTGTCCGTGCTGCTGCCGGTGGGGCTGCTGCTCGGTGTGGTGCTCGCCTTCGGGCGGCTCTATCACGACAGCGAGATGGCGGCGGCCTTCGCCTGCGGGGCGGGACCGGCGCATGTTTACGCACCGGTGGCGTTGCTCGCGGTGCTGGTGACGGGGGGGCTGGCGTGGCTGACGCTGGGGCTCGCTCCTGCTGCCACGGCACGCGCCATGGGCCTGCGCAGTGAAGCGTTGCGGGCGGGGCAGTTCTCGCCCATCGCTTCCGGCAAGTTCCGCAGCTTTGGCGGGGGCAACGCGGTCGTGTACGCGCAGGACGTCAACGCCGACGGCACGCTTGCGAATGTCTTCGTGGAGCGTAATCACGGCCCGCTGGTGGAGGTGGCGCTCGCGAGCCGCGCCCGCCATGCCGTCACGCCCGACGGCCTGACGCACATCCTGACGCTCTACGACGGCGAGCGCTTCGAGGGCGTGCCGGGGAGCGCTGAGTTTCGTATCGTGCGTTTCGCCGAACACACCGTGCCGGTGCAGGTCCCCGCGAGCGCGGATGTCGTCAGGACCCTCGAGGCCCTGCCGACCGCGACGCTGCTCGCCTCGGCCAAGGCCAGCGAGCGCGCCGAGTTGCACTGGCGGCTCGCCATGCCGCTCATGTGCGTGGTGCTGGCGCTGGTGGCGGTGCCGCTCGCGCGCCTGCGGCCGCGCCAGGGACGCTACGCGCGCGTGTGGCTCGCGGTGCTCATCTACCTTCTGTATTCCAACCTCATCTCCGTCGGCAAGGTGTGGATCGCACGCGGCACCGCGCCGCAGTGGCTCGGTCTGTGGTGGACGCACGTCGCAGTGGTGCTGCTCGCGTTGCTGGTGATCGCGGCTCCCGGCGTTGCCAACCGCCTGCGCTATCGGGCCCGCAACGCATGAACCTCCTCGATCGCTACATCGTGCGCGCCATCCTCGGCTCGGTGCTGCTGGTGATGTCGGTGTTGCTGGCACTCGGCGCCCTGTTCGTGTTCATCGACCAGCAGGATGACATCGGCACCGGTCACTACACGGCCGCGAGCGCCGTGTGGTACACGCTCCTGAACCTGCCGCAACAGGCCTACCAGCTGCTGCCCATTACCGCGCTCATCGGCTCGCTCCTGGGGCTTGGTTCGCTGGCGCGCGGCAGCGAGATCACCGTCATTCGCGCCACCGGGGTGTCGATCGCGCGCCTTGCCGGCACCGTGCTCATCGCGGCGGCACTGCTGATCGGCGCCGCGGTGCTGCTCGGGGAGTTCCTCGCCCCGACCTTGCAGCAGGCGGCGCGCGAACAGAAGGCCTTCAGCAAGCTCAGCAACGTGAGCTTTGGCGGCGGCAACGGCGCCTGGGTGCGCGACGGCGACCTCATCCTGAACGTCGCGGGGCAGTACGGTGAGCGGCAGTTCGGCAGCATGCAGATCTTCGAGCTGTCGCCGCAGCACCGGCTGCTGGCCCTGGGGCACGCGCAGCGTGCCACCGCGGGCTCGAAGGGCAAGTGGCTGCTCGGCGACTACACCGAGTCGCGCTTCAGCGGCGAGAGCGTCGCCACCAGCCCCCCCGGGCAACGTATCCTGCAATCCAACGTCACGGCGGGATTTCTCGGCCTCGCCGTGCAGGACCCGGACCAGCTGACGAGTCGTGCCTTGTGGGGGCTGATCAGCTACTTCAGGACCAACGCCCTCGACTCGCGTGAGTACGTGTTTGCCTTCTGGTCGCGCATCGCACGCACCGCGGCGATCGCCTTCGCGGTGTTGCTCGCCATTCCCTTCGTCCTGGGTTCGCTGCGCTCCGCCGGCGCCGGCACCCGCATGCTGACGGGACTGGTGTTGGGAGTTGGATTTTTCCTGCTGCAGCGCCTGATCGAAAGCGGCACGGTGGTATTCGCCCTGAATCCGGTGCTGCTCGCCTGGATACCTACCTTGTTGCTGGCGACGGTGACCCTGACACTGCTGGCGCGCGCGCGCTAGTCCATTGGCCAAAATTGCCTGCGGCAATTTTGGCGGATATCAGCTGCGTTTCCGCCGGCCAAAGGCGGGGCTCGATGCATACCTGCCGCGATCACCTCAGCAGCCGAGCACTTCATGGCAAGGCTGGGCGCACGGACTTTGGCCGGCTGCGGCGGCGCCCCCGCGCCGCGTTACTTACGGGCCGCGAGCAGTTCGCTCAGTGAATCGCGCGCCGTGGTGCGCACCAGGTGCGGGTAGCGCAAGCCATCGTGGTAGGCAACCGCGAGCGTGCGGTACTCGTCGAATGTCTTCACCAGCAGCTCCAGGGGCGCGCTCGCCCCCTTGGCCGCCGCGACCGCGTCCTTGATCCCGTCACCCGAGAATTCCTTGCCGTTGACGGCGATTATCTTCATGCCAGGCGCGAGACCTGCCTTGAATGCCGGGCCGTCCCAGAGCACGTCGCTGACCTCGCCGTCTTTGCCGAAGAGTGCGCCCAGGGAATAGGAAAGGTCGGTAGCGCCCTTGCTGCTGTGGAACGCCGTGGACGGTTTGTCCGTGTACACGAGCTTCCAGCCGTGCGCCGCAAGCGCGCCGGTCAGTGGCCCATGACCGTCCAGCCGCGTGCGCAGGTACGTCGCCCAGTCGTAGGGCGCGATCTGGTTGAGCGTCCTGACGATGTCTTCGAAGGTATAGGGATTGACGTCGTACTTGCCATCCTGCACGCCGAAGAACGACTTGCAGAAGTCATCGATGCTGTGCGCCTCCTTGCTCAGCTCTCGCAGCTTGCCGTCCACGGCCAGCCAGATCAGCATGCCGGCCGGATAGTAGTCGAAGCTCGCCTGGTAGCTGTGAAACACGCCACCGCGCCGTGTCAGCACCGGATCGTTGGTGGTGTCCTGCACCGTGCGCCAGGTGGCGAGCCCCGGACGCCCCTCATCGAAGGCCGCGTCGACCGCCGCGAACATGTCGCGGGCCTCTTCGGGACTCCACAATCCTGCACGCGCGGCCAGCACGTAGCCCCAGAACTGGGTCTGGCCCTCGTAGACCCACAACAGGCTCCCCTGCAGGGGCACGTTGAAGTTCGGCGTGTCCTGGTCGGCGGCGCGACGGTATTTACCGTCCCAGGAATGATTGAACTCGTGCGACAGCAGGTCGTGACGGGCCGGGCCGTCGCCCCACTTGCTGAAGTAGTCGGCGTCGACGCCGTTCTCACTCGAGCGGTGGTGTTCCAGGCCGATGCCGCTCAGCCTGTTGCTCAGCGCGAGCAGAAAGTCGTAGTGGTCGAAATGGCGCGCACCGTACAGCCGGTACATCTGCTGCACGAGGCTTCGGTACGCCGTCAGCAGCCGCGGGGCGATTTCCAGATACTTTGGCTCATCGGCGACGATGTCGAGGTGCACCGGGATCGTGGCCCCTGGGTCCAGGTCGATGCGTTTGAAATACCGGCCCGCGTAGACCGGCGAATCGACCAGGTCGTCGTAGTCGATGGGTTTGTAGGTGACGGTGCTGCCGCTGCTGGCAGCCACCTCCAGTGCAGTGGCTGATTCCCAGCCGGGCGGGTAAGTCACACTGGCCTCGGCCCGGATACGGTTGGCGTAGTAGCCGGCCGGGTAGAGGCTTACGGCATTCCATTGCAGATCGAGCATCTCCGGGGTCATCACCACGCGGCCCTGGTTCTTGTCGTGCGGCGATAGAAACTGGAACGCGACCTGCACCTCGTGCGCGCCCTGCGGCACATCGACGTGGAAGGCAAAGACGTCCAGAGGATCGCGCCGCCACGACAGCGTCTGCCCATTGGCGCTGATGACCACGCCGGCGAGCTTGTCGATGGGTCCGGTGGGCCCATGAGTGCCCGGGATCCACTGCGGATACAACAAGGTCAGCGGCCCGGGAACCGCCGGGACGCTTTCGCGGACACTGAAGATGCGGTGCGCGACGTCGGTCGCATCGACGCTGATTTTCAACACCCCCGGGGTGTAGTCCTGGGCCCGCGGCGCCGGCACGTCAGCCAGCGCGATGCTGCCCGCGAAACCGAAGGCGCCGGTGGCGATGCCGGCCAGGAGGAAACGGCTGTTCAAGATGCTCTCCTTGTGAGAACTAACGTTAGCACTCGTTGCCTGTCGCGGCCATTTGGGGGAACATCGCCCACCTTTGTGCCTGAAGCGATCCCGAGGTTTGAACAAAATGACCATGGCAAAATTCACGGCGCTGCTTGCGGCAGGCATTTTCCCGCTGGCGGCTGCGGCCGCGGACCTGCAACTGCGCGTCGACGCGCGCGATGTAGCCCGCAAGCGCGTGCACACCGAGGAGTCGCTCGCCGTCAAGGGTGGCCCGGTCACGCTCGTGTTCGCGAAGTGGATTCCCGGCGAGCACATGCCGTCCGGACCGATCGACACCATCGTGGGCCTGGTGTTCAAGTCCAACGGGCGGACCCTCACCTGGAAGCGCGATCCCTACAACACCTATGCGATCACCGTGAACGCACCGAGCGGCGCCACCAGGCTCGAGATCTCCCTCGACACCGGGCTGCCGACGGAAGGGGGTTCCTTCAGCGCCGGACCGACGAGTTCCGAGCAGCTCGCGGTAATCTCCTGGAACCACTTCGTGCTGCTGCCCAAGGGACGGGATGCGGCGACGATCTCGACCGAAGCCACGCTGCTTGCGCCGCCGGGCTGGCACCTCGTGTCGGCGCTTGATTTTCATGCCGGCGCCGATGGCGCGGTGCAGTTCGAGGCGGCGAATCTGGCGCGCCTGATCGATTCGCCGGTGCAGATCGGGCGCTATGCCCGCCGCGTGGACCTCGCCGGTGCAGCGCCGCTCCCGCAGCTGAAGCACAGTATTTCGATCATGGCGGACAGCGAAGCCGCACTGAAAGTGGCGCAGGAATTCCAGGCCGACTACACGCGCCTGGTGGCGGAGGCCGGGGCGCTGTTCGGCACCCGCATGTACCGCCACTACACCTGGCTCCTGACCCTTTCGGATCACGTCGCGCACTTCGGCCTTGAGCATCACGAATCCAGCGATGACCGGGTCGATGAGAACTCGGTGACCGAGGCGGCGTTCAAGGAGGGCGTGGCGGGCCTGCTGGCGCATGAGTACGTCCACAGCTGGAACGGCAAGTACCGCCGGCCCGCGGGCCTCGTGAGCCCCGACTATCAGACGCCGATGGATGATTCGCTCCTGTGGGTCTACGAGGGTATGACCCAGTTCTGGGGCACGGTGCTGCCGGTGCGCGCCGGGATCCAGAAGCCCGAGAGCTATCGGGATGAACTCGCTTCCACGGTCGCCTACTTTGAAATCCAGTCGGGTGCCAGCTGGCGGCCGCTCGCCGACACCGCCGTCGAAGCGCAGGATCTGTACAACTCGCCGCGCGCCTGGAGTTCCAGCCGCCGCGGCGTGGATTTCTACCAGGCCTCGGAGCTCTTGTGGCTGAATGTGGATTCGGAACTGCGCACCCGCTCCGGCGGCAGGGCTTCGCTTGATGACTTCGTGCGGCGCTTCTACGCGGGTGCCGGCGGCGCCCCGGCATTGAAACCCTACAAGGAGGAGGACGTGTACGCCACGCTCGCCGCGGTGGCACCCGCGGACTGGCGCGCCATCATCCACCGGCATCTGGATACCCTCGGGCCCAGCGCGCTGATGAACGGCCTGGAAAGCGCGGGGTGGAAACTCACCTACTCGGCCGAAAAGAATACCTGGGACGAGGTGGGGGAGAAGGCCAGCAAGGGGACGTTCCGCCAGTACTCCATCGGCCTGAACCTCGAGAAGGACGGCGCGATTACGGACGCGAGCGAAGAGCGCGCAGCGGCGCACGCGGGCGTCGGACCCGGCATGAAGCTGGTCGCGGTCAACGGCCGCAAGTACTCCACGGAGGTTCTGGATGCTGCGATCGCGGCAGCCAAGGATGACCACAAGCCGATCGAGCTGCTGGTCGATACGGGCGACTACTTCCGCGTCATCAGCGTGCCGTACTTTGATGGCCCGCGTTACCCGCACCTGACGCGGATCGAGGCGCGGCCGGACACCCTGACCGAGGTGTTGAAACACCGCACCTGAGGCTGCGACGTTGCTGTTGGTGCGGGCGAATCGCGGGCATACACTGCACGACCTCGTGGCGCGCGCCACGAGGTC
>Ga0210409_10001316_pt1 | contig 33019 bp, 30 predicted proteins | sample IncBWH17MmetaG_FD_161649 | JGI IMG/M metagenome (GOLD analysis project Ga0210409, IMG submission 161649) | Forest soil microbial communities from Barre Woods Harvard Forest LTER site, Petersham, Massachusetts, United States - Inc-BW-H-17-M | ecosystem: Environmental > Terrestrial > Soil >...
TGCGTTCTCGCGAGCAAATTCGCGATTACGTCATCAAGCAGATGAACGAGGAGAAAAATCCCGCCGAGCGCTACGCCGGCGCCCGCAGCGCCGAAGCATTCGGCCTTATTCCAAAAGGATTCGACCTTGATGCTTTCATGATCGATGTGCTGACGGAGCAGGTCGAGGGGCTTTACGATCCGAAGACGCATGAATTTTACATCGCCGACTGGAGCCCGCTTGCGGACCAGCGCATGGTAATGGCTCATGAATTGACGCACGCACTGGAGGACCAGCATTTTCAGATTGAAGCCTGGGAACGCGCCGCCCGTCCCAACGATGATGCCGAATTGGCGCGCGACGCCGTGCTCGAAGGCAGCGCCATGGCCGCCATGGTGGATTACCTGATGTTAGGGACGGGCCGGTCTCTCAAGGACTTGCCGGATTTTGATCCCAGCATGTTGGTGGGTGATCTGAGCAGCACTCCGACGCTGAAAAAGGCTCCCCCGTTTATCAGGGACGCTTTGATCTTTCCTTACATGAGCGGACTTACGTTTTCGGCCGCGGTCATGAAGGAGAGCGGCTGGGCTGGGCTCCCCGCCTTGTTCGAGAAGCCCCCCGTATCCAGTCAGCAGATTCTTCATCCCGAGCTGTACAAGTCGGGGAAGATTCCGGCCAATGTCAGCTTGCCGACGCTGGAGAAACTGCTTGGCGGCGACTGGACCAAGCTCGAAGAGAATGTGATGGGCGAGTTCGGCTGGAAGGAAGTTTTGAAGCAATTCCTGGACACGGACCGGGCAAGGAGTCTTGCGGCGGCCTGGGATGGCGACTGGTATGTCGTGTACGAGCAGAAAAAAAGTAAGCGGCTCGTGCTGGTGACACACGTACATCTGGATAAGTTGGAATCCGCCGAGCGTTTCTTTGGACAATATTCGGAAGCGCTGGAGAAGAAATATTCCCAACGAACGAATTTGTTCCGCCGCCCAAACTTCTTTTCCTTTGATACCCCGGATGGCAGTGTCTTCCTGGATTGCATTGGAATGGAATGCGTAACGCTCGAAGGAACAACGCGTGGCGTTTTCGATGGCTTGACCAAAGCGATGGGTTGGCTCCCTGCGCCGCGGCCAGAGGAACGCCCCGGCGCCGTTCATGAGAAGACCGCAATGGACTTTACGCCTCCAGGGGAGAAGCGGGGGGAACCTCAAGGAGTGCGGATTCGATTCGGAATCTCTCAAGCGCCTTGTGAGCGGGAAAGCAAGAGGGGCTTTGCTGAATCACAGTCCGCTTTTACGCGTTTTTCAAGACGTGCCAGCCGCTGCAAAAACTTTTCTTCCAGACGCGCACTCCGTGCCGCAGCGTTGGGATCGCGCGAAGAGATCCGCTCGCGCCTGAGTTTTGCCAGGGCGAGCTGCGCGAATTCCGTCGCACGGGTGAAATCCTTGGCATGCCGCTCATAATGAATCGCCAATTGTTCGCAGGCGCGAATGCCGTCCTGCGGATCCCCGACAACTTCGAGCCAGATTTCCGCCGCCCGCAGGTGCTCGCCTCTGCGCTTCGCCATCCACGCAAGCTCGCAGCGCGCTTTTGGCTGGAACTCCGCCGGGAGCCCGATCTCCAGCGCTTGCGCGCAAGCCGAATGCGCGCGGCCGGCATCGCCGCGGCGTTGCAAGAACCTGGATAAACCGATGAGGTCGAGGCTCTCGATTTCGTTGGCCGACTCGGGCGATTCCGAAAGCAGCGCGTTGATTTTGCAGAAAAGCGCGGCAAGCCCGCGCAAATCCATTTGATTGTGACGCACCACTCCCGCGAGCGGCACCGTTGGCCCGCCGCGCAGATAGTCAAAATAAAACTGGGGAATCATCGCGGACGCTACATCGTCTTCGCGATGCCAGCCGAGCCGCGGCGCGTCGAGGACATGGCGTTCGAGCTCCACGAGCCGCACCGAGCCGAGACGAAGCTTCCACAACGTGCGTGCCGGATGCAGCAAATCTAGGTGCGTCGCCAGCTTTGGCGCCGCAATCGAGCGGGTCATCGTAAAGCGGCTCTCCAGCAGCGGCCAGTCGAACGATTTTCCATTGAACGTGACGAGCACCGGCCGCTCCGCGATACGCGCCGCCAGTTCATGGAGAAGGGAATGTTCCTCGGCGAAGTCGCGCATGAAGAGTTGCTCGACTTGCAATCCACCGGCGTCCCACCACGCGAGTCCAATGAGAAATGCATAAGTGCCGGTGCCCCCAGCGAGGCCCGTCGTTTCGGTGTCGAGAAACAGCCATTTTTCTGGATCTTCGAGCGCGGCGCGAGTTCTGCGGGAAAGCGATTCATCGCGCTTGCGCGAAAGCAATTCGAGGGAGATAGGGGACGGCTCGGAGAACTCAGGTGTTGAGAACCAGTTTCGAACGGCGAGGTGCTCACCGAAGCGATTTCGCGCGACGCCTGCCCCAAGGAGCTGTCCCAACGCATCTTCTTCATCCGGTGCTCGCAGAGTTGTTGGCCGCGCCGGCGCAGAACGCGCTGGCCGGAGTGCCGCGAGTCGCGAGAATTTGTCGGCAGTCGTAGCCATCTCTAAGCACACAACCTGTCGAGAATGGCGAGCGCAGCTTCCTTGGCGCGCGGCGCGAGATCGCCCGCAGGCCCCACGCAGGACGGGCAGCCCTGCTCGCAAGTGCAAGCGGCGATGAGTTCGCGCGTTTTCTGCATCAGGAGTTCATGGGTTCGAAAGAGAGGCTCGGAGAACCCAATGCCGCCAGGATAAGCGTCGTAGAGATACAAATTAGGTTCGAAGAATTCTTTGGCGTTCGTGGAGATGGCGTCCCGCATACGCGTTGGGGCGAACTCATTGCTCCCGGATGCATCGATCGGTAGGACAGACATTCCTGTCTGTCCCGCTCCCGCCGCATCCGGAGGCCGCTCGCCGATGGCCGTTCCAAGGTCGCGGCGGTCGCACATCAGGAGCAGCGTAGCCACCGATTCAAGCGCATGCAGCAGCCCAAACATCCCACTCTGCCGCTCGCTCACGCGGAATGGCAGCGACTCAAGCAGCGGCCGATGCAGCGTAATCCAGTAGGAAGTGGTATGCATCTCGTTCTCAGGCAGTTCGAGCTTGCCATCACCGATATTTTCGTTCGTGAAGAATTTGATTTTCTTGAACCCCACGACCTGCGAGCGCACAAGTACATCGCCATGAGAAAAAGAGGATGCTTCAGCGCTCAGAGAACGAGCGGCAACTTCGAGGACGCGTACCTGCGTGTAGCGCACGGCGTCCGTGTAATAGTCGACGTCAACTTTTTTGACATACGCTTTGCGTTCCTTGAAGTCGAGATGTTCGACGTGAAACTGCTGACCGCCATGAAGATAAATGGCTTTTTCGTGAACGAACGCCAGCGCGCTGGGAAAATCAATTTCGCCAATGACGCTGGGCTCGCCCGTCAGGTCAATGATCACGAAATTGTCGCTGGTCACGGAGCGCAGGCTGATGGTATCGGCGGGATAGGCTTCGTGCGTCCAGTGATAATTGTCACCCGCGAGATGTAAGAAACCTGCTTCGGCAAGTCGCGCGCACAAATCGGGTAAGTCGGCGTCGCCAAATTTCTCTCCGGGAGCGATGGGCAGTTCGAACGCGGCGCATTTCAGGTGGTTGATCAGGATTTCCAGATTGTCCGGCTGGATAAAAGCGTGCTCCGGCGTGTTGCCGAAAAAATAGTCGGGATGACGCACAATAAATTGGTCGAGCGGCGAAGACGAGGCCACAAGTACAGCGCAGGAACTTCCGCTGCGCCGGCCAGCGCGCCCCGCGCGCTGCCAGGTAGCCGCGATGCTGCCGGGATACCCGGCCATCACCACGGTATCAAGCGAACCAACGTCTATACCCAGTTCGAGCGCACTTGTCGAAACGACGCCGCGAATTTTTCCATCACGCAGACCGCGCTCGATTTCGCGGCGCTCGTGCGGCAAGTAGCCGCCGCGGTAGCCATGAATCGATTGCGGTGTTCCCGGCAAGTGCGGATTTCCCTGCTGCAAGTAGGTAAGAAGAATTTCCGTGTGCAGTCGCGAATTGGCGAACACTATCGTTTGCAAATCATGCTTCAGAAATTCCTGCGCCACGCGTGACGCTTCACTAATGTAGCTGCGGCGAATCCCCAGCGCGCGATTCACAACCGGCGGATTGTAGAAAACGAATGTTTTTTCCGCCGCAGGCGCGCCATTCGAAGTAAGGACCTCGACGTCGGATTCGAGCAGCCGCGCAGCGAGCTCTCCCGGATTCGCGATTGTTGCCGAGCAACAGATGAATTGCGGATCGCAGCCGTAAAAGCGCGCGATGCGCCGGAGGCGCCGCAACACGTTGCACAAGTGGCTGCCAAAAACACCCCGGTAGGTGTGCAGCTCATCAATCACGATGTACCGCAAATTTTCGAACAGTCGCGTCCATCGCGTGTGGTGTGGAAGAATTCCCGTGTGCAGCATGTCCGGGTTGGTCAGGATGACGTGACTTTTTTCGCGGATGGCTTTGCGCGCATCAGCCGGCGTGTCGCCGTCGTAAGTGAATACTCCGAAGCGATTGTCCAGGCGCTGATTCAGATCATGCAGTTCCGCAAGCTGGTCCTGCGCAAGCGCTTTGGTAGGGAAGAGATACAGTGCGCGAGTATCAGAGTTTTCGAGAACGGTGTTCAGCACCGGCAAGTTGTAGCAAAGCGTTTTTCCGGAAGCGGTGGGCGTAACGATGACTAGGTTTTTGCCGGCGTGGACAGCTTCCGCGGCAGCGGCTTGATGCGTGTAGAGGCGCCGAATGCCTTTGCCTGCGTAGGCGTCCGTGAGATTCGAAAGCACCCAGGCAGGAAAGTCCGCCCACTGCGCCTCGCGAGCAGGAAAATGGCGGATCGCAGTGAGCAATTCGCCGTTGAGATCGCGAGCTGCGAACGCGTCCAGAACTTCGTGGACGCGCGTGATCGACGTTGTTGTGCCAGCCCTGCGAACAGCGAGCGATTCCGGCATGCGTAGTCCCCTCAAAAGGCCTCAGGCCTGAGCTAAATCTAATTCGCCTTTTGTTCGCTCACGGTAGCATGGCGCATGAGCCCATGCAACCCTCAATGCGAAACATTTTTCAGCTTTGCACTACAGACGCTTGGGGTGCGCGCAGGCGAAGGATGAGGAGGGCGCCGGCGAAGAAGAGGATGGCCGAGGCGGTGAAGGCGGTCTGGACGTTGAACGCGCTCCAGAGGAAGCCGACGAGGAGGCTGGAGAGGAAATCGCCGACGGCGTTGACGGCGGCAAGCGTGCCGAAGGCCATGCCGTGCTGTTCCTTAGGGACCAGCTCGGCGGAGAGGGAATCTTCGAGGGCTTCCTCGGTGCCGACGTAGAAACCGGCCAGGATGAAGATCACGACGAGAAGAGGAAGCGAGCGCGTGCCGGTACAAAGAAGAATAGCGGTAATTCCGGCCAGCGCGTAGCCTGCGGCGAGCACAGCTTTGCGGCTGGGGACATTGTCGCTGAGCCAGCCGCTCAGGTAGGCCGAACCCGCGTAGAAGACGTTATGGAGCGTGTAGAGGCCGACGGCGAAGCTGGCTGCGCGGGCCGCGCCGTAGCCGGGAGTGAGCATTCGCGCGGCATAGAGAATCAGCAAAGAGTGAGAAAAATCGCCGGCGCCGAAAATGCCTACGCCTACGAGCAGTTTGCGGAAGGGAATAGGCAGAGTCTTTAGGCCGATAAGAAAGGAACGCTGAGGGCGCGCGGCGACAGGGCGCTCGCGCACGAGCAGCCAGAAGAGCGCGACGGCGACGAGGCCGGGGACGAGCGTCCACAGAAACACTTTGTGGTAGGAATGGCCGGTGGCTTCGAGGAGCCAGAGGGCCGTGAGCGGTCCGGCAATGGCTCCCACGGTGTCCATTAGGCGTTCAAAGCCGAAGGCACGGCCGTAGGCGTTTGGCGGAACGTCGGCGGCGAGCAGGGCTTTCTTTGCGGGTGAGCGGACTCCGCGGCCTAGCCATGCGGCGACGCGGCCGAAGAGCACATGGTAGGCGTGTGTCGCGAAAGCGAAAGATGCCGTGGAAAGTGCTGTGAACGCATAGCCAAAGACAGCGAGCGGCTTTCTGCGTTTCAAGCGATCGGTGTAGTGGCCGGCGGCAAGTTTTGTGAAGCTGGAGAGACCGTCCGCAATGCCTTCGATGGCGCCAAGCCAGACGGGCCCTGCTCCGATCGCTGCAAGGAATGCGGGGAGGACAGCGGTGGCGGTCTCGTGGCTCCAGTCGCTAAAAAGGCTGGTGAGGCCGACGCCCAGAACGGTGCGGTTGAGCCAGGAAGTGCGTTGAGAAGTGTCTGCCAAAGCAGCCGAGTTTAACTTGAACAGCGACTGAGCTGGTTAGGAAATTAAAGACGTTGCGATTCCCGGAGTTGAGTTGGCACCGGCTGGGGATCCGGGGTCGACATCCAGAGTTGCAACTTATCTATATCCCGCGAAACCGTGCGTGAGGCACCGAGCAGAACGGCTGCCAGGAGGACGCTGCACACAGGAATTACGTACATGGCACTGTGCAGGCCGACGGCACGAAAATGCTCGTTCGGGCTGCTGGCCCCGGCTTCCGCCATGGCGCGGTGCGCATAGTGATCACTGAGCCTTCCGGTCAGCACAGGACCGAAGCTCCCGCCGAGCAAGTACATGGCAAAAAAGTAGAGGGCCATGGCGGTGCCACGAAGGCTTGGGGGAACGATGTCGTGGATGGTGGCGTAGACGCAGGAATAGTAAAAATAACTGAGCAGGCAGCCCGCTCCCATCAGCACTCCGAAGAGGATGAACTGTCCTTGTGGCACGTTGAGAGCCGAGTAGAAGAATATTGCCGCGAGAAAAATGGCCGCGGAGGAAAGCAAAAGGCGGCCACCGGAGCGGACGGCAGCAGTGCGATCGGCGCCCCAGCCGCCCAGCAAGAGTCCAGGGATGCCGACCGCGCCAAAGGCAATGGCAGCCAGCGTGTTCGCGCTCTTGAGACCGAGCCCGTGGTAGCGGCTGAGATACGCGGGCAAGAAAGTTGGAATCGCGTACATATTGAAGTTGGACAAAGCGCCGGTGAGGATGATCCAACGAATGGTTGGGATTTTCAGGACCGACCAGTACGGCGAACCCTCATGCGGCCGGCCCGCCAGCGGCGAGCTTTCCGCAGCGCCGCGCGGCGGGTCGATTAGGCGCGCGGCCAGCACAGCAAGGAGCAAGCCGGGAAGGCAGGCGACGTAGAATGCCATTCTCCAGCCGTAGGCAGCGGCGACGTGGCCGCTCACAAAAGAACCAAGAAAATTTCCGACAGGCAGCCCCATCATGAAGAGCGAAATGGCCTGCGCGCGGCGTCTCGCAGGATAAAGGTCGGCGATGAGGGAGTTTGCGGCTGGAGCGCAAGTGGCTTCTCCCACGCCGACGCCGAGGCGCGCGGCAAATAGCGAAGCGAAACCCCACGCGAATCCCGAGGCAGCAGTAAGCACGCTCCAAGCGGCAACGCCCCAGCTGAGCAAGCGAGGGCGGTTCCAGCGATCGGACAATCGTCCGAAGGGCACGCCAACTACGGCGTAGAGGAGAGTGAAGGCGGTCGCTAGCCAGCCGATCTGTGAGTCGGTCAAGGCCCATTGTTTGCGAATCGGTTCGACGAGAGCGCCCGGAATCTGGCGATCGTAGAAATTGAGAAGGTTGATGGCAAACAGAATGGCCAGGGTGTAGCGGGCCCGATCGCTGGATTGATTCACACCCACCTCGCCCGCGGAGTGTACGCGAAAAGTACCGAGGATTCCACAGCCGACAGCCTGAACGGGCCCGTCGGCGCCCGTCGCTGAAGAGGCAGTTCGCAGTTAATAGTAAGAGCAAAAGCAGAAGGTCGAATAGATGGAAGTCAGGTAGTATGGTTTCGATGCGTCCCACATTTCAGAGACTGACTTTTCTTTGGGTTGTGCTGCTCACCTTCGCTGGTGCCATTTCCAGCGAGGAGGCAAAAGCTCCATTTTCGCTCTCGATTGTTCCGACGAATAGCTCTGGCGGGGTCGGCAGTATCACCATGGCTCAATCCAAGGCGAGAGACTTCTACGTTGTACTCACAAATGTTTCCAGGGATCCACAACCCGTTTGGGAAGATTGGAATAGCTGGGGCTATCAAAATATATCATTCGAGCTGACGGCGGCGGACGGTCGAACGTTTGTTGCTTCCAAGAGGCAACAAGTTTTCACGAGAAACTTTCCGTCCACGTTTCTGATCCAGCCCGGCGAGCACCAGGTCTTTGCCATTCGACTCAATAAGGACTGGGAGGCGCGCCCGGTGGTTCCTAAGGCCGACGAAATGGCCATAACATTGAAAGCGATATACGAAGTAACTCCCACGCCAGAAGCCACGCAGTATAAGGTCTGGACGGGGCGCGTAGAATCCCGCATTTATAAATTCACGTTGAGACAGTGGTGACTCTCCCGAGAATTATTTTTTGGCGGCGCGGTAGAGGATGACGCGAACTTTTTCGAGGGTGATGAGACCGCCTTCGACCATTTCGTCGAGGCGGGGGAGGATTTTTTCGATGCGCTCCTGGGATTCGATGACTTCGAGGATGATGGGCAAGTCCTGCGAGAGGCGCAGGAGTTTGTCTGTGTGATAGACGCTCGAGCCGCCGTAGCCGCCGACGCCGCGGAGGACGGTGGCGCCGGAGAAGCCGTCTGTTCGCAGCATCGCGACGATGGCTTCGTGGAGCGGTTTGCCGTGCCATTTATCGGATTCGCCGATGTGGATGCGCATCAGGGTGCGTTCACCTTCGAATTTTTCGTGGGTCATTGATCAACCTCGCTACTGGTGAAACTTGCGACGGTGAGCTTCAAACTATTCGGTCTTGCCTCTCGGATCGAGGCACGAGGTATCGTGCCCTACGACTGCCACAATTAGAAGCGATTGGCGATGCGAATTCCTGTGATAGTCAGTAGCAGGCCTACGAGGACGCTGGCTGCTACGTAGGCGGTGGCCCAGGTCCATTCGCCTTCTTCGAGCATCTTGGCGGTTTCCCAGCCGAAGCTGGAGAAGGTGGTGTATCCGCCGAAAAAACCGACGGCGATGGCCACGCGCCAGTCGGGCGAAATGACCATGCGGTTGAGCGTGAATTGGCCGATCAGGCCGAGCAGGAAGCAGCCGGTCAAATTTACGAGCAGGGTGCCGTAGGGGAAGGTGCTCCCGGCGCGAATTTGCACGACGCCTTGCAGGCCGTAGCGCGCCAGGGTGCCGGCGGCACCGAAGATGGCGATCAATGCGAGACGCAAAGTTGCTCCAATCCGTGGCCCAGCGGGGCGCACCAGAGAATCGCCGGCGGCCCTCTCAACAAAAAACTCCTGGAGCCGCCAGGCTGCCAGGAGTCATCAGGGCCGATAAAGAACTTCGACCCGGTTATGGCGAACTCCATCGCCATTCGAGATTTCGTCTTAGTTTAGCAAGTTCTCGGACCGCCCTAATGACAAATCTGAGCCGGGTCCCTGCCACGAAGCGCAGAGTCCGGAGCTCTGAGTCAGAAAAAGGAGCGGAAAGTTACCAGGTGGATGGGCCCACCCCCTCCCCCGGTTTTCTGTAAGTGTTGATTCTAAACGCTTTAGATTTATTGTAAGTCCATTAGAATCAACACTTGAGGCGCTCGCGTAAGTGTTGATTCTAAAGAGTTTGAGCGGCGCGAGACGCGCGCGAAAGCCTGTTAGGCCGGGAGCTTGAATCCCATGTAAACCTAGGGTCACGCCTCTGGCAGCATCCCAATAAAAAAACGGCAGCAGGGCTGCCGTTCTTCAAACAGTTTTATCTAGAGACAAAATAATGGAAAAGAGGCTTAAGGTCAAGGAAAACATCAGCCTAGTGCCTTCCCGCATTGCTGGAAGGCCAACTCAACGGCTCGGTCCATCGCTGGAAGCGGCGATTCTATCGTCTTTCCGTGACCGACGGCGAGACGTGTGGGCAGAGGGCTCGCCAACGCGCGTCACGGCTTCCCGCGAGGCCTCAGTAATGAAACCGGTAGCGAATTTGCGCGTAGATTTCGCGGGGGTTCAGGTAATGGGTTCCGCCGAAGGTGAAGCTGTTGTCGAGCAGGACGCGGCGGTTAGCGACGTTGATGCCTTGCAAGTTGACGGAGAATCGTTCGCCGAAACTTTTGCCGAGAGAAAGGTCGAAAGTAGTGTGGGGTTGGAGATGATCGCCAGGGATATTCGGGTTGCTGTTGGAGAATCCCGAAGCGTAGTAGACGTCCGTTGAGAGATAGGCACGCCAAGGCAACGTGTACTGCCCGCCGAGATGCAGCGTGTCGCGCTGGTCGTGGTCGAGGGCGAAATATCCTGGCGACGGCACGGGGCAAGGACCGATCAGGCCGCCTACGATGCAGCCGCGGCCGAGCGCGAATTGATTGGAATACGTGAGGTATAACTGGGCGCGATTGCGGAGGCGTGGCGAGCGAAGGGTCAGCTCCCAGCCATTGATTCGCGCGGCTTGTACGTCAACAGGGAAGAAGATGTTGGAGTTATTCAGGCTGTTGTGATCGAAGAAGTTGGTGGCGCGAGTCCGAAAATTATCGGCATCCAAGACCCAACCTTTGAAGGGAATAGTGACTCCGAATTGATGCTCCTCGTCCCGCTCGCCATGCAGGGGCACGAAATCAAGCCCCTGGTTGATTTGGATATCGTTTAGCGCGGGCCCGGATAGCGTGCCCAGGGGTGGCGCCTGGTAGAACTGGCCGTAAGAACCACGGAACACCCAATTCAGCTTGGGGATTCGTAAGGAAGCGCCAGAGCGCGGACTGGTGGCATTTTCAACCACACCGCCGGAAAAATGAGTCTGACGCAGCCCGGCGTTGAGCGTCAGCCACGAAGTGACTTTGAATTGGTCCTCAGCGTAAACAGCGATGAGGCTGCCGTCGGGATTCTGAGACAGTGGCGAGACCGTGCCGCTGCCGTCGTTGTAGACCACGTGGAAGAATTGAGCATCCTGTTGGGCGAAGCTGTAGAAACCAAGGCGCGCGTTATTGCGCCCTTTGATCCAGGACATGGTCGCCTGCCCGCCTTCGTATTTCGAGGAGCGATCTTGGGTCGCGGCGCTGTGGAAATCGTTTGGATCACTCGCGTAGTCGGCGCTGTTGTAGTGGAAGAACGGTGAAACAGTCAGCACCAGCCCTGGGCTGAAAGTGCGCAGCCAGGTGAAAGCGGCAAAGGAATCGCTTTCGCGGTTGACGTCTCGCAGCATCGTGCCCGGATCAATTAGCGGATTGGTTGGGTCAAACGGCACCTGGTAAAAATCACGCCGCGCTTGCGCAACGAAGCGCAACTGGTCCTGTGAATCCGCGTTGTAAATCAGAGAAACAAACCCGCCATAACCGTTCGCGGCGTCGTGGATCACCGAGGAGGTGGGAGTCTGCAAGCCTAGATTTGTGCGATTGCCGTTCACGCTGGCGTAGTAAGCGAATCGGTTGCTATGGCCTCCAAGATTCAGCTGATCGTCAGTTTGATAGAAATTGCCGGCACTGAGGACAAGCTCGGCTTCGTTGTTGCGTTCAAAGCCAGTGCGCGGCGCGACGTTGAAGACGCCGTAAGTGCGGTCGCCGTAGTCGGCGGAATAGCTGCCGCGTTGCATTTCAACTGTGTCGATGTCTTTGGGATCGACTTGCGGGCCGAGGTTGCTGGCGATGTTGGTGTTGGGGATTGGAACGCCATCAATCAACCAGCTCACTTGATGTCCGCCGCGGACATGGAGCTGGTCATGCGTGAAGTAGGAACCCGGCACGTAGTCGGTGATCATGGCCAGGCTGTTGGTGCGCGCGGCTCCCGGGGTTTCTTGAATCTCCAGCTGATTCACCAGGGTTGTGGGCGTGACGGATTCTCCTTGTGCAGGGGCGGCCGAGACCAAAATGGATTGATTTTGGGAAGCGAGCTGCAGTTCGAAATGGAGTACGGGCGCCGTTCCGGAAAGAACGGAAAGGGTTTGCTCCATGGCCGCGAATCCTTGTGGCGAAACCGTGACGGTGTACTCGGCAAGGGGCACGGCGTCGAAGTGAAACTCGCCATTCGCGTCGGTTTGAGCGGTTTGGGAAAATTCTGATGACTTTGCTTTCAGGACGACTTGGATTCCGGCTACCGGCCGGTGCTGCGGGTCGTGAACGATGCCGCGCACAGTGCCGAAGACAGTTGCCAAGGCAACGACACCGGCCAGATGCAAAAACAGAAAAAACAATAAAGAGCGTCGCATGAAATCTTTTTCCTCCTCAAAGGAATGAGCCTCGCGCAGCGAATTTGCCGCAGCTTTGGTTAATGGGATCTCGAGAGAGGTGCGAGACGGTCGTTAAGCAACCGCAGCTTCAAGGCGAGGAGGAGGGGAAAGAGGTTGAATGGAGCGCAGAAAATCGAGGGGCTTCGCCGATTGGAATGGCGCCTTGCGAACAGCGGGTCCGGTGAGCGAGAGAGCGGCCGGCAGCACGAAGGCCAGGGACGCCATTGCAGGACGCTCGGTATTCTGACAGCAGGACATACTGCACGCGCTCATTTCCGCCATGTCATGGCCGCAATCCATGTGATTCTCAGAGGAGGCCGGCGATTTTTGGTGGTGATGCGCTTTGATAGGACATTGAGACGTGTTGCAACACGCGGCGGAGTAGGACGACCAGGCAGCAGCGGCGATGGGCGCATAAAGCAAAATGACCGCGAGCAAACAGAGGCTTGCGGAGAAGAAACGCCGGAGATCGAAAGGGGCAGTTTGCATGTATTGCTCAGGCTAAAAGCTGCTGACGGACACTATATCGTGACGCGCCATAGTTTGCAAGCCGGAAAAAGTAATCGCTGCTTGCCGGACAATTCACTATACGCCGAATCCGCTTGCTACCGCATTACAGTGTGACACCACGCCGGTGGCCGCAGCGAACGATTGCAGTGGAGGCAATCTTGACTTAGAGTGCGGTGGGTCGCAGACTTACGTCATGTCCCACATATATATCAAGCTCGATTTTGGCATGGATGAGGAGAAGGCGCAGCAAGCGCGCCACAAGCTCGATGGCTGGAAGCAGGCGTTTCGCCTGGATAAAAAGCTGCAATACAAACTGGAACGCCCGGAGCCGCCGGCTGGAGAAGCGGCTGCGAAGCCCGAGAGCGCAGAAAAGCCGGCGCCCGCTGCCAAATCCAAGGGAAAGACCAAAGCGAAATCCGGCGAGCCGTCCGAGGAAAAGCCAATCGCCGCGGCGAACGGCAAGGTGAGCTTGCTGGTGCGCTTGTATTTCAGCGCGCATGAGAAGCTTTCCGAGCAGCGGTGGGTGGCGCGCATTCCTTCTGAGGAACCCTTTAAGAGCGCGTCTCCGAAAGTGATTCTGCATACCGATCCTGAATTCGAAAAAGCCGATAAGCAATTCGAATCGCTCGATTAACCGGAATGGGGAATAGCTTCTTTTTTCGCGCGACCACGTCACGACAATATTCAGAGGCCAATATGGCCTGTTTTTGGCAGGTTTGCGGAGTAGCAGGTTTTTCGAATGGACCAGCGGAACCCGGAAATCCGGTATAATTAAATTCCGCGGGACGCAATTTCGAGTTCCAACCCGAGGGCAGATCGAATGGCGTCACAAACGCGCGTCAAAGTAGCAAAGCTTGACGCCCCCAAAGTTCACGGCCTCGACCACGAAACCCTGATTCGGCTTTACCGCGCGATGTACCTTTCGCGGCGGCTCGATGACCGCGAGATACAACTCAAGCGGCAGAACAAAATCTACTTTCAAATTTCCAGCGCGGGGCACGAGGCGATTACCGCCGTTATGGGGCTATTTCTGCGCCCGGGCGTGGACTGGTTTTATCCGTATTACCGGGACCGGGCGCTTTGCTTGATGCTGGGCGTGACTCCTCTGGAAACGCTGCTGGCGGCGGTTGGGGCGAAGGACGACCTCAGTTCGGGTGGGCGGCAGATGCCATCGCATTGGGGGCATCCGAAGTGGAACATTGTAAGCAAGTCTTCGTGCACCGGCACGCAATTCGTCCAGGCGGCGGGCGCGGCGGAAGCGACGCTGTACTACGAGGGGCGGCCCAAAGCGCTGGCGCAGGCGAAGAAAGCGCCGCTCGGCGAACATGTGAGTTACGAGGGCGATGAGATTGTGTATGTGTCCGGTGGGGACGGCTCGACGAGCGAGGGCGAGTTCTGGGAATCGCTCAATGTTGCTTGCGCGAAGAAGCTGCCGCTGCTTTATCTCATCGAAGACAACGGGTACGCCATTTCCGTGCCTGTGGAAGTGCAGACCGCGGGGGGAAGCATTTCGAAACTGGTGCGGAGCTTTCCGGGACTGCATGTTGCGGAGTGCGATGGGACCGATCCATTCGAATGCCATCCTGTCTGCAAAGACGCGATTGAATATTGCCGCGAGCGGCGCGGGCCGGCGCTGATCCATGCGCACGTGACGCGGCCCTATTCGCATTCGCTTTCCGACGACGAAAAGCTTTACAAGTCCGCGGAAGAGCGCGAGGAAGAGGCGCGGCGCGATCCGCTTTCGAAGCTGGCGCTTGTTCTGGTTCGCGAGGGTGTGCTGGATCAGAAGCAGATTGAATCGCTCGAGGCAGAAATTGATAGCGAAGTCCGGGATGCGGCGGATCAAGCGCTGGTGGCCGAGGAGCCATCCATCGAGTCCATTCCGATGCATGTCTATTCGCAGGAGATTGATCCAACGTCCACTGCGTTCGAAGCGCAGCCGCACTTTCATGGCGCGCCGAAGACTATGGTTGAGATGGTTGCCGCTACGCTTTCCGATGAGATGGCGCGCGATGAGCGCATTACGATTTTCGGTGAAGACGTGGCGGACGCCAGCCGCGAGGAAAACCTCAAAAACGTGAAGGGGAAGGGCGGCGTCTTCAAGGCGACCGCGGGATTGCAACGGAAGTACGGGCAAGATCGTGTGTTCAACTCGCCGTTAGCGGAGGCCAGCATTGTCGGGCGGGCGATCGGCATGGCCACGCGGGGCTTGAAGCCTGTTGCGGAGATTCAATTCTTTGATTACATCTGGCCGGCGATGATGCAGATTCGCGATGAACTGTGCGTAATGCGCTGGCGTTCGAATGGCGCTTTCAAAGCGCCGGTGGTTCTTCGCGTGCCCATCGGCGGATACCTTACCGGAGGCGGCGTGTATCACAGTCAGAGCGGGGAATCGATTTTCGCGCATTGCCCCGGGCTTCGCGTGGTGATGCCTTCGACGGCGCTCGACGTGGCGGGGCTTTTACGCACGGCCATTCGTTGCGATGACCCGGTCATGTTCCTGGAGCACAAGCATCTTTACCGGCAGCCGTATAACCGCTCGGAAAATCCCGGGCCTGATTTTACGATTCCGTTTGGAAAAGCGCGCACGGTGAGGGAAGGCACGGATTTGAGCATCATCACCTACGGGGCGCTGGTGCATCGCACGGAGGTAGCCGCCGCGCAGTTGGAGCGCGAGGGGATTTCGGTGGAAATTATTGATTTGCGCTCGCTGTCTCCCTACGACTGGGAGGCCATCGCTGCCACGGTTCGAAAGACGCATCGCGTCATTGTGGCCTATGAAGACATGCTGAGCTGGGGCTATGGCGCGGAAATCGCGGCGCGCATTGCGGATGAACTGTTTGAAGAACTGGACGCTCCGGTCCGGCGCGTCGCGGCCATGGACACGTTCTGTGCCTACCAGCCGAAGCTTGAAGACGTGATCTTGCCGCAGACGGCGCACATCACCGCCGCCGTCAAACGGCTTCTGGAGTACTAAGCCCGTTCGAATTAGAATGCGGCGGAGGAAACTTTTTCGGCCACATCCTCGTAGTTATAGGTAGGTTCGGTACGAAAAATGGCTCTGTGGGGGTGACGCTATGAACTGCACGGATTGTCACAAGGAAATCGCTGTCGGATCGAAGTTTTGCTACAACTGCGGCGCGAAGCAGCCTGAGACTGCGCCGCCGGGGCTATCGCCTGCCACGGGCGGCTCGAAGAGGCTGATGCGCTCCAGCACGGACAAGAAGATCGCGGGAGTGTGCGCGGGCCTGGCTGACTATTTTGATCTGGACCCCACCATCATCCGTGTCTTGTGGGTGCTGGCCTTCTTTTGTGCAGGCTCGGGATTGCTGGCCTATATCGTTCTCTGGATTGTTTTGCCATTGGCGCCTGCTGGCGTGATTCCGACTTCGGCGACGGTAGCTTCCTAGATCACCTATTGCTGCCGCCTACGCGCAGAGACCTTCAGACAGATGATCTCGCTCACTTTGCGTTTTTCGGTGGCCGAGCCTTGCCTCCGCCCTCGAACAGAGGGTGATCAAGAGATACAAGTCCGGCTCCAACCGTGGCCAATGCGAAGGAGGCCGCTAGCAGTGCCAGAGGGAACTCGTAGTTGTGGATGGCGAGATAGCCTCCGCTGCTGTGCACTTTCCAGATTGCCACTCCCATTTCAATCGCGAGCAGCAGTGCGGCCGGCCGTGTAAATAGTCCTAAAACCAACAGCATTCCCCCAAAGACTTCCAATACTCCGGAAATATAAACAAAGTATCCCGGCAGGCCATGCTGAACGAAAAAGCCCTGCATTCCGGCGCCGGAATGGGCCAGCTTCGGATAGCCGTGCGAGAAGAAGATCAGCCCAAGAACGATCCGAAGGAGCAGCAAACCCAGCGGCTGAAGGGAATTGAAAGACTTCACGAGAAATCCTCCACGAATAAATTCAAGAGTTTAGCGAAAGCGTTATGGCATCTTAGCAGAAACGCGCAGCGTTCCGTGGCCACGACGCTGCATGGGTTTCAGGTACAATCGTTAGCGAACCTCGGAGAGCCCTGAGAATCATGACGAAGGCCAGTGAATGAGGAGAAGACTGCTCATCGCGGTGCCGTTGCTTTGCCTGGTGGCCCTGGCGGCGTGGATGTTCCGGCCAAAGCACGAGACGCTGGGGGAGGCGTTTGTGAGCGAGCGGAGCGTGACGTTGTGGAGCGGGGTGGCGCAGGTGCGCGCGCCAATCGCGGTTCTGCATTATGGCGAAAGAGTGGATGTTGTGTCGCGGCGCAATGACAACGTCAAAGTCCGCACCGCGGCCGGAACCGTGGGCTGGATCGATGGACGCAACTTGATGGATCCCGCTCTGTGGCAGCGCAGCGCGAAACTGCTCGCGCAGGTCCGGCCCATGCCGGTACAGGCGCGCGGCCGCACCAAGGTTTCCACGAATCTGCGCGTCGAGCCCGGCCGCACGGAGCCGCGCTTGTATCAATTCAGTCGCGGCGTTCCCGTGGAAATTGTCGGCCGAGCGGTTGCTGATTGGGTTCAGGGCACGGATGAGAAAGATTCTTCGAACGAAGTGGAGGAAACCAAGAAAGAAGATTGGTTTCTGGTGCGCGGCCTGGCCACGCGGCCTCCGGGCGAAACTGCAGCGAGGGCTGCCGATACGAATGCCACCACGCAGCCGGGCGACCAGACCGTGCCGATTTCGGGATGGGTGATCGCGCGTTTCATTGAACTGGATTTACCGGAGGCTGTCCGGGAAGGCGCGGCCTCGGCGAACCTCCGGGCACTCGCGTGGTTTGAACTCAATCGAGTTAGTGATCCCTCCGGAGACAAGCCGCAGTATCTGGTCGCGGCCTCACGTGGCCCGGAAGGCCAAGCCTGTGACTTCACCGCGTTGCGCGTCTACACCTGGTATGTGAGGAAAGACCGCTACGAGACTGCGTTCATCGAAAATGACTTGTGTGGCCAGATGCCCATTCGGATTGAGAAAGGGCCCAAAGGGGAGCCCGAGTTTCGATTTCGCGTCATGGACGGCAGCAAGGAAGAACGGGTCTACCGATTGATTCAGACGGTTGTACGGCGCATCCGCGAAGGCGGCGAAGTTCCCGGTAAACGTGGCTCTCCGAAATTGGCGAAGCCTTCGCCCCATTGACGTATTTTTCTGTAAGCCGAATTCCGCGGGCGCAATTTGGCAAATCCAAGAGTATTTGAAAGAGTGTTTGCTCCTTTAGAGGAGCGCGGCTAAGGCAAGAGTGAAAACGATGACGCTGCATATCAGCGAAATGGAAGTGCGCGAAGTATTGAGCATGCCGATGGCCATCGAGGCCGTCGAGGAGATTTCGCGGAAGCAGGCCAGTGGCGAAGTGGTTGTTCATCCGCGCCGCCGATTCGAACTGCCGGGCGGAGGATTTTTTCATTACATGGCCGCCGCGGATTTTTCCGCTGGGTTTGTGGCGATGAAGCAGTACACCTACGTTCGCGGAAAGCTAAGATTCCTCGTTCCGCTCTACGAAATGGCCTCCGGTGACCTGCTCGCATTGATCGAAGCGGACTACATGGGGCAATTGCGGACCGGGGCGGCCTCCGGAGTTGCCACGAAGTACTTGGCCCGCAAGGATGCGCGCGTCGCGGCAATTATTGGAACCGGCGGGCAGGCACGGACGCAGCTCGAGGCGGTTGCCGCGGTTCGAACGCTCGAATCCGCGCGTGCCTACGGCCGTGATCCAGCGAAGCGACAGAATTTCTGCAAAGAGATGTCTGGGCGGCTGGGCGTTTCCGTGCAGCCATGTGCTTCCTCTGGAGAAGCGGTGCGCGGCGCGGATATCGTTTCCACCGCCACGACCACTTTGCAGCCGGTCGTCGCCGGCGCGGACCTGTCGCCTGGAGCCCACATCAATGCGATCGGGGCCAATCACGCGCACAAACGCGAACTGGACGACGAAGCGGTCGCTAGCGCGGACGTCATCGTGGTCGATTCCGTCGAGCAATCACGGCAGGAAGCTGGCGACCTCATCATCGCGTTTCATGGCGATGAGATTTGCTGGACCGGCGTCAAAAAACTCTCCGAGGTGGTTGCGGGGAAAGCGAGCGGAAGAACCAGCGACTCGGAAATGACGCTGTTCAAATCCAACGGAATTGCGTCGTGGGATCTAGCCGTGGCAATGAAGGTTTACGCGTTGGCGCGAGAACGAGGTCTGGGTAGGGAATTGCCACTTTGGGAAGGTCTGCCTAAGGATTGATGCCGTGCTTAGTTGCCCTTGACGCCGAGCTTGCGGCGCAGCGCCTCATGCAGCCGCGATTTCACATCGGCCGGAAGCTCCACGAGCTCGGAATCGCAGAAAACGTCCACGGTCAGTTTCGTCTGATCCACGACCATTTTGCAATGATGGCAGTGACCGAGATGGCCCTCGATATCGTGCTTCACCGAGAGCGCAAGCTCGCCATCGAGATAGTCCGAAATTTCGCGGATGACATCTTCGCAGTTCAATTTGTCCTACCTTGTCGAAAGTAGTGGTTCAATTTCTGCCTGAGTTTCAGGCGGGCCCGCAACAGCCGGGATTTTACGGCAGGAATCGAAATACCGAGAGTTTTGGCAGTTTCTTCCGTGGAAAGCTCTTCAATATCGCGCAGGACGAAGACCACCCGAAAATCGGGCTCGAGTGTGTCTATCACGTTGGACAGAATTTCGTGCATTTCCGTCTGAGCAAAACGCTGCTCGGGACTGGGTCCCCAGTCCTCAAGTTGCTGTGGCATCAAAGCGTCATCGCCTTCGATCGGCTCGTCCAGCGAGAACTGGTTCGGGCGGCGCTTCCGGAGGCGCATCAGCGCCTCATTTGCGGCGATGCGTACCAGCCAGGTATAAAAGCGGGAGTCTTCGTGGAAATTCTTCAGGTGCGCATAGGCTTTGAGGAAGGCATCCTGCATCGCGTCCTCGGCGTCTTCGCGATTCCGCGTGATGTTCATGGTCAGGCGGAAAATTTTCGCCTCGTAGCGGTTCACCAGCTCCTCGAACGCTGCGGCATCGCCGCGCTTGGCGGCGGCAACGAGGAGATGTTCGTCCTCTCGGGCGACGGTGGAAGGCAATCGGTGAGGGTTGGGTGCGTTCAATGGTTTAGGCAGGCCCATTAGCGGCCACTTGCTCGCTTTCGCCCCCATAAATGTAGCACAGACCACCTGAACACCTCTGCTGTCCTCCCTATTCGATGAAGATTCTGTGCGTGGGATTCAAGAAAGAAGCTTAAGTTACAAAGGAATCGCCTTGGAATAGCCCCCCAGCAAAGCCGTCCCCCGCGCTCCTCCCCCTTTCCAGGACCGTGCAATCCTTGCCCGCCGGTGCAACGCGCGATCGAGAATTTATGACGCCCGTTGGCGCCTCAGAGTGGTCCCGGAGCCCCATGTCAAAAAGCACGCAGCCGCCAGCAAGGTTTCGTCGGAATATCGAAGGCGTAGTAAGCTGTTATCATGCGAACGCTGCCCGACCACCTTCGCAAAGGCATGAAGCTCGTGATCGTTGGCTGCAACCCAAGCGAGTCGTCCGTGCGCGTGGGCCATTACTACGCGGGCCGCGGCAATGAATTCTGGCCCATGCTCCACGCCGGCGGAGTTGTTCCCGAGCCATTTGATTATCACGACGACAAGCGGGTTATCGAATTTGGCGTGGGGCTCACTGACCTGGTGAAGCGCCCCACAAAAGGCATCGAAGAATTGAAACGCGAGGATTTTGCCGAAGGGCGCATTGTGCTCTCCCAAAAGCTCGAGGAATATTCGCCCCACGTGGTGGCGTTCAACGGCAAGCTCACCTACGAACAGTTTTCGCAGCGCAAATGCAAATTCGGCATCCAGAAAGAGCTGTTGTATGGTGCGCGTGTGTATGTGCTGCCATCCACCAGCGGCTCTAATGCGAAAGGGAAAAGCGAGAAGCTCCGGCATTTTCGCAAGCTGGCGCAGCTCGTAGCGCGCACGGAAAAAGAACGCGACACCAAGGGATCGTAATGCGGAGACAGCCATGAGCAACGCTCCACAAACCGCGCAAGCTGGACCCGTCCTTCTCGAGGCGAAGCACGAGGGCATCGCCACGTTGGTGATGAATCGTCCGGACCGCCTGAATGCTCTTAACAACGAACTCGCTGCGGCACTCAATGACGCGTTTCGACGCATCTCGGAGGATGACACCGTCGACGTCATCGTGATCACTGGCGCGGGCCGGGCCTTTTGTGCCGGCGGGGATCTCGGCGCCATCGGCAAAGGCCGGGAGACAGGCGCGACGCGCGATTTGGAGCCGTTGTTGCGCGCTGGCATGCAAGCCGTTTTAAAAATGCGCACGATGCCCCAGCCGGTCATTGCCGCGGTGAATGGCGCGGCCGCCGGCGCGGGAATGAACATTGCCCTTGCTGCGGATATTCGGATCGCCACGGAAGAAGCGACGTTTGGCCAAAATTTCGCCAAGGTTGGCCTTTTCCCAGATTATGGCGGCACATTTTTCCTGCCGCAGCTGGTGGGCCCCGCCAAGGCAGCCGAGCTTTTCTACACCGGCGATATGATTGACGCCAAGACTGCACTCGCACTCGGCATTGTCAATCATGTGGTTCCTGCCGCCGGGCTCGAAGCGGAAGTGAAAACGCTCGCGCAGAAAATCGCACAAGGTCCCGCTGTGGCCATCCGGGCGGTCAAGAGAGCCCTCTTCGGCAGTGAAGGAAAAGAACTCGCTAAGGCGCTCGAGCACGAAGTCCAGGAACAGATTCGTTGCTATCTTTCGGAAGACTGCAATGAGGGGATTCGCGCGTTTCTCGAGAAGCGGCATCCAAAATTTCAGGGCAAGTAAACTTCGGTTTGAAATTGCCACAGCCTTTATGACCGCATCTCAAGACACTGTACAGTTCCGCCTGGAGCACCGCACGGCGTGGATTACGCTGGAGCGCCCGCCCCTGAATATTCTGGATATTCCGATGATGCAGTCGATTGACACGGCGCTCGACCGCGCGCTGCCCAGTTGTGATTTCATGGTCTTTCAGGGCGCAGGTACAAAAGCGTTTTCCGCCGGTGTGGATGTTGCGGATCATACGCCCGAGCGTGTTGCGGGGATGCTCTCCGCATTTCACCGCATTTTTCGCCGTCTCGCCAAAGCAGATTGCGTGATAATCGCTGGCGTCCATGCGTATTGTCTGGGTGGAGGCATGGAACTCGCTACGTTCTGCGATTTTGTCCTTGCCACGGAATCGGCCCAGTTTGGCCAGCCGGAGATCAAGCTTGGTTGTTTTCCTCCGGTTGCGCTGATCACGCTGCCCCACCTGATCGGGATGCGAGCCGCTGCACACCTGATTCTCTCCGGTTGCCAAATCGGCGCGGCTGAGGCGCAACGCCTTGGACTCGTCACTAGCGTTGTCCCGGACCATGGGCTGACCCTAGCTGTGGATAAGCTTCTCGATGATCTTCGCGCGGTAAGCTCCGCGGTTCTCCGTCTCACGCGCAAGGCTCTCTGGCGTCTCCACGCCGCGGATTTTGCAGCGCAACTGGATGAAGTTGAACGGGTATACTTGACCGAGCTGATGCATACGCAAGACGCACAAGAGGGCATTCGAGCGTTTCTGGAAAAACGTCCGCCGATTTGGAAGGGAAGATAGATGGATGAACTGGAGATAACGCCGGCCGCCGTGAAGGCGCGGCTGGACAGCGGCGAAAAATTGGTTCTCATTGATGTGCGCGAGCCGTGGGAGCACCAGCTCTGCCGAATTGAGGGCGCGACGCTCATTCCGTTGGGCACGTTGGCGGCTAGCTTGCAGACGCTGCCGGATGTGGACGAATTGGTCTGCTATTGCCACCACGGCATGCGCAGCCTGGACGCTGCGACGTGGTTGCGGTTTCAGGGCATTGAAAAAGCAAAATCTCTCGCCGGCGGAATTGAGCGCTGGTCGGTTGAGATCGATCCGAACGTTCCGAGATATTAACCGCGAAGTTTCATGAGAGTGCGCAGCGGTGCTGCGCCCCTACAAAGAACTAGAAATGCGACGGGGGAAGAAAATCTTGCCGAAGGTGAAGATTAAGTTTCTGCAAAAGCCGACGTGAACCACGTGCCGCAAAGCAAGAGGTCTCTTGCTGAAGCTGGGAGCCGAACTGGAGTACCGCGATTTGGACAAGGAGCGGCTATCCGAAGCCGAACTCGAGGAATTGATTGGCGGACGCGATTACAAAGAGTTCCTAAATACGCGCAACGAGCTCTATCGCTCGCGGAAGATGAAGGAGCATCCGCCCTCGCGGGCAGAAGCCATTAAGCTCATGGCCAAGGAGCCGAACCTTATTCGCAGACCGGTGGTCCTTCGTGGCTCAGAAGTAGTGCTTGGGTTTGACGAAGTGGCTTACAGGAAGTTCGTGAAATAATCAGTGAGTGAAACTTTGGTTCATCGGGAGACGAAAGAGTGGAAGTGAAGACCATTGCAGTGATTGGAGCGGGCACGATGGGGCGGGGAATTGCCTATGCCGCCGCTTATGGTGGCTACAATACCGTCCTTGAGGATGTGTCGCGCCACGTGCTCGAAAACGCAGTCGGCTGGATCCGTCAATCGTTCGATGAGGGCGTCGCGCGCGGGAAGGTGGAAGCCGGCGTGCGCGACAAGGCGCTTTCCCTGATTACCACGGCGGGCAACGTCGAGGACGGTATCCGCGACGCCGAACTCATCGTCGAGGCGGTCCCGGAAGAGCTGGAAATGAAGCTCGAACTGTTCACCATCTTCGACAAATTTGCCAAGACAGGAGCCATTTTCGCGAGCAATTCTTCTTCGCTCTCCATCACCGATTTCACCGATGTCACCGTTTCCCGCGATCGTTGCATCGGCATGCATTTTTTCAATCCCGTTCCGAAAATGAAACTGATCGAGCTCGTTCGAACGCCACAGACCTCCGACGAAACCGTCGCCATCTGCCGCGAAGTCGCGCGGCGCATGGGCAAGGAGGTTGTACTTGTTCGAGAAGCGCCTGGATTCATTACCACGCGAGTCAACGCGCTGATCGGGAATGAAGCTTTTAATATGCTGGAAGCCGGGATTGCTTCGGCCGAAGATATCGACAAGGCCTTGAAGCTTGGGTTGAATCATCCCATGGGGCCGTTCGAATTGGTGGATCTCATAGGCCTGGACGTGCGGCTCAATATTCTTGAGTATCTTCATCGGACGCTTGGTGAAAAGTACCGTCCCAACGCTCTTCTGCGGCACTACGTTCAGGAAGGGCGTCTCGGCCGCAAGGTGGGCCGGGGGGTCTACGAATACACGCAACAAATAGCCACTGAGAAAAAGGCTTAGAGGTTCGTGGAAAACGAAAGAATTTTGCGATGAAATCACTTGCAGAAAAAATCGTCATCCAACAGGGCGACCTGACGGAGATGGACACGGACGCCATCGTCAACGCGGCGAACAACGATCTCATCCTCGGCGGCGGTGTCGCCGGAGCCATCCGCCGAAAGGGTGGTGAGGATATCCAGCGAGAGTGCGACGCCATCGGCAGTATTCCCATCGGCTACGCGGCCATCACCACCGGAGGAAAACTGAAAGCACGCTTCGTCATCCACGCCGCCAGCATGGCGCTTGGCGGAAAAACGAGCGCGGAGGCTCTGCGGAATTCCACTTCGCATTCTTTGCGGATTGCCAGGGAGCGCGGCTTCAAATCCATCGCGTTTCCCGCCGTCGGCACGGGAATCGCCGGATTTCCACTGAAAGAGTGTGCGGAGATTATGCTTCGTGAAGTCGCGGCGCATCTGCGCGGTGAAACCTCGCTGGAAACAATTTATTTCGTACTCTTCGATGAAGTGGCCGAAGGAATCTTCAAGCGGGCGTGGAAGCAAATTCAGGCGGAGGCCCCAGCCGACGCCGCCGGGGCCAAGGGCGCGTGACGCCGCTCGCCGAACTCCTCGCCAACCGCATCCGCCGCTTCGGCCCGCTTCCTTTCGCCGACTTCATGCGCGAATGTCTCTACCATCCGCTTCACGGCTACTACAGCAAAGCTGAATCCGAGCGCTTCGCGGACTACTACACCAGCGTTGATATGCATCCGATTTTCGGCCGGCTGCTCGCTCGCCAATTTGCGGAAATGTGGGAACACCTCGGCTGCCCCGCCGAATTCATGCTGGTTGAAGCCGGCGCGGGCGTTGGCCGCCTCGCAGGCCACATCCTCGATTTTTGCGCAACGAAAATGCCAGCGTTTTACGGCGCGTTGCGCTATGTAGCCGTAGAACGCTCCGCCGCGCGCATTGAGCAAGCCATGCTGCGACTGCAGCACCATGCCAAGCACGGCCATCTTGCCGCTGCTAACGAAATCCCCGCGCGTGTACCCGCCGGGTGCCTTTTTTCGAACGAATTGATCGATGCGTTGTCCGTTCACCGTGTGATTCTGCAGGAAGGTGCGTTGAAAGAGATTCTGGTCGGTCTCCGCGCGGGCCAATTTGTAGACGTTGTGGCCCCGGTCTCCACATGCGCCATCAACGAATATTTTGCCGCACAAGGCATCACGCTCAGCGAAGGTCAGCATGCCGAGACAGGCCTGGAGGCCTGCGATTGGATTACGGAGGTAGGGCGCCGTCTGGAGCACGGCTATCTGCTCACGATTGACTACGGCCACCGCGCCGCGGAACTCTTCGATGAGCACCACATGCGCGGCACGCTTCTGGCCTATCACGACCATCGCGTTTCGGAAGATTGTTACGCTTCACCGGGAGAACAGGACCTGACTGCTCACGTCAATTTCACCGCTCTTGAACTGTGGGGGAAGCGCGCAGGATTGAATTCCGAGGGACTCACTTCGCAGACGGCTTTTCTTCTCGCGCTGGGGGAGCGAAATGAATTCGCGGATCTGTACGCTGACGGACAATCCGAAACCGAGCGCGTTCAAGCGAGGCTGCAACTCAAAACGCTGATCCACCCGGAAGGCATGGGCGAACGGTTTCAGGTGCTCATACAACAAAAGGGAGCGGCCAGCTCGAACCTAACCGGCCTGGCAGGAATTACCCAGTTGCCCTAGGCACGGCTCGCGCGCTGCCAGTGAAATTCCACTACGAAGCAAATTGATCGGGCTTTTTCAGAGTCGGCTTTTCGCCGGAAGCCGGAACCGGAATCGCCGTTGCAGGCTTGACGCTCGGATTCACAGCAGGAGCCGCAACGGAAGTTCCGCCCTCGGAGTACGCCTTTTTCAGGAATCCTTCCGCGACTTGCTGAGCATTGCCGGTATCGTCGTTCGTTTGCTTTGCTTTGCTGTATTCATTTACGGCGCGCTCGCGCTGTCCCAGCAAATCAAAGATTCTCCCGAGATAAATGTGGCTCCAGACTTCCGTCCATTTTTCCGAGGGTTCCGGAACCGTTTGCAGCGCTTCGCGAAACGCGTTCGCCGCCGCTTGATAGTTCTTCTGGTAGAAAAACGCCTCGCCCATGCGGAAATTCGCGAGCGGCCTGCCCGGCTGAATCGCGAGCGCGCGCTGATACTGCGTCACCGCGTCGTAGAAGCGCCCCTGCTCAGCAAGCTCTTCGCCGCGCGCCACAGCCGCGCGGGCCCGCAATGCGGTGCTGCCTTTCAGAATCACGTTGTTAGGATCGATCTTGATTCCGCCCGGCTTGGGCCGTCCAAACGTTTCGACGGTAAAGCCCGATTCTGTGCCGACCACGTCCACGGTTCTCAATTCGGGATTTCCCTCCGTATCAATGCGCAGGTCCACGGGCATGTGGAAGGTGTCCAGCGGCTGCTTGAGCTTGCCGACCACGCGAAATCCCTTCGGCGTCCGGTACACCGTGTACTCCAGTGCAAACTCCGGTATTCCCGTCGAATTCAGCCATTGCGCGAAAAAGCCTCGCAGATTGGGCGGGTCTTGCGGCGGCTTCACCGAGGCATCCGCGCGCCGTTGCGCGATATTTGCAAAATCGTCGATCCGCGCCGCCTTCTCCGCAAATTGAAAATAGAAATCGCGCAGCGCACTCTTGAAGGCTACGTCGCCCATCTGCGCGCGCAACATGTGAAAAACCATCGCGCCCTTGTTCATCACCACCGACCGGTAGTCCGGGGAATAGGGCGTCAGCCGCGCCGCCTGCGCGATGGGTGCGGCGTCTTCGTACATCAAGGCGCCAACGGCAAACTCGTCCACCACTTTCAACCCGGCTTCCCTGCCCGCATTCTGTTCGGCGTACAAAGCTTCGGAATAGCGCGCCAGTCCGTCGGTGATCCACACGTCTCCCGGAGTCGCCGGCAGGACTTGCACTCCCCACCATTGCGAGGCCACCAGCCGCGCAATCGTTCGATCGCTCGCCCGCGGGTCCCAAATGCGCTGGCTCAGCAGCAACACTCCGGGAGCGGCAAAATCGCGTACGGTGCCGTCCGGCAGCTGAATCACCGAAACGGTCGGATCGGGAATGGGTCCAAACAGGTCTGAGAAAATCGTCACCGAGCGCGCTACGCTGTCCGCAAAATTCTGCGCATTCGCGGAAGCCGTCCGCGGCGCGTAAACGGCAACGTTGATTCCCTCAGCCTGCTTCGGATTCAACTGGAGATTGCTCCCGGCCACGAACGTCCCGTGGGGCGCCAGATTCTTGCATTCAAAGGTATACAGAAGCCTGTTGCCTTCCACTGCGTTCTTGCCCGCCATCGGCGTGGGGGCCGCCGATTTGCCTGTGCCTGCCACGGCAAACGTGTCTGGAACATTCAGCCGAAACGTGGCCCTATAGCGATTGGCAGGAAAGTTCGTCAGCGGAAACCACCGCGCAGGCAGCAGCAAATAGGCGCCATCCCGGTTGATGACCGCTGCGCGCACACCAGGCACCGGGCTGTTCTCTTCATTGGCGAGGAGTCCGCCATAGGTGAACGTCAGCGTCACATGGCCGCCAGCCGCGACCGGCGTTAAGAGCTGTACGACGACAAAGAGTGGATTCTGATTATCGCGGGTGAAACTCAGGGACTTGCCATCCGCGGACTTCACGTCCTTCACGATCAAGTTCGAGTGCAATTCCACGCGCACGCTGCTGGCCACTTCCACGGCCTTGAAATCAACTTTTGCCGTTGCGGATATCGCTTGCCCAATGGCGTCCAGCGAGGCGGAAACATCGTAGTTTTCGGCGAGAAAAGGCGCGGGGCGCGGCCCTTGTGCCCGCAGCGGGGCAGCGGTGCAGGCAAGAAGCATCAACATGATAGCGCCAATCGCGCTCGAGACTTTTCGACGGAGGGCCATCGGACCCCTTTCATCCAGATTCACCGGGACTCCTGTACATCTATAGGATACCAAACCCCTCACTTCGCGTTGCTTTCGCCGGGCTGTAAAAGCGCGAAGATGGCATCTGCGGCCCGCTCGACGGCTCCGGGGGGGCCTAAAAGCTTGCGTACCTCGGCCAATCCCCTGTTCATTTCCTCGAGACGCATTCTGCTCTCTTCCGACGCGGAAAGCAGTTTCACCGCTTCTTCCGCAACGCGTTGCGGAGTGAAATCGTCTTGAATCAACTCTGGCACCACGGCTCGCCCGGCAATTAAATTCACCATGCTGTAGAACTTGGTGTTCACCAAAGGTTTAGCCAGTGTAGCGGTCAGCGGAGAAAGGCGGTACACCACGATCATCGGCTTTCCAAGCAGGGCCGTCTCTACCGTTGCCGTTCCACTGGAGACAATCGCCAGGTCCGAAGCCGCCACCGCGTTGTAGGTGTCTCCCTCGATGAAGCGTACACGCATCCGCTCAGGGAACTCCGCCTTGAGCCGCTCCAAATCCAGGCCCGGCGCAACCGCAACGACCACCTCAGTCCTGCCCGGAAGGTCTCGCCCGATCAGTTCGAGTGCCTCCACCAGCACAGGCGCATGGTAGGCGATCTCTCCGCGGCGGCTCCCTGGAAGCACGGAAATGAGGCGGTCCGCATTGCTTAGACCATATTTCCGGCAGAATTCTTCCCGCGTCAGCGTTGCCGAAACGTTTCCTACCAGCGGATGGCCGATAAATTTGACTGGCACGCCAGCATCGGCGTAGAACTTTCCCTCGAAATGGAAAATGCACAGCGCCTGGGCGAATCGCCTCCGCACCAGATTCGCCCGCCAGGGCCGCCAGGCCCAGAATTGCGGGCAGATATAATAGACGTTGCGAATCCCTTTTGGGCGCAATTTGCGCGCGAGTCGGAGATGAAAACCGGGAAAGTCCGTCAGAATCGCCAGCGGCGGGCCCCGGCGTTCCGCTTCGTCCACAAGCCGCTTCATCGCGCGGCGCAGTGACGGCAGCCGCTTCAGTACCTCTGTGATGCCGACCACCGAGACTTCCGAATAATCCGTAATGATCTCGACGCCCGCCGCGCGCATTTGCGGCCCCCCCATTCCAAAAATCGCCACGTCCAGGCGTTGTTGGAGCGCCGTAGCCAGCCGCGCCGCGTACATATCTCCGGAAGCTTCGCCGGCGGAGAGAAGGAGCGGTGTGGATGGCATTTGGCGAGTCGCGGTGCTCAGTCGCTGGCGGGCAGCGGCGAGGGCTCGGTTGTGCCGTTCGCCTCGGTCGGCAGGTGCAATTCCTGCTCCTTATATTGGAGCTGGTAGAGCCGGTAATAAATCCCGCGCTCGGCAAGAAGTTCCTGATGCGCGCCCTGCTCGCGCAGGCGGCCCTTGTGAAACACCAGAATGCGGTCCGCGTGTTGAATGGTGCTCAGCCGGTGCGCAATCACGAGCGCCGTCCGGCCGGAGAGCAAGCGGCCCAGCGCTTCGCGAATGAGCAGTTCCGTTTTTGTGTCCACACTTGAAGTGGCCTCGTCCAAAATCAGGAAGCGCGGATTGTGCGCCAGTGCGCGCGCAAAATTGATGAGCTGTCTTTGTCCAACCGAAAGCGTTGAGCCCCGCTCGTTCACGCTGGCGCCCACGCCTTCCGGCAGCGACCCCACGAAATCTCCAAGCCCAATCTCCTGGACCGCGCTTTCCACCGTGGAGCGGCCAATTCCCGGAGTGCCGAGACAAATGTTCGATTCGATCGTGCCGGTAAACAGAAACGGATCCTGCAGCACGATGCCAAATTGCCGCCGCAAATCCTGCAAATCAATCAACCGGATATCTTTGCCATCCAAAAGAATTTGCCCGCGCTGAATATCGTAGAAGCGTAGCAACAGGGAAATCAGCGTGGTTTTCCCCGCGCCCGTGTGCCCCACGATGGCGATGGTTTGCCCGGGCTCCACGCGGAATGACACATCGCGCAACACCCAATCTTCGTCGTTCGGGTCAGCAACGTTGCGGTAGCTGAACCACACATTGCGGAATTCGATTTCCCCACGCGGGTGGTCCAGCGGGATCGCGTTGGGATCCGATTCCACCAGGACCGGCTCGTCGAGCAGCTTGAAGATGCGCTCCGATGCCGCCATTGCGGACTGCAGAATGTTGAACTTTTCACTGAGGTCCTGAATTGGCCGGAAGAAGCGCTGCGCAAACATCGTGAAGGCCGTAAGAACACCGAGGCTGAGCGCGCCGTGCAGGATGCGATTTCCGCCCGACCAATAAATCAGCGCGATGGTCGCGAAGCTGAGAAACTCCACTGCCGGATAAAAGAGCGCATAGGCGAGAATGGCATCACGCCAGGCGAGCATATTGTCGCGATTGCGCTTCTCGAATTCCTCGACGGCCTTGCGTTCGCGGTTGAAAAGCTGCACCACGCTCATTCCGGAAATGTATTCCTGGAGAAACGCATTGATGCGCGCAATCGCCGTGCGAATGCGGCGATTTGCATCGCGAACGTACTTGCGAAAAATCATCGTGACAATCAGGATCCCCGGCAAGACGGCGAGCGTATCGAGCGCCAGACGCCGGTCAATCTTGAAAAGCAGGCCCGCCATGACCACCAGGAGAAAGAAGTCGTTAATCATGGTAACCACGCCCGCAGCGAACAGATCGTTGAGGGCATCCACGTCCGTCGTCACACGCGTCACGAGCCGGCCAACCGGATTGCGGTCGAAGTAACTCATCGGCAAACGCTGCATGTGACGGAAAATCTCGCCGCGCATGTCGTACATCGTTTGCTGCCCGACGCGTTGCATGATGCGCAGCTGGAGATATTGCGCGAGGAAGTCGAACGCCAGCACCCCAAGATAAATCAGGCTTAGCCAGAGGATGCCCGTCCACGCCGACGGTTCCGTGATCGCGCCCTTCAGCTCGGGAACAAAATAGCTGTCAATGGCTTTTCGAAAGATCAGCGGCGGGGCCAGCTCGAGCGGCGTGACGATGGCCACCAGGACCAGCGCCAGCACCACGTGCCATTTGTACGGCTTCATGTACTGAAGAAGCCGCCGCATCAAGCGCGAATCGTACGCTTTGCCGAGGGCCTCTTCTTCGTGCAAATTGCTCATGCGCGTTCGAGCTCTTCTTCCAGCAATTGTTTGTGATACAAATCCGCGTAATAGCCGCCGCGTGCCAGCAGCTCGTCATGCGTTCCACATTCGGCGATGGCTCCCGCGACCAGCACAACAATTTGGTCGGCGTCGCGCACCGTCGACGTGCGGTGCGAAATCAAAATCGTGGTGCGGCCTTCCATGATTCCGCGCAGGCCGGTGAGGATGCGCTCCTCGGTTTGCGTATCCACCGCGGAAAGAGAATCGTCCAGGATCAGGATGCGCGGATCGCGCACGACGGCGCGTGCAATCGCGGCCCGCTGCTTCTGCCCGCCCGAGAGCGTAATGCCGCGCTCGCCTACCATCGTTTCGTAACCTTTGGCGAAGGCCACGACGTCGCCGTCCAGACTCGCGAGCTCCGCCGCCTCCCGCACGCGCCGTTCTTCGTAGTCAGGCAAGCCAAAGGCGATGTTGCCGCCCACGGTCTCGCCGAACAAATACGTGTCTTGGGGCACGAATCCGATGGACTGACGCAAGGTGACTAGAGGCCATTCGCGAATCGGGCGCCCGTCGATCAAAACCGAATCGTTCGGCGCTTCCCAGAGGCGCGCAATCAGGGCTGCGAGCGTGGTTTTGCCGCTGCCGGTAGGTCCGACAATGGCGAGCGTGGACCCCGCGGGGATTTTCAGGTTTATGTCATGAAGTATGGGGTGAGGGCCGCTACCGTTGGATTTCCCAGAGCCATTGGCCCCCGCGCCGGAAAGAGTGGTCGGGTATGTGAACGTGAGATGGCGGAATTCGATTTCGCCGCGAGGCTTGGTGCCTTCGGGAACTCTGGCGTTGCGATCATCAATATTGGGCTGTGCAGTCAAGATGTAATTCAGCCGTCCCATGGAAGCCGCGCCGCGCTGAAAGATATTGGTGACCCATCCAAGAGCAATCATCGGCCACACCAGCACCGCGAGATATCCATTGAAAGCAATGAACGCGCCGAGTGAAATCTGGCCGCTGAAAACCTGATGACCGCCCTGCCACAAGACGATCAAAAAGGATGTGCCAATCAGCGCCTGAAGCGAGGGCATGAACATGCTCCAGATTCGAATCAGGCGAATGTTTCGCGAGACATATTCGCGGTTGGGCTCGTCGAAGCCCCGAATCTCCGCCTCTTCCTGCGCGTACGCCCGCACCACGCGCACACCGGCAAGATTCTCCTGCACGCGCGCCGTCAGCGTCGCGAGCGCCGCCTGGATTTTTTCGTAGAGATCGTGAATCGTCTTGCCAAAGAACCACACGGCGACGGCCACTATCGGCGCGGGAAGCAGCACCCACAGCGTCAGAGAAGGCGACAGGGTGACCATCACCAGGATGGCCATGATCATCGTAATGATCGTCGTCGCGCTGTACATGATGCCGGGCCCCAGCACCATGCGCACCGCGTTCAAGTCATTTGTTGCCCGCGACATCAGCTCGCCGGTGCGATTACGTACGTAAAATTCCGGCTCTAGGATCAGCAGCCGCTTCAGCAGATCATTGCGAATGTCGAATTCAATGTCGCGCGATACGCCGATCAGTATCCAGCGCGCGGAGAAGGACAGCAGGCCCTTGATGGCCACGCAGAGAACGACGATCAAGCAATAGATGCCCAGCGTGCGCCGGCTGCTTGCCGCGTAGTATGGAATGAAGCGGCTAAGTGCCGACGAATTCAGGCCCAGGACCGCCGGAACTCCGGTTTCTGTGTTGTGTTCGAACGGAACGTGATTGCCCGCTAGGGTGTCCGTCATGACGCCGGTCGCAAGAGGGAGCACGTTTCCGATAATGCCCATCAGCAACACGGTAAGGAGACCGAAGACAATTCCGCCTGTATAGCGCCGCAGGTACGGCACCAGTCCGCTCAAGTCCTTCTTGGGCGGCGCGTCCAGGCTGCTCTTCGACGCCCGTTTTGCGGTATCGGATGCGGCCGCGCTCATCGCAGGGTCGACCTCACATCCTGCAAGGTTGCCGACTCCAGAACAAAGTGTTCATACGTCCGGTCGAGTGATT
>Ga0210409_10001318_pt1 | contig 33008 bp, 24 predicted proteins | sample IncBWH17MmetaG_FD_161649 | JGI IMG/M metagenome (GOLD analysis project Ga0210409, IMG submission 161649) | Forest soil microbial communities from Barre Woods Harvard Forest LTER site, Petersham, Massachusetts, United States - Inc-BW-H-17-M | ecosystem: Environmental > Terrestrial > Soil >...
ACGTTCGCAGGGACACTGGCTTGTATCACGGCGGCCGCTCGTGTGCTTCTTCTGATGTCTCACAACGGCCTTGCGCACGGGTCATTTCGCAAGACGCATCCGCGAAATGGAACTCCAGGTTTTGCGATTTTGGTTACGGGAATCGCGGCGGTTCTGCCGGTTGCAATTCTGGCTGCTCGCGGAGCCAGCGGCCTGGACGTTTACGGTTGGATGGGCTCGTTGGCGACCTACGGCTTTATTGTGACGTACGCTTTGGTAAGCGTGGCACTGCCAGGTTACTTGCGAGAGCAGCACGCCTACCGCCGCGGCGCACAAGTCGTTCCTTGGCTGGCGTGCGGCGCAATGCTGTTGGCGCTGGCTGGAAATCTGTATCCAGTTCCGGAAGGACCGTACGGCAAGCTTCCCTACATCTATCTGGCTTATCTGCTTGCGGGGCTATCGTGGTTTTTCTTAAAGGCGCGGAATAAGAAAGCGGCCTTGTCCGAAGGTTAAAGCCCACGCCAAAAGGTAACGCCGCTCGCAACACCTGCAGGATTTCTTGCAACGCGAGGAATGGAAAAGCGCGAAATCAAAAAACGAATACGAGAAAACGAAATATTGCGTTTCGGTTCCGCAAGGATTTGGCATAGCTTCCTGGCAACAATTCCGTCATACGGGAGCCAAGCGAAGCCAATTCATCGGACCAACCAGGGCTTGGTGTGCCTCTCGATGACGGTTGCAGGTTGTTCCAGGAACGTTTGGAGGCACCGCGGAATGAGCAAGACACGAGGTAGACTTCTTTTCTCCTTTTTTGCATCTTGCCTTTGTTGGTGTTTCGCTCTTCTTCTCCCACCCCCAGCTGTGACGCAACAAACCCTCGGCGGCATAACTGGCACCGTAACCGACAGTTTGGGAGGCGCACTGGTTGATACGACCGTGAGCCTGGTCAACGATCAGACCACCTTGACTCGTGTGCAGAAGACCAACGATGCCGGCAGCTACGACTTTGTGAATCTTCCGATCGGGACGTATACCCTGACCCTCAGTCACAGCGGTTTCCAGACAGTGAAAATCCCGTCCATCCTCGTCCAGGCGGACCGCACGGCGACGGTGAATGCGTCGCTGAAAGTCGGAGAAGTGGGCATGACGGTCACCGTCGAAGCCAGCCCGCTGATGAATTCCGTGGACACTACCAATGGCTACGTCTTGGATCGTGAGGAACTTGAAGCCGTACCGTTGCCAACCGGCAGCTTCACTGGCTTGGCGATTCTGTCTCCCGGTGTGAATGCAGAACTTTCCGCGGGAAACGGCGTAAACAGCGGCTTGGGCAACCAACCCATCTGGGCCAACGGTCAGCGTGACACCAGCAACACGTTCATGATGAATGGTGTGGATGCCAGCAACCTCTTCAACGGGAAGAGTACCAGCTCGGTGGCGTCCGCACGCATTGTGAACAACACCGGGATCGGCGGCGCGGCCAGCCTTTCCAGCACGACTGCGGAACCTATCCAAAGCACCGCCTCCCCCTATCTGGCGATTGGGCAGGCATTGCCTACGCCGGCCGCGGAGACGATCCAAGAATTCCGCGTGAACACTTCCATGTACGACGCGCAGCAAGGCTCCACGAGCGGCGCGCACATCGACATGAGCACTTCCTCCGGAACCAACAATTTCCACGGGAGTGCGTACGTGCATCGCGGAACCAACGCGCTGAACGCTGCGCCTTTTTTTTACAACGCCGATCCCAACATTCCCGCAAGCGACAAAGTTCCGCAACTTCATCGTTACACCGCGGGCGGCGAACTGGGAGCTCCCATTATTAAGAACAAGCTTTTTGCCTACCTGGGATTTCAGCATACCCATAATTCCGACCAAGAGACTGGAAGCTCTCGCGTATCGGTGCCGCCCGGCTTGACCAATGACCGAAGCGCAGCAGCGCTTGCGGCGCTGGTGAACGGCAATTTTCCGTCATCGGCAACCGTTAACCCAACAGTGGGCACTCCCGCCGGCGATATAAGTCCAATCGCATTCGGGCTGATGAACTACAAACTCCCGGACGGGCAATATCTGATTCCTTCCGCCGGAAGTTTCACGCCCACGATCAATTTCCCGGAGAATACGTTCACCACGGGAACGGCCTATTTCCTGGCCAATCAGGCGGTGTCGAATCTTGACTGGATCGTGAATTCCAAGGACACGTTAGCGCTGAAATACTATTACCAGCACGACCCCAGCATCGCCCCGTACGCCTACTCCGGATCTCCTGGATTCACGCAGCACCTGGATGCCGGCAGCCAGGTCGCTTCCATCACAAATACGCAGATGCTTACGCCGAATTTGAGCATCGCGGAGGTTTTCGGTTTTCTTCGTGAAAAGGTCTATAGCACCATTGCGCAACCCTTTACACCACAGCAATTCTCTACTTACGTCCAGAATCTCACCGGCTTGTCCGCGCAGAACTCCACCATCAACACGTTTGGCTCCACTTTCTTCCCCGGGTTGTCGATCGTGGACAATTACGGGAACTCTGCTCCTTACAACGTGAACTTCGTGCCGAACGCGGGCATGAATATCGGAGATGGCGCCAATTCACAGGGGGCTTTTACCGGCGTCTTCCAAAACCGGTTCATGCCCTCGGCCAACGCGATCTGGACGCGCGGCAGACATACCTTTACATTCGGCGGCAGTTTCGCGTACACGCAGCTCAATACGCGCGACGAACGCACCAACAAGGGCACGATCGCTTTCGCGGATTTCTCGCAATTCTTGCAGGGACTCGAAACCTCCTATAGCCCAAACGGATTCGTCACCAGCGCGTTCCTGCAAGGCGACGCCAATCGTTACTATCGTGCAAAGGATACGGGGGCGTACTTACAGGATAAGTTTCAACTTCGCTCTAACCTCAGCGTGACGGCGGGTCTTCGCTTTGACGATCATGGCGGTCTTACCGAAAAATATGGCCGCATGTACAATTTCGAGCCCTCCCTGTACAACTACGACGCGGCGACTGATGCGATCGTAAACAGTGGCTTTATCATCGCTGGAAATAACAAGCTATTCCCCACCAAGGGCGTCAGCAATTCCACGCTAACGGGCAGGCAATGGGGGCTTGCTCCACGCGTGGGCTTGGCATGGAGTCCAACCCGGTTCCATGGCAAAGTGGTAGTGCGTGCGGGCTGGGGCATGTATTACGACCGCGGCGAATTATTCACGTATCTTTCGCCTGGCGTCGCTGCTGGCGTAATCGCTGGCGGTCCATTTGGAGTTAACCAGGCCCCGCCGTTTGTGAACTCGCAGGTTTGCACCGCCATTGGAACGTTTTACGAATCCTTCATTCCCACGTGTGATTCGGCATCGCCTAATGGCGGGTCGTTCAACAATCCTTGGGGCGCGAGTCTGCAGGCGCCTCCAACTGGTAATCCCGCTAGCATAGTTCTGCCGAACGCAGCGGCCATCGCGAACGGCTCGCAGCTCTTCGCGTTCGCGGATTACAACCGCGCCAATAAGCTCCCTTACACTTTCAACCAGATCCTTGACCTGCAATGGCAACCGAGGAAGGATCTCTTGATCGAAGTCGGTTACGTGGGAAACCTGGGGCGTCACGAGGTGATCCCCGTGCCTTTCAATCAGGCCGGAATCGCCACGCCGAGCCGTCCCATTCACGGGCAGAACTACACGTACGGCTACAACATACTCGCGCCTCCGGGATGTAATCCAACCCTTAATGCCGCTGCCTGTGCGTATACGCCGACCTGCAACGCGAGCGGGGTTACCAGCGGCTGCGGATTCATGGGCCTTCCGGATGGTAGTTCCATGATCGCCACTTACGAGGGAGGCAACGTTGACCTCCGCGTCCCGTACATCGGGTATTCGTCGGAGTCCGAGTCTTACACCGCAGCGGGCGTATCGGCTTACAACGCGCTGCAAACGCACATAGAAAAACGCTTGAGTCACGGCCTGCAAGTCGGCTTCTCCTACACGTTCTCGCACTCGACGGACGAACAGAGTGGCATGGGCTTGTTCTATAACGGAAACAACGCCACCAATCTTCGCAGCGGGTACGGTTTATCGGACTTTGACCGCAAGCACGTGATGAACTTCACGTACATGTACCAGCTCCCTAAGTTTTTCGAGCAGACGTCCCTGAAGGGAAGATTTGCCGATGGTTGGGCCATCGAGGGTCTCGCTATTATCCAGAGTGGCCAGCCTTACAGCATCGTCGACTACTCTGGTGCGGTGGGGGGCATCTTCTATGGAACATCCGACGGCATCACAAATCCAATTGTCCCGCTTGGTTCGTGCACGCCGTCGAAAGCTCTCACTGGCACTAGCGGGGCCACTCCCGGATTGCCCGCACTCAATGCCGCGTGTTTCACTCTTCCACTTCTGAATCCGGGTGATCTCGGCGGCGCGATTCCCGCCGGAGATACTTACGAGACGAATTTCACCACGGGTCAGCGGAATATCTTCCGTCAAGCCTGGCAAAAGCGAACCGATCTCTCCGTGGTGAAGGTCACGCAGCTCACCGAAAGAGCTTCTCTCAAGTTCAGCTTCGACGTGTTCAATCTAACGAACACGCCGAGCTTTGACATCCCGATTGACAATGTGTCGCAAAATCTATTCTTCAACGATTTCCCGGTCTTTGGTTCGACACTTTACTCGTCGCCGACCGCGAGTGGCCTCGGAATTGTAAACAAAACCATTGGCAGCCCGCGTCAGATCCAGATGACGCTGCGCCTTGCCTTCTAGGCGAAAACTAAACATCGGGGAGCGGCGAGGAACTTCGCTTCCTGTTCAACGGACTTTCTGATTCGATCGAATCGGATTGCGTCTAAGGATTGGTCAGCCCGGAATCCTGTTGTAGTCTGATGTCCATTAATTGTGCCCGTCGACATGGACATTTAAGCGGTTATGGCCGTTCGAGCCTTCACATCATCGCGAGTTGTCCTTCCCGGAGAGGTCGGTGCCTTTGCCGTACTTGTCGAAGAGCAAACAATTGTTGGCGTTATTCGTCGCGACGAAATTTCCAATTCAATTGAAGTGACGGATTTTGGCGACTCGGCGATTCTTCCCGGCCTGGTGGACTCTCACATTCACATCAATGAGCCGGGAAGAACCGAATGGGAAGGCTTTCGCACGGCAACGCGAGCAGCCGCTGCGGGAGGATACACGATGTTGGTGGACATGCCGCTAAATTGCGTGCCGGCCACCACATCACCAGAAGCGCTGGAAGCAAAGCGCAGAGCTTCGCAAGGGCAGTGCCACGTGGACTGGGCAGCTTGGGGAGGCCTGGTTGCTGACAATCTCGAAGAGATTGCCGGACTAACATCTGCCGGAGTTTTAGGGTTTAAGTGCTTTTTGATTCATCCTGGGATCGAAGAATTCACGATGGTAAAGGAAGACCATGTGCGTGCAGCTCTTCCCTATTTGAAAAGGGCAGGATTGCCTTTGCTTGCCCATGCGGAGTTGCCCGGACCGATTGATTCTGCGACTCAGGAACTGACGCAAGCGGACTGGCGCGTTTACGAAACCTATTTGAAATCGCGGCCGGACGAAGCGGAACTCACCGCGATTGACCTGTTGATTAGATTATGCGAGGAAAGTGGATGCCGGATTCACGTTGTACACCTTTCGTCCTCCAAAGCTCTACCAATGTTGCGAGACGCCAAGCGCCGCGGACTTCCCATGAGTGTCGAAACCTGCCCACACTACCTTCATTTGTATTCCGAGCAGATGTCGAGCGGAGCCACACTGAATAAGTGCGCGCCACCGATTCGGAATCGCGAGAACCGCGAGGCGCTCTGGCACGGCCTTCGCGACGGGACGATCGACTTTGTGGCGACCGACCATTCTCCCTGCCCACCAGCAATGAAGAAGATCGAACGCGGGGACTTCCGGTCCGCATGGGGTGGAATTCCCAGCGTGTCAGTGGCCCTGTCTTTAATGTGGACTGAAGCTGCTCGCAGGGACCTCTCTCTTGTTGATATCGCGCGGTGGACGGCAGAAGGTCCCGCCAAGTTGGCCGGACTAGAGGAAAGAAAAGGGCGCCTCGCATTGGGACTTGACGCGGACATGGTCGTGTTTGACCCGGAGGCGGAATGGACCGTGACTTCCGCCGAACTTCACTACCGACACGCGATATCGCCGTATCTAGGAGAACGCCTAAGAGGGAAAGTCTTGATGACGTTTCTGCGTGGGGAGTGCGTATACAAAGAGGGTACCTTCCCCGGCGAATTCCGTGGGCGCGAATACACTCGCAGAACATTTTCGACACATCGCAATTAAGCATTCAAAACATTTTTTGTTTCGGTCACAATATGGCGGACCTATCGGCTCCCGGGAGCTTGTCGTCATAGCGAATCGCGCTCGCCTGTGAGCGACGCGAAGGAGTGGAATTTGGCCGGGTCGGAACATGAGGTAGTCGGCACCTCGGTCCTTCGCAAGGAAGGCCGTGACAAAGTTACCGGGGCGGCCCGGTATGTCGATGACCTTCGATTGCCAGGCATGCTGCACGGCGCCACCGTTCGCAGCAAGATCGCGCGCGGCAAAATCAAGCGGATTTCCTTTAGCCCCGAAATTGATTGGGACGAGTACATCATTGCTACGGCAAAGGATATTCCCGGGAAGAACTGCATTGCGTTGATCCTCGACGACCAGCCGTGTCTGGCTGACGCCGTTATCAACCATCCAGAAGAACCGGTGGTTCTCATAGCGCATCCGGACAAGCATGCACTCGCAAAGGCTATCGATGCTGTGGTGATCGAAACTGAGCCTCTGCCGGCGATCTATTCGATGGAAGAGAGCGAGAACAAGGCCGAAATCATTTGGGGCACGGACAATACCTTTAAGAGTTTTTTGATTGAAAAAGGTGATGTCGATAACGTATGGGCGCAGGCCGATTTTATCGTCGAAGGCGAATATTTCACCGGTGCGCAGGAGCATCTCTACATTGAAAACAACGGAATGATTGCTGCCTTCGACCGCGCCGCCGGTATTACTGTGTGGGGTTCGCTGCAATGCCCCTTTTATGTTCACAAAGCCTTGATGGCCCTTTGTGGATTGCCGGAGGAAAAAGTTCGCGTTGTGCAGACCGAAACCGGAGGCGCATTCGGAGGCAAAGAAGAATACCCCTCCATGGTCGCCGCGCACGCCGCAATTTTGGCCATGAAATCGGGGCGTCCAGTGAAGATTGTTTACGATCGCCTGGAGGATATGGTTGCGACCACCAAGCGGCATCCGTCAAGGACACGTCATCGAACCGCGCTGAGCAAGGATGGAAGGATTCTCGGCGGCGAGATCGACTTCACCATCGACGGCGGCGCTTATGCAACGCTCTCCTCCGTGGTTCTGTCACGCGGCACAATTCACGCGGGAGGTCCCTATTTCTGGCCGAGTGTACGAATACGCTCGAAGGCTGTAGCCACGAACATGCCGCCGCACGGTGCGTTTCGGGGCTTTGGCGCACCGCAAAGCCTCTTTGCCATGGAACGCCATATGGATCGCATTGCAAAGGCGCTGGACTTGAGTCCGGAAGAGGTTCGGCGACGCAATTTTTTGCAGCCGGGGCAAACGACGACAACGGAACAAATAATTCGCGAGCCGATCCGTCTCTCATCGTTATTGGATAAATCTCTGGCGCACGCCGGCTATAAAGAAAAAAAGCAGAAGTTCGCTCTCGAAAATAGAACGGGTTTCATAAAAAGAGGGGTGGGCATTGCTGCCTTCCTGCATGGCGCGGGATTTACCGGTTCCGGCGAACGCTATTTGGACTCCGTAGTCGGAATTGAAGGAACCGCCGACGGAAACATTCGCATCCTGGTGTCGAGCACCGAATTTGGACAGGGGACAAACACGGTCCTATGCCAGGTTGCTGCCGAAACGCTCGGCATTCCTTATGAATGCATCGCGATCGCGCAGCCGGACACCACAATCGTCCCGAATAGCGGACCCACCGTGGCTTCCCGCACGGCGATGGTTATCGGAAAGTTGGTTCGCTCCGCCGCAACGGGTTTGAAGCAAACACTGCAATTGGATGGGACGCTCGCAGAGAGTTATACAGCGGAAGAATTTGCCAATGCGTGCCGCAAGTTTGTAGCGAAAAAAGGCACACTGCGCTCGATGGCCCGTTACAGTTCGCCTGAAGGCGTCTACTGGGACGATGTCAAATACAAAGGAGAAGCCTACGCGGCGTACGCATGGGCCGTCTACGTCGCCGAAGTGTCCGTAGATGTAACAACCTATTCCGCCAAGGTTGAAGACTTCGTTGCCCTGCAGGAGATTGGCAAAGTTCTGCATCCGGTTCTCGCCAGGGGTCAGATCGTTGGCGGGGTCGCGCAAGCAATAGGTCTCGCGCTGTACGAAAAAGTCCTCTGGCAAGATGGCCGCATGGTGAACGGGCAGATGACCAACTACATCATGCCGGCATCGTGCGATTTGCCGCCGATCCGTGTGATCTTCGAAGAGATTGGAAATCCGCACGGCGCCTACGGCGCAAAGGGCATAGGTGAGCTTCCGATGGACGGACCCGCACCGGCCATTGTCAACGCGGTGGTCGACGCCCTGGGAGTTCCTTTTGATTCGATTCCACTGTTGCCCGAAGACATTCTCGAAGGTATGGGTCCTCAAGTTCGACGGCAAAACGGTCCCGTGGAGTCTCCTTTTTGAGTTTCCGCCGGGCCATCCCTGTGAAGCAGGAAATACCCTTGAGCGTAAATGGTATGGCTCGAACCGTTCGCGCTTATCCGATGGCAAGGCTTCTGGATGTACTGCGCGAGGAGCTTGATCTTACTGGCACAAAGGAAGGGTGCGGCGAAGGCGAGTGCGGGTCGTGTTCCATCTTGATGGACGGTGTGCTGGTAAACAGTTGCTTGATTCCCGCGCTGCAGGCATGCGGAACTACCATTCTTACTATAGAAGGCTTGGCACACGATGATCGATTGCATCCCCTGCAGCAGGCCTTTCTCGAGTGTGGTGCAGCACAGTGCGGGATCTGCACTCCAGGCATGTTACTTGCCGCAGCGCATCTGTTAACAAACACTCCGCAGCCTTCTCTCGAGGAAATTCGCGAAGGGCTCTCGGGAAATCTTTGCCGCTGCACCGGGTACTTGCAGATTTTTGAAGCCGTAGCCAAGGCTTCGCGAAGCGAGGTGGCGGATTGAGGGCCAATCCGGCCGAATACGAACTCGTCGTACCCGAAACGTTGCAAGAAGCCCTGCGGCTGGAGAGCAACGAGCCGGGATCATGGATGCCTATTGCCGGTGGAACGGACGTGATGGTGCTTTATGCCGCCGGCAAATTGCAGGCGCGCAAGTTGGTCAGCATCGGTGGCCTGCGCGAGTTGCGAAATATCGAGGTCACTTCCGCCGAGGTGCGCATTGGCGCCGGATGTACGTACACCGATCTCCGACAAGACTCGGTTATCGCTAAGGAGTTTCCTTTACTGACTCGGGCCGCTGCGTGGACCGGCGGAATCGCGAATCAAAACCGCGGAACGTTGGGCGGCAACATTGCGAACGCCTCACCCGCCGGCGATTCCCTACCCGTGTTGCTCGTTTATGACGCCGACCTCATCTTGCTATCGGCAAGGGGCGAGAGACGAATTCCCTACCGGACCTTTCACACTGGTTACAAGAAGACTTTGCTCGCCCCCGACGAATTGATTCACCGCATTTGCGTTAGTCGGACCCTGCAGGGCTATATCCCGTATGCAAAGAAAGTCGGAGCGCGCAACGCACAAGCAATCTCGAAAGTATTTCTGGCGGCGATGGCGCGCATCTCAAACACAGCGATCGAAGATGTGCGGCTTGCCGCGGGCAGTGTTGGACCGATCCCAATGCGATTGGCTGAGACCGAACGTGCCTTGGCAGGTCGAACGATCGATGACTCTCTGCTCGAGATGGCAGGTGAGGTTATGGCCAAAGAGATTCAGCCAATCGACGACATCCGCTCGACAGCCAATTATCGCACTGCGGTGTTGCGCAATCTTCTCGGAGAATTCTTGCGAGGACTGCCGGGCGCGAGGATTGCTTCGTGAGCCAGGTTCTTTCGCGCTGGAATCTGTTGCCAGCGCACGAAGCGGTGAAGGAGATACTGCCGTGTTGCGGGTCCCGGGCTTGGGCAAACGGCATGGCTTCCGGCCGTCCGCTGCGAGATGTAGCCACTCTCCTTGCGACTTCCGATAGAATCTGGCGTGGGGTGACTGCTGCCGATTGGCTGGAGGCGTTTCACAGCCATCCGAAGATCGGCGAGACTCGGAGTTCCCTTGAGACTTCGGCCCGGTCTCTCGATTGGTCGGCGCAGGAACAGAGTCAGGCTGTGAAAAGCGACGATTCGCTAAAACAAGCTATTGTGGAAGGGAATCTAGAATACGAGGAAAAGTTTGGTCGGATTTTCATCATTTGCGCAACAGGAAAGTCCGCCGCCGAAATTCTGACGAATCTACGCAATAGGCTGAACAATGACGAAGTCACGGAACTACGGGAAGCGGCCGAGCAGCAGCGGCAGATTACGCAAGTTCGATTGAGAAAATGGCTGGCGGAATAAATCGCATTTCAACGCATGTCTTGGACACCGCGCTTGGCAAGCCGGCTGCCAGTGTTCCGGTGCGCCTCGAACAACGGGAGAAGGATGGCCGCTGGACACCTTTGGGGTCCGCTTCCACCGATGCCGATGGCCGATGCGCCCAGATGCTCGCGGAATCGCCGTCCGCTGCAGAGGGACACTATCGTCTTGTTTTCGACACCGCAACTTACTATGCGGCGCACAACGTATCGGGTCTTTATCCTGTCGTGGAGATTACATTTGAAGTGCGCAAGGGTGAATCCCATTGCCATATCCCGTTATTGTTGAGCCCCAACGGCTACACGACGTATCGAGGAAGCTGACGCCATGGCGCAATTAGCTGAGAACCGCTACGGGAAATCCCGCGTGCGCCTGGTCCGCCTGAATCGCCAAGCTGCCATCCACGAATTTGAGGAATGGAGCGTCGAAATCCTGCTGCGCGGCGATTTTCTCAGCTGTTTCGCCGAGGGGGACAACAGCAAAATCCTTCCGACCGACACGATGAAGAATACCGTGTACTCCCTGGCGCGAAAGTCTTCCGCCACCTGCATCGAAGAGTTTTCCGAAGAGTTGATCGACCATTTTCTGACTCATAATCCGCAGGTTTCCGCTGCCGAAGTCACCGTCCAAGAAAAAGCCTGGCAGCACTTGAACGTAGCGGGAAAGCCGCATCCCACGACCTTCAGCCAAACCGGAAGCGAAGTGCAAATTACGCGCGTCGATCAGAAGCGGGGGGAGAACATCCAGATTGAATCCGGTTTGTCAGATCTCGTTCTCGTGAAAACAGCAGGTTCTGCTTTTGAAGGGTACGTGCATGACCCGCTGACGACCTTGCCGGAAACCAGCGATCGGCTCTTCGGCACCAGCCTTCGCGCTACCTGGAAGTTTTTTTCCCGTACACTCCCGTTCCCTTCCTTGCGCAAATCAATTCGCGAATCTCTGGTGGCCACGTTCGCAACACACCAAAGCAAATCCGTGCAGCACACCTTATATGCGATGGCAGAATGCGCTCTCGCAACCGCCCCGCAAATCTCAGAGATCACCCTGACCATGCCCAATAAACACTGCCTGCTGGTAGACCTATCCCGCTTCGGTCAGGACAATCCGAATCGCATTTTTGTGCCGATAGACGAGCCGCACGGAACCATCGAAGCGCGCGTCTGCCGGGAGAATTAGAGATCGTGACGCGGATAGCGGATCACCTCTCGCGCGCACACGACGTGGTTTCGCGATGCCAGAGTCTGGCGCGCTTCACCGAAGACCCGCCGCGCATCTTCAGGACGTTTCTTTCACCGTCGATGCGCGTCTGTCACCGGCAAATTGAAGACTGGATGCGCCCACTCGGAATGACCGTAACCGTTGACGCGGCGGGAAATCTGCACGGCCTCTATCCCGGCACAGATGGCGCCGCTCGGACGCTGCTGATTGGTTCGCACCTCGACACCGTCCGCGACGCCGGCGCGTATGATGGCATCCTCGGCGTAGTACTGGCGATCTCCCTTATCGAGTCTCTCGAAGGACACCGGTTGCCTTTCGCGATCGAAGTCGTCGGTTTTTCAGAAGAAGAAGGTGTGCGCTTTGGAGTTCCGTTCATAGGAAGCCGGGCGCTTGTCGGAAGGCTGGACGAAGAATTGTTGGGCCTGCGTGATTCCAAGGATGTTTCTGTCCAAGAAGCAATTCTGTCCTATGGCTTGAAACCAAGCGAGATTCCCGCTGCCATGGTGCCCCAGGAAATGCTCGGATATCTCGAGTTCCACATCGAGCAAGGGCCTGTGTTGGAGCATCGGCAACTCCCGCTCGGCATCGTCGAAGCGATAGCCGGCCAGACGCGGATGGAACTCGTATTCACTGGGCTGGCGAACCATGCCGGCACAACGCCTATGGCTTTGCGCCGCGATGCGCTCGTTGCCGCTGCGGAGTGGGCCCTCACTGTCGAAAAGGGAGCACACGAAGTTGCTGGATTGGTCGCGACCGTGGGAGTCTTGGAAGCGAAGCCAGGCGCAACGAACGTGATTGCCGGACAATGCCGCGCGACTCTAGACGTTCGCCATGCGTCGGATACCACTCGCACCGAAGCCATGAGCGCTTTTCTCAACAGTGCGTCGGAAATTGCCACGCGTCGAAACATTTCGCTGACTTCGTCCACAAAATTAGTGCAAGCCGCGACACGGATGGACCCCTTCTTGGTCCACGAAATCGAGATAGCCGTGTCAAAAGCACGCGTCACACCGTATCGCATGGTCAGTGGAGCAGGGCACGATGCCATGATCCTTGCCGAAAAAGTGCCCTCCGCCATGGTTTTCCTTCGATCTCCCGGTGGAATCAGCCACAATCCTGACGAATCCGTGCTGGTGAACGATGTCGCCAAGGCCATAGAATGCGGTCTCCATTTGTTGCATCAGCTTGCTGTCTCACCCAAATTTCAAACGAGGGCCAATCGTGCATAACCTCGGACACACACGTAGCGCTCACCACCGCAATCATCTCCTGCTAACTCCCGATACTTTCGTCAGGACCAGCTTGCCAGGGATGAAAGCCGCCTCCGCCATCGTTCACATCAGCCCTTCACTTGGAGCCGGGTTCACCGAGTACACAGCCGAATTCGAGAGCGCAGGAGAGCTCGGTGAGACGCTCGCACAACGCTTCCTATATGTCGTCGACGGCGCGGTGCACGTTCACGCCGCGGGCAAAGATCATCTTCTTGGCCCGCGCGGATATGCCTATTTGCCACAAGGCGCAGCACACCGCATCACGTCACGCGGAAAAAGCCGGGCCATTCTCATCGAGAAGGTGTACGTGCCCCACCCCTCCGTAAATGCTTCAGGCATGATCGTCAGTAGCGAAGACACTGTTGCTTCGGCACCTTTGGACGATGATCCCGCACTCCAGGTGAAACATCTCCTTCCAGACGCTTCGTCGTTCGATTTCGCCGTGAACACCATGACTTACCAGCCGGGCACCGCACTGAACATGGTCGAAATGCACGTAATGGAGCACGGCTTAGTCATGCTCGAAGGTGGCGGAATTTACAGGTTAGGAGACGCTTGGTATCCGGTTACCGCCGGCGATTTTATTTGGATGGGTCCCTGGTGCCCGCAGTGGTTCGGCGCAATCGGAAAGGCGCCGGCCAAGTACCTCATATATAAGGACTGGAACCGGCATCCTCTGGCAGGTCCCCAAAGGTGAATCTCGCGATCGATCAGGACCGCCTTCTATCCGAGATCGAAACCCTTGCCCGAATCTCCGACGCGGACCCTCCTGCGGTAACGCGCATTGTCTTTACCCCAATAGATCTGGAAGCGCGCAAATGGTTCCGTGCAAAATGTTTAGAGCAAGGCCTTGCCGTGCGGCAAGACGCCATCGGCAACATGTTTGCCCGCTGGAACGGTACCGACCATTCCGCTCCTCCGATTGCTACTGGCTCACATTTCGACGCAATTCCTAACGCTGGAAAATATGATGGAGTCGTGGGCGTGCTAGGCGGCCTGGAGGCCATTCGCGCATTACAACAAAATGGTTTCAGTCCAAAGCGTTCTATTGAATTGATTCTTTTCACATCGGAGGAGCCAACCCGGTTTGGCATTGGCTGTTTGGGCAGTCGCATGCTCTCCGGAACTTTATCTGCGGACGCCGCGCGCCGGTTGAAAGACACCTCGGGCCGACCCTTGGAGCACGTCCGCCAAGAAGCAGGTATGAACGGCGATCTCGAATCGGTTCGACTCGACGCAGGCCATTACGGTGCCTTCGTGGAACTACACATTGAGCAAGGCCCTCTCTTGGAGCGAGCACACGTGCCATTGGGCATCGTGGAAAGTATCGCCGCCCCGGCAAGCTACCAGTTGGTGATAGAAGGTGCAAGGGGCCACGCGGGAGGAGTCCTGATGCTCGGGCGAAAAGACGCGCTCTGTGCCGCGGCGGAGGTCATTTTGGCGGTCGAAGAAGCTGCGCTGGCTAGTGGTTCCTCCGACACGGTGGCCACCGTCGGAATCTGCGACGTCTTTCCCGGAGCCGTGAACAGCATCCCCAGCCGCGTAAAGCTGACGCTCGACCTTCGCGATACGGATCTCTCCAGGCGTGACCGAGTGATGCAAGCTATCGAGAACAAATCCCAGCAGGTCTCTCAGAAACGTGGCGTCGACCTACAATTTCATATCGTAAATGCCGACGCGCCCGCGATATGTTCCTCCATCGTTACCGACGCCTTGATTCGCTCCTGTGGTAAGCATGACTTGCCTTTCCAGAAGATGGTAAGCCGTGCGTATCACGACTCACTCTTCATGTCTCGCATCACTCCTACAGGCATGCTCTTCATCCCCTGTCGTAATGGCTACAGCCACCGCCCTGACGAGTTTGCTTCGCCCGACGACATCACCCGGGGAACGCTTATTCTCGCCGAGACTCTGGCAGAGTTGTCGCGTTAAACCCAATGCAACTCCTGCCCCGCACCAGTGCGATCTGAAAGTTCCTAGGACGACTCTTAGGGAGGTTTCTATCTCATTGATTCTAAAAGGATGGTCCCGGAGGAGGGAGTCGAACCCACACAGAGCAAAGCTCCGGCAGATTTTGAGTCTGCTGCGTCTGCCAGTTCCGCCACTCCGGGCCTGTAAGAAAAATAGCACGAGGCTGGCCCGCCCGCCACTTGAGTTTTCCACAGCCCCACTGGACTGCGCCCATACACAGGCATAGGCTACTAGGTTCCGTTCGGTCGGGGCCGCATCCCACTGCGGTGCCGAACGGCTCTACGAGGCTTGAATGGCTACCGCTACTCTCGTTCCCGGGGCTCCCCCGGAGCATCGGGGTCTCACCCATTGGATGCAGCGCGTCGTGAAGGAACTGGACGCGTTGCGGAACTCCCCCGACAAGGACGCCGTCCACGATCTGCGCGTGGCGATCCGCCGCTGCCGCTCCGTGGCGGCCGTAACCCGGGAAGTTGATCCCGACCCTGCCTGGCATGAAATGCGCCGCCTGCCCAAGAAGCTCTTCCGCAAGCTCGGGGAGCTACGCGACACGCAAATCATGGACGAATGGGTCGCGGAACACGGCGCCGAAAACGACAAGCTTCGCGTAGCGCTTCACAATTTCTTCCAGGAACGGGAGCCGAAGCTACTCCAGGAAGCGCTTCGGTTGGCAAATAAATTTGATGAGAAAAGCTGGCAGCGTCTGGAACGCAAGCTGCACAAGCGCATTCGCCTGGTCCCTGCCGGAAGCCTCGCGGCGCAATGCCTTGCCGTCGAACGGCTAATGGAAGCAAAGGATTTGCACGCCAAGGCGTTGAAAGCGGACAAACCGGCCGCCTGGCACGGACTTCGCATCGGCTTAAAGAAATTCCGCTATACCGTCGAGAGCTTTCTTCCACAGCAGTATGAAGCGTGGAGCCCCAATCTGAAGCAACTCCAGGACATTCTCGGCGAAGTGCATGACCTGGACGTGCTGCGCGTGATTATCAAGCAGAAGGTCACTGGCGATGCCGCCGAGTTGCAGCCCGAATGGGAGCGCACCATCGAGCGCCAGCGCAGCGCGCGCTTGCAGGAGTATCGAGAGTTGGCCATTGGCAAAAACAGCGTCTGGCGCGAATGGCAGTTAGCTCTGCCGCATCACAAGCGCCTGCAAACAGCCGCGATCGCCCGGCTGCGCGCCACAGCGCGTGCCACAGACGCACATCCGCGCCGCGCCGCGCAAATCTCTCGTCTCTCGATGGCATTGTTCGATGCCCTAGGCCGTGCGCATACTGCCCCGGCGTTTAACGACGCCGATATGCGGCGCGTTTTGCGCGCATCCGCGCGTCTCTGCGGCCTGACTCTGCGAGCTGCCGGCAAGCCTTCGCGAAAAGCGGCACGCCGCTTTCTCTTAGAGCGCCCGGTTCCACCTTCCTGGACCCGCAAAGAATGGGAGCTTCTGGCCTGGACGGTTCGTTATCATCGCGGCGCGGAACCCAAAATCCAACCCGACAAAGCCAGCAACGCCTTTGCCAGATTGCACGAAGACCAGCAGACGAACGTACGGGCCCTCGCCGGGGTGATCCGCTTGGCGCGTGGCCTGCGCAAATGCGGCATCGAACACTGTAACGGATTTCGCGCGGAGAAAACCGCCGCCGCGGTCCTCCTGCACATTCCCGGACTGGTTGATTCCGCGGACAACGCCGCGCTTCTTGCCGCCGCGAAACATCTCCTTGACTCCTACCTGGGCAAGCCGCTAATCCTGAAACCCGCGGCGCCCGCGCAATTGATTGCCCTGCCTTCGCCGGGCGGCCAGGACACTCCCATAGCCGCGGCCTCCGACTAAAAAGGACGGCACGCGTGTTGCGTGCCCCACTCCGCTCTTCTAAACTCACAGAGGTCATTACTAAGGGGTCGGTTTGCGAGCCATTTTGCGGGTCGTGTCTTGGATCTTCGGAATTATTGTGGTCGTCGGTGGCGCCGCTATCTGGTGGCTGGTCTACCGTCCCCTCCCGCAGCTGAACGGAAACGTTTTGCTGCCGGGTCTGCAGAACGAAGTAACCGTCGCACGCGACAGCTGGGGCGTGCCGAACATTCGCGCAAGTTCTGTGGAAGACTTGGCTGAGGCGCAGGGCTACGTTGTGGCCCAGGACCGTCTCTGGCAGATGGACTTGCTCCGCCGTGTCGCTCGCGGACAACTTTCCGAAATATTGGGTAAGACGACGCTGCCGATTGATAAAGATTTCCGCACCTTAGGATTCTCACGAGTTGCAGAACGTGAGTTAGGGCTAATGGACAAAGATTCGCGCGCAATCTTGGAGGCCTACGCGCGCGGCGTGAATCGCTTCATCGAGCAGCATGGCCAACAGTTGCCCCTGGAATTTACTTTGCTGGGGTACAAACCCCAGCCCTGGCAGGCCACCGACAGCTTGGCCATCACCGGTTATATGTATCGCACGCTGACAAATACTTGGGGAGAGGAATTGGACCGCGCCACCGTCGAAGCACGCGTCGGCCCAGAGCGCGCCAAGGAACTGTTTTCCCCAGAAGCCTCCATAGACCACTTTGTTATTGGCGACCCCAATGTCCCGAATGACGGCTCGCAGCGCACGCGCGTGCAAACCGATCAGGACGATGATGACGATACGGAGTCGGACACCGTGATCAAAGCCAGCGGCGGCGGCGACACAGCAGGTCGATTTCCCGACTTGGCCTCCGCTCTGGCCACGGATGTCCGCGATTCGTTGCTCGATATCCAGCAGGAAATTCGTCACGGCCTCGGGAGTAACAATTGGGTAGTCAACGGCGCCCATACCGCCACGGGTAAGCCGTTACTTGCGAACGACACGCATCTCGAGCTCAATCTGCCGCCAATTTGGTACGAAGTCCACGTCACCGCACCCGGATGGAACGTCAAAGGCTTCACTTTGCCCGGCGCGCCGCTCGTGATTATTGGCCACAACGACCGCATTGCCTGGGGATTCACCAACAATGGCGCCGATGTGCAGGACCTGTACATCGAAGCATTTAATCCCGCTGCGCCCGATGAATATCGCGTGCGCGGCGCTTGGACCAAAGCGCAAGTCTACGACGAAACGATTCGCATAAAAGACGCTCCGGATGAGCACTGGAACGTGACGGTGACCCGGCATGGTCCGGTGATGCGGCGCGACGGAGACAAAGGGTACGCGTTGCGCTGGACCGCCACCGAGCCCGGAGGCCTTGCGAACAGTTACAGCGGGATGGGCAAAGCCCGCAATTGGGAAGAATTTCGAAACGTGATGAAGGGCGTTTGGGGGCCGGCACAAAACGCGGTGTATGCGGACGTCGATGGCAATATCGGATACGTGATGGCCGCGCGCGTCCCCATTCGAAAGAAAGGCCACGGAGAAATTCCTGTTCCCGGAGACTCCGATGACTACGAATGGACAGGATACCTTCCGTTTGAGCAGCTTCCGCAGGCCCTGAATCCTGACAGTGGCTTGATCGTCACCGCCAACGCGCGCGTCGTCGGCCCGAGCTACAAGCCCTATTTAACCGACCGCTGGGAGGAACCCTACCGCACCGCGCGCATTTATGAACTATTGCGCGACAAAGCCGGCTTGCGGCCCGAGGACATGCTCAGGGTGCAGACCGATACGTATAGCTATCCCCATGCTTTTTTGGCCGATCAATTGTCCGCCGCGGTTCTGACCAGCCAACCCAAGGACGACCGCGCCAGGAAACTGATCCAAGGATTAAAGGATTGGAACGGTATTGCCAATGCCGATTCACCCGAGGTTTCCTTCCTGGAGGAAACCCGCCGCGCAGCCATCGTGCTTCTTCTGGAGCCATATCTCGCCAAGGATACCGGTATGTATTCGTGGAGGCGCACAGCGTTCCTGCAGAAAATTCTGACCGAGCGCCCCGCCAAGTGGCTGCCGGTTGGCTACAAGAATTATGATGAACTTCTTGCGGCGGCCGCAGACCACGCCGTGGCGCAACTCGCGCAGCTGAGCAACAAATCGCGCATCGATGACTGGGCCTGGAAACAATTTGACGCGCTCGATATGGTGCATCCCATTGGGCGCACCGGTTTCTTGAAGTATTTTCTCAGCATCACCAATAAGCCGCAATCCGGCACGGCCTATAGCCCTCGTGCCGCAACCAAACACCACGGTCCTGCTATGCGTTTTGTCGCCAACCTGGCGAATTGGGACGAATCGATAATGCTCATCCCCGGCGGCCAATCCGGCCAGCCCGGCAGCGCGCATTACACCGATCAATTTCCCTATTGGTACGAGGGCCGCCCCATCTATCAAGGCTTCAGCGATATAGCGGAAGCAAGCTCGCGGAAACATACTTTGACGCTAAAGCCCGCGCCTTGATTCCTTAAGTTTAGGGATTGTTTGCTGTCTTGGACGTAACTTAGAATGCTGGCTGCTATCCGCAGCAAGAAAGTTTACCCGAGTGAACTCAACACCTGTAAAAAAAGCAGAGCCGCCGAAGAAACCGGACTTTGAGAAATCTCTCGCGCGTCTCGAGGAAGTCGTGCGCCGATTGGAGAGTCCCCAGCTTGCACTCGACGAAGCCATGAAGCTATTTGAGGAAGGGGTCGAGCTTTCACGAGAGTGCCAAAAGCAGCTCGAAGAAGCGGAAGGCCGCGTCGAGATTTTACTAAAGAAAGCCGACGGAAAGCTCGTGGCCGAGCCGTTCGAACCCGAAAAAGAATCGGGAAAAGAGAACGAAGGTTGAGCGCAACGCGACGCAAATGGCCCATCCCACCTCCGCCGCGATGAAACTCCCCACATTTTTTGAAGAAGACCGCATCGCCGTGGATGCCGCGCTCGAGCGGCTGCTGCCACAGGAATCCACACGCCCCGCTTCGATTCACCAAGCCGTGCGCTATAGCGTCTTCGCCGGCGGCAAGCGCATTCGCCCAATCCTCTGCCTCGAGACGGCGCGGATCTTTGCCGCTGACGTCACCGCCGCTCTGCATCCTGCCTGCGCCGTCGAAATGATTCACACCTATTCGCTGATCCACGACGATCTTCCGGCGCTCGACAACGATGATCTCCGTCGCGGCAAACCAACCTGCCACAAAAAATTTGGCGAAGCCACGGCGATTCTGGCAGGAGACGCCCTGCTAACCCTCGCCTTCGAAACCATCGCCGCGACGCCAGTCGCCCCCGCCCAGTGCGTGGCCATAGTGAAAGAAGTGGCCAGCGCCGCCGGCACCATCAATGGCATGGTCGGCGGCCAGGTTGCAGATCTAGAGGCCGAAGGCCATCGCGTCGACCCGGAAATGCTCGAATACATTCATCGCTCGAAGACCGCAGCGCTGATTCGCGCAGCCGTGACAGCCGGCGCACTTAGCGCGGGCGCGCCCGATGACGACGTCGTGCGACTCCGCCGCTTCGGCGAAACCATCGGCTGGGCTTTCCAGGTCACCGACGACATTTTGGACGTGGAAGAATCCTCCGCGGCGTTGGGCAAGACCGCGGGAAAGGATATGGCGCAGCAGAAAGCAACCTACCCGGCAATTCACGGTTTGCAGCGCTCCCACGAAATTGCCAACGATCTCGCCAGCAAAGCAGTCGCAGAGCTCGCTCCCTACCGCGAAGCCGCGAGCCGACTGAAAGAAATCGCCAAGTACCTGGTCATACGTCGAACTTAATCACTCCACGTTCCATGGCAGGCAAATCAACTCCAAAACGGCTCGATGCGCTAGTTCTCGAGCACGGCTTGGCCGACTCCATCGCAAAAGCCCAAGCCATGATTCTCGCCGGCGAAGTCTCCGTAGACGGCGCGCGCGTCGACAAAGCCGGCACGCTCTTCCCACAGCAAGCCCGCATCGAAGTCAGCAGCCGCTCCGCAAAATTTGTCAGCCGCGGCGGATTCAAGCTCGAGGGCGCCCTCGACGATTTCGCCGTCGATCCAAACGCTCGCGTCTGCCTCGACATTGGCTCCTCCACCGGCGGATTCACCGATTGCCTCCTCCAACGCGGAGCTGCGCGCGTCTACGCTATCGACGTCAATGTAGATCAGCTAGCCTGGAAGCTGCGCCAAGATTCCCGCGTCATCCGCATCTCCCGCAACGCTCGCGATCTGCGACCCGCCGAAATCCCCGAACCTATCGATCTCGTCGTCTTAGATGTTTCCTTTATCTCCGTCAGCAAAGTCTTGCCGCCCGGCGTAGCCGTCGCAAAACCGGGCGCTGATTTCCTAATCCTCGTAAAGCCCCAATTCGAATTGCCCCGCGAAGAAGTCGGCCCGGGAGGCGTCGTCTCCGACCCCGCCTTGCACCAAAAAGCTATCGCCACCGTCCGCGAGGCTACCATCAAGCTCGGCCTCGAGCTCCTCGGCACGCGCCCCAGCCGCCTCCCCGGCGCCGAAGGCAACCAAGAGTATTTTCTGCACGCTCGCAAACCCGTGCGGTAGAATCGCCCCTGCATGCAGCCATCTGCCGCGTTTCACACTATCGGAATAATCTCCCGGCCTCGCCGTTCCAATCTGGAGGCCGTCGTCCCCCCGCTCCTCCAGTGGTTCGCCGCCCGCGGCATTCAGACCCTGTATGACAAGGAAACCGCGGGAGCGCTGCATGATTCCACGCATGGCTTGGAGCGCGAAGAAGTCGCCGAGCAATCTCAACTCCTCCTCGTTCTCGGCGGCGATGGCACGCTCTTGGCCGCGGCCCGCGTCGCCGCCCCCCTCGGCATTCCGATTCTTCCCATCAACATGGGCAGCCTCGGCTTTCTCACCAGCTTCAAGCTCGAAGAAATGTATCCCTCATTAGAACAAGTCCTCGCCGGCCGATTTTCTTGCAGTGAGCGCGTGATGCTCGACGTCGAGCTCCATCGCGACGCCGAGATCATCGAACGCCAGAGCGTGGTCAACGAAGCCGTCATCAACAAAGGTGCCCTCGCGCGCATGATCGACCTGCAACTCACCATCGACGCCGACTTCGTCTGCCGCTACCGCGCCGACGGGCTGATCGTCGCCACCCCCACCGGCTCAACCGCCTACTCCCTCTCCGCCGGCGGTCCCATCGTCCATCCCGCTGTCGAATCCTGGATCATCACGCCCATCTGCCCACACACTTTGTCCGACCGTCCCGTAGTCGTCCGCGACTCGAGTCTGATCGAAGTCCATTTGTCCGGCGACACTGAATCCGTCTTCCTCACCCTCGACGGCCAGACCGGCATCCCCATGCAAGCCGCCGACGTAGTCCGCATGCGCCGCGCCGCCGAGCGCCTCCGCCTGATTCAGCCCGCCCAAAAATCCTATTTCGAAATTTTGCGAAATAAATTGAAGTGGGGCGAGGCCTAGCGCGAATGTCATTCCCGGGCGGTTCTTGCCTGAGGAATCTGCTTAACTCGCCCGGCGCCCAGGAGCCCGCCGTCGTTGTCCAAAACGTCGCTAGAAAATCTGGTTGCGCACCAAATCCCGCCGCGTTTCCCGTCGCCGAATGATGCGACAACTCGTCCCCGTAACCAGCACTTCCGCCGGACGGCATCGCGCATTGTAATTCGATGTCTGCGACATTCCATACGCGCCTGCGCTCCAAATCGCCAATACGTCTCCCGCTTTCACTTCCCCCAGTGGCCAATCGCGCAGAAAACAATCCCCCGTCTCACACACGGGACCAACAACATCTGCTCTGGGCGCATTCCCGTGGCCTTCCCCGCGCGCAACTTGCGTAATGGGATGAATCGCTCCATAAAGCGCCGGCCGCATCAAGTCGTTCATTCCCGAATCCACTACCACGAATCTCTTGCCGCGATTTTCCTTCACATACAGAACCCGCGTGAGTAACACTCCCGCCGGCCCAATAATCGTCCGCCCCGGTTCCAGCAAAAGGTGCAGGCGCAAGGGACGAAGCGCTCGCGCCACCATACGTGCATAATCCTTCCGCGTAGGAATTTTCTCGCTCGTATAGCGAACGCCAAGCCCGCCGCCGAAATCGAGGTACTCAAGCGCGATTCCCGCCCCCCGCAACTCGCTCACATAGCCCGACAAACGCCGCAGCGCCCGCTGAAACGGCCCGAGCGCGACAATCTGCGACCCGATGTGTACGCTAATTCCCCGCCACCGAATCTCCCTCGATTCACGATGCGTCAGATACAGCCGCCGCGCCTGCTCCCAATCCAAACCAAACTTGTGCTCGTAGCGCCCAGTAGAAATATGCGGATGCCCGCCGGCCTGCACATCCGGATTCACCCGAATAGAAACCGCCGGCACCGCAGCGCCACCCCGACGCGCGCGCGTGGACTCTTCCAGCAACGCTTCAAGCTCCGCCTCCGACTCAACATTGAAAAGCAAAATGCCGGTAGGGCCGCCACGCCGGTTCGGACGATAGCGAAGCGCGTCACGCATCTCCTCGCGCGTCTTGCCCACGCCTGAAAACACAATCCGTTTGCCAGGCACACCGATGGCCCGCAAATGCTGCAGTTCCCCACCGGAAACAATATCGAAGCCGCTGCCCAAGCCGGCCAGATACCGAAGAATCGCCAGATTGCCGTTGGACTTCACCGCAAAACAAACCGTGTGACGCCAACCGCCCAGTCCCGCGACCAGTTCCCTAAAAGCATCCCCAATCGCCGCCCGGCTGTAGACATAAGTCGGCGTCCCCGCCGTGTCCGCGACTTCCTCGAGCGAAACGTTCTCGCAAAACACGGATTCGCCTGTGCGAGAACTGCCCTCAGTTTTTTTCCAGGAAAAGTGTGGCGTGAATGTCGCCGGATCGACGAAAGCAATCTTCTTGCGCCGCGGCGCAGGCCCGCCGCTCATCGCACCTTCAACACGACCAGCGTGCGATCATCCGCCAGCGGCGCGCTGTCCGCGAAAAAATCCACCTCGCGCAGCACAATGTCCGCCAGCTCCGCAGCCGTAACCTCGTGCTTATCCTCAATCAGCTTGCGCAAACGCGCCGTCCCGAAAAACAGCCCGTCGCTGTTCGTCGTCTCCGCAATCCCGTCCGAGTGGAACACCAAAATGTCCCCGGACTCAAGCGTCACTCCCCATTCGTCGTACGTGACGTCCTCATAAATTCCCAGCGGAAACCCGGTAAGCTCGATTTTCCCGCAGCGTCCATCCTTATAAAGCAGCGGCTGCGACTGCCCCGCATTTGCCACGCGCAATTTGCTGCGCCCCTTTTGCCAGGTCGCGAAACACGCGGTCATAAATCGCCCTTCGATGCGCCGCTCCCCCACAAGCTGATTCATTTGCTTCAGCATCTCCGCCGGCTGCAGCTTTTGCGGAGCAAGGCTGCGCATGATGCCAATCGACACCGCGCCGTACAATGCGGCCGCCGTTCCCTTGCCGCTCACGTCTCCAAGCGCAACGCCCAACTGCTGCGGCCCGTAACGCAAGAACTCATACAGATCGCCACAAACTTCGCGCGCAGACAGGTATCGCGCCGCCAGGTCCACTCCATAATCCTCGGAAGGCACGGGCCGCAGCAGCGCGCCTTGTATACGCTTCGCCGCTTGCAGATCGCGTTCCAGCCGCGCTTCATCGCGAGCCACTTGCTCGTAAAGTCGCGCATTTTCCAGCGACACCGCGAGGTTCCCCGCCAAAATCGAAAGCGTCTGCACATGATCTTCGGTGAAGTAATTAGGCTGCGGACTCTCCAGGTCCAGCACTCCAATCACTTTCCCTTTGTGAATCATAGGGATGGCCAACTCGGAGCGCGTTTCCGGATTAACCATCAGATAGCGCGGGTCGACGCTCACATCAGGAACAATCACCGGTTCCTTCAGCGTCGCCGCCGCTCCCACAATGCCTTCACTGGCAGCGACGCGAAGCTTACCCTGCACCCGTTGCCCATGCTTTACATCCACTCGGTGACGAAACACCTTTTGTTCTTCGTCATAAAGCATGATGCTCAAAATCTGATAATCGATCACCCGCTTGGTCTGTTCCGCCGCCCGCCGCAGCAGCTCTTCGACGTCCAGGATCGAACCCGTCTCGCGGCTCACCTCGTTCAACAGCAGCAGCGTGTCGGCCTGCGCCCGAACCTTCTCGAACAACCGTGCATTTTCCACCGCGATCGCCAGCCGGCTCGCCAGTAGCGTCAAAATCTTCTGCTGCTCGCCCGTGAAATAATCCGGATGCCGGCTTTGAATATCCAGCACGCCGACGCAGCGATTGCGCAGCATCAGCGGCACCGCTAGTTCCGAGCGCACGTGTTCAATAGCGTTGATGTACCGCGAATCCGTCAGCGTGTCCGCCACGCGCACAGGGTGACCTGTCGCCGCGGCCGTCCCCGTAATTCCCTGCCCCACCGGAATCCGCAGGTTATCCGCAAGTTCGCGCGGGTACCCGATGGCAAATCGAAATTTCAGGTAAGACCCATCGCCCGCGAACATCAGCACTCCGAAAATTTCATAGTCGATGTGCCGCTTGATGAGCGCTGCCGATCGCGCCAGCACTTCATCCAGATCAAGCGAGGCGTTTACCTCCTCGCCGATTTCCGTCAGCGTGGCCAGCACTTCCGCCGAAATTTCGGTCGCGGGCTCCTGCGCCACGGTCGTATGTTCGTCAGTTGTACTCATGCGGTACGCATTATATCAGGAGCATGGCGGCTGCTCGGGAGGAAGATAACGCCTCTATGATTTTTTTCGAGTCGCGCCGAGCGTCAGCACGCCTACGTCAAGAAGATTTCGGTAGCGCTCGGAATAGTCCAGCCCATATCCCACCACGAATTCATTCGGAATCTTGAAGCCTATGTAGTCCGCCCGCACCTTGGCGATGCGCCGCTCCGGCTTATCCAGCAAAACCGCCACACGCAATCGTCGCGGCTTGCGCTGCTCGAATACGCGCAGCAAATACTGCAGCGTCATCCCCGTATCCAGAATATCTTCCACCACGATAACCGTCTTGCCCTCGATGCTCGAATCCAGATCGCGCGTCAGCTTTACTTCGCCGGATGTCTCTGTCCTGTTTCCATAGCTGGACACCGCGATGAAATCCATTGAAATATCCCCGCTGATCTGTCTCGCCAAATCGGTCAGAAAAAATACCGATCCCTTCAACACTCCCACCAGATGCAGCGGTTCCACCGGAAAATCGCGGCGGATTTCCTGCGCCATCTCCGCAATCCGGCGCTGAATCTCTGAATGCGATATGAGCGTGCGCACGCTTTCCAGCGTTTTGCTTTTCGTCTTAGGTTTGTAGCCCGCCGATTTCGCCATGGTATTGTCCGAATGAACCGGAACTCTAGCCTAGCCCGTCGCATTCGGCAAGACGGTTGCTGACTGGCTCATTGTCACCCGCAGCGACGAGTGTCATCCTGAGGTCCCGGCGCCTTTCAGCCGGGCCGAAGGATCTCAACCAGACGTACTTGGCACAGCGAAGCGGAATTCACTCACTGGCACAAGCATCGCCCGGCACAAGAAGCGAAAAGGCACACCTTCGAGTCTAATTCAGAGAATCTCTTCGAGAGGTGCCGCGCAATGAACAGAAAACGTCTGCCAGCAGCAACTCTAACGTGCCTCGCGCTGACCCTAGTCGGTCTCCTCCATCGCGCCAATGCAGACGCCGCCGACGAGATGAAGCGGCTCGCCTCCTTGATGGACTGGAAACCGGGAACCATCGTCGCAGACATCGGTGCCGGCGACGGCCGCTACGCCTTCGCCGCGGCGCAATTGGTAGGTCCCTCCGGAAAAGTCTTCGCCACTGAAATCGACCAGGAAAAACTCGCCGCGCTGAAATCCGAGGTGACCAAACGCCACCTCGCTAACATGGTCGTGATCGACAGCAAAGAAGCCGACACCAATCTCCCCGCCGAATGCTGCGACGCCATCTTTTTGCGCCGCGTCTATCACCATCTCACCAAGCCCGCTGAATTCGATCAGTCCCTCCAACGCTCCCTAAAACCCGGCGGCCGCCTGGCCATCATCGAGTTTCCGCCCCGCGCCAGCCTCGCACCCGTCGAAGGAGTTCCAGCAAATCGCGGCGGCCACGGCATCCCGCCGAAAATTCTAATCGAAGAGCTGACCTCCGCCGGCCTGCAGTTGGTCAAAACGGTCAGCGACTGGCCCGCCGACGACTACCTCGTGCTCTTTGTTAGAAAATAGCCCGATCCGCACGCCTTCTTGCTGAAACCTCACCAGTTGCCATAATCGTGGCATACAGGTTTTACTGTATTCTGCCTCCCGCACTCCCCTAGATACGATTGGGCAGTCTTGTAAAACGAAACGTTGGCTCTTGGAAACCCGCACACTGTCCCTGAGGGCCGGAAGAAGTCTTGAGCTAAAACGAGCGGCCGGAGGAGAGCCCTTTCTGATACGCATTCTCATTGCGGACGACCATGAAGTTGTGCGCTGTGGCGTGCGCTCTCTTCTTTCCGAGACGCAGAACTTCGACGTTTGCGGCGACGCTATCGATGGTCGCGACGCCGTCGCCAAAGCCAAGCAATTGAAACCAGACGTTGTCGTCATGGACGTCAGCATGCCCCACCTGAATGGCCTGGAGGCCACCCGCCTCATTCGCGACGCCCTGCCGCAAACCGAGGTCCTGATTCTCAGCCAGCACGAAGCCCCTGAGATGATTCGCCAGGCGTACAGCGCCGGCGCCCGCGGATATCTCGTGAAATCAGCGATTAGTGCAAGTTTGCAGGACGCCGTAGAACGCGTCAGCCGCCACGAACCGTTTTTTGCCGACCTCCACAAGAGCGAGGCTCATCTGGACGTGCATGAGGTCATGCAGCGTTCCGCCGCGTTTGAGGCTGCCTTACGTGAAAGCGAAGAGCGTTTCCGTTCCACATTCGAGCAAGCGGCCGTCGGCATCGGACATATTGCCCCGGAAGGTCACTGGCTGCGCGCCAACCAAAAGCTTGCCGAAATAACCGGATACAGTCCGGAAGAACTGGGCAAAGTGACCTACAAGCAAATCACCCACCCTGAAGATCTTGCCGCGGATGAGGAGCAAACGAACAAACTCGCCGCTGGCGAAATCGATCACTACGTTATCGAGAAGCGTTACATCCGCAAAAATGGCTCGCCCGTGTGGGTGAACGTCACCTGCTCCGGGATTCGCGCGGCCGACGGCAAGCTCAAGTATTTCATCTCCGTCGTTGAAGATATCCAGGCACGCAAAAGCGTGGAGGAGACAGCCTATCGCTTGGCCGCGATCGTCGAGTCCTCAGACGCGGCCATCATATCCAAGGATCTCACTGGAAAAATCAGCAGTTGGAACTCTGCCGCCGAACGCATGTTCGGATATTCCGCAAAGGAAGCCATCGGACAGCCCATCACCATGATCATCCCCTTCGAGCTGCACGATGAAGAGGCGCACATTATCAGCCGCCTCAAAAACGGACAGCGCATCGAGCACTTCGAAACCATCCGCGTCACCAAAACCGGCAAGCGCCTCAATGTTTCCCTCACCGTTTCGCCCATCAAAGATTCCCAAGGCAGGGTCATCGGTGGCTCGAAAATCGCCCGCGACATCACCGAGCGCAAGCGCGCCGAAAAAGAGTTGCGCGAGAATCAAGAGCTCTTGCGTGCCGCCTTTACGCAAACCTACTCCTTCCTGGCCATCCTTTCCAAAGACGGAACCGTCGTCGAGGCTAACCTTGCGGCCCTTGAAGGCACCGGATACCAGCGCAGCGAAGTTATCGGCCGCAAGCTCTGGGACGTCTGGTGGCAATCGCTGCCAGAGGAACAAGCCATAGCGAAAACCAGTATCGCCACCGCCGCCAAAGGTCTCGCCGTTCGCGAGGAGTGCCAATATGCGCTGCGCGATGGCACCCTCCGCTTCGCCGACCGCACCCTCAACCCAGTGCAAAACGAGCGGGGCGAAGTCGTCATGATTGTCGCATCCGCCCTGGACAACACGGAACACCGCCAGCTTCGCAGCATGCTCGAAGACCGCGTTCGCGAGCGTACTCGCGAGCTCGAAGCCAAAAACCTCGAGCTCGTCCGGCAAACCGACGTGGTCCGCGAGCTATCCGCCAGGCTGCTGCAGATTCAAGATGAAGAGCGGCGTCGCATCGCGCGCGAGCTGCACGATAGCGTCGGACAAATGCTTGCCGCCGTCAGCATGAACCTTGCACACATCAACCGCGACGCCGGCCTCCTCACCTCCGGTTCATCCAGGGCCCTGGAAGATAACATTGGCTTGGTCGAGCAAATCTCCACCGAAATTCGAACCATCTCCCACCTCCTCCATCCGCCCCTCCTGGACGAAGTCGGCCTCCAATCTGCCCTTCGTTGGTATATCGACGGCTTCAGCGAGCGCAGCAAGATCAACGTAAGTCTCGAGCTCCCCGATTCCTTCGGCCGTCTCCCGCGCAACTTGGAAATTACTCTGTTCCGCGTTGTGCAGGAATGCCTCACCAATATTCACCGTCACTCCGGAAGCACCACCGCCGCCATTCGCCTCGACCGTTCCGAAAATGAAGTGCGCCTCGAAGTCCGTGACGCCGGTAAGGGTATTCCCGACGATATGCAAACGAGCCTGGCCTCAGGCAAGCTCAGTGGCGTAGGCTTGCGCGGCATGAGCGAGCGCCTCCGCCAAATGGGCGGCCAGCTCGCGGTAACCTCCAACGGCACCGGCACGCTGGTCTTAGCAACGCTGCCCATCGAAATCGTCAACGTTAAAGAGACCACGGCCTCCGCCAAAACCACCTCCTAGTCGCGAGCAATTCCGTTTCATTCATGGAGCGACTTGTCTGCCAAACATGTGTGGGAGTATGCTTCGAACGCTTCCGAGAGAGGACGCACAATGAAACGCACAGAACTGTTACGCAACGGCTGTTTGCTTTTGATCGCGCTGTTCGCGCTGCCTGCGGCGCGCGCGCAGGAGAGCTCCGCACCAGTCGCCAACCCGGTGAGCACCACGGTGAAAAATCAGTTGCCGCGATTCAGCAAGAATATCGTCGCCGCCGCCGAGTCCATGCCCGCCGACAAATATGGATTCAAGCCCACGCCGGAAATGAATTCCTTCGGCCACTTGATGATCCACATCGTGCAATCCAACAATTTGCTCTGCTCGAAAATTTCCGGAGCCACAGCTCCCGACCCAAAGTTGGCCGACACCGACGCCAAGGAAAAACTTGTCGCCGCCCTGAAGTCTTCCTTCGAATTTTGCACCACAGCTCTAGCCAATGTGGACGATTCGAAGTTAGGCGAATCCATGGTCCTCTTCGGCAATCGACCGTCTTCTCGCGCCGCCGCACTAATCGGCCTTAGCGACGGCTGGAGCGATCATTACGGCGCGCAAGCGATCTATCTCCGCCTAAGCGGCATCCTGCCGCCAACCGCGCAACCCGCGCCCGACAAAAAATAGAGTCCGCAGGAATCGCTGTGCGTCTACGGTTTCGGCGTGGATAAGCGGTGCCGCGCGTAATCGCACCAGGGGCTGCCAGGATCGAGCTCGACATAGCGCTGCCAGTGCTCGCGCGCCTCCGAGCCGGCCGCCAGCTTCTCGCACACAAACGCCAAATTGTAATGCGCGTCCGCATATCTGGGATCGAGCCGCACCGCCAGACGCAAATGCTGCCGCGCCTCCTCCAGCTCGCCCATCTCTTCCAGGACGCTTCCGAGATTGAACCGCGCAACAGCGTTGTCATCTTCCAGCGCCACTGCGCGCCGGAAACAGTCCGCGGCCTTCTCCAAATCTCCGCCATCGTACGAAAGCATTCCCAGGTTGATGAGCGCGTCCACGTGGCCGGGATTCGCGGATAGCACGCGCCCGTACGCGTCGATCGCTTCCGCACGCGAAGCGGGATCGGCTTCATACTGCAACGCCGCCGAGAACCAGTCTTGCGCGCTGCGTTCCGGCATCACGCGCACTTTGTCGCGCAACTCGCGCGTATCGAAGTTGAGCACGAATTGCCCGCTGATCGGCTCGAGGCGCGCGCCGTCGTGTTCCACGATGACGTCGCGTCCGTTGGCCAGAATGCGCAGCTCGGTCAGCGGCGCTTGCACTTGCGATAGTTTTTCGTTCAGAGCGACGAGCGAGCGGCGCAGGCGATTCGCCGAGACGCCTTTTTCGATGAGTTGTTTCGCGGTGCGCAGCGTGATCAGGTCGCGAAAATCGTAAAACTTTTCGGCGCCGCCTTTGCGCGGCGAAACCAATTGCAGCCGCTCCCAGTAGTTGAGTTGCTTGTCGGTGACGTCCAGGAGACGTTGAAACTCAGTCCGAGTAAATCGATCCGTTGCTCCCATGTAATCGCGACGAGTATACCATCGCCAAAAACTTTATTTTCCACAGGGCCGACCCGGAAAAAGCCTCAGGTCCAAACGGCGGACCTGAGTTACAGGTGACGCACGATTCGACTAGCCTGCGGAGCGCTTTTTCTTTGACGTCTGCCGCTCTTCCTGGCGGGCGGTCGGCGTGGGCATGGCGCGGACTGGCGGCTTCTTGGCTCCGGCTAGCTTCTCTTTTTCCGCGATGCTCTTCTTCAACGCCTCCATCAAATCAATCACGGGTGCCATCTTGGTATGCTGCACTTCCGCCACTTCCTGGCCAGCCTGCTTCGCCGCGATCATCGCTTGCATGCTTTCCTGATACTGGTCTTTGTACTTTTCCGGCTCGAATTTGGCGGCCAGGCTCTCGATCAGCTGCGTGGCCAATTTCTTTTCGGCCTCTTTCGGTTCCGCCGCGGGAGTGCGCTTGCCGTACTCGGCGACGGCGCGAATTTCGTTGGTGTAGAACATGGTATGCAGGGTCATGCCATTCTCGCGCGGCCGAATGACCACGATGTGCTCGCGCTGGTGCATGGTGATCTTGGCGATCGCGGCGTAGCCGGACTGTTCCATGGCATCGAGCAGAAGCTGATACGCCTTGCGCCCTTCGTCCTCCGGCGTGACGTAATACGACGACTCGTAGTAGAGGGGATCGATTTCGTCCAGCCGCACGAACTCCAGAATTTCCATGGAGCGCGCGGATTCCGGCTCGATCTTCTTCAACTCTTTTTCGTCGAAGAGCACGTACTGATCTTTTTCGTATTCGTAGCCCTTGACGATTTCTTCGCGCGGGACTTGGCGGTTGCAGGTCGGGCAGAACAACGGCATCTTGATGCGCGTGTGGCAAACTTCGTGGAGCTGGTTCAAGCTGATGCGCTCGCCGCGCGCCGCGGAAAAAAGTCGTATCGGAATCGAGATGAGTCCGAAGGTAAGGTAGCCCTTCCAGACCGAGGTGGCCATGTCCGCGTCTCCTGGTAAGTAGAGTGCCGGGTGCCAGTAGCGTGCTGAGACCAATAAGGTTAAGTCGAGATTTGCCGCCAATGCAAGGCGAATCCGCGGCGAAGCGCCGTAAGTTGCAGGGGCAAAGGCCAAGGATAGCTCAGAGACGCAGAGATCGCCGAGGTGACGCAGGGCAGAAGTGCTGATCACAACGGACCCCATACCCACCCCCCTGTTTTTGTCAAAGAGTGCGCAAACGATTGAAAACAAAGGGAACGAATACGAAAAAAAGCGACAAGAGAGAATAAGAGCGCGCAAACTGCTGAACGGATGGAATTTACTCGGAAGGGCACAGAGAACCGGCGTGCCGGACGGGAAAACAGTTGAAAATTAGAAGTCGGGAAAAATACCAGGGGGCAACGCAGAAGATATTGAAAACAACGGGCTTGCTGAAAAAGCAACGCAGAAGTTATTGAAAACAAAGGAGTAAAAAATCGATCGATTGCGGGGTGCACTACGAGTGGCGTAAGGAAGGAGGGACGAAACGGGGACACGGTCAGTAGAACCTTAACTAAAGGATACCGCACCCGTCACTGTTTGTCAAGTGATAAATAAACACTGTGGATTGAATGGCTTGCGGGCAGAGGATGGATCTAGAAGGTCGCCCACATATCCGGCAACACGATTTACCGGCAGTTAGCCGTCGCTGCAGGCCCCCTTGTTGTTGAATAAGCGCGGCGAAGGGTGCGCCGAAAGCCGTGACTAGAAGTTTATTTCAGGAGTGCCGATGCAGTACCCAACGATGCCACCGATGACGCTGCTGATTCCTGCCGTGACGGCTTGTTTTGCCGATTACATTGTGAGGACGGCGCGGAACCGGGCCTTGCCTTCCACGACACGCTGGTATGCCTTCGGCGCC
>Ga0210409_10001319_pt1 | contig 33001 bp, 33 predicted proteins | sample IncBWH17MmetaG_FD_161649 | JGI IMG/M metagenome (GOLD analysis project Ga0210409, IMG submission 161649) | Forest soil microbial communities from Barre Woods Harvard Forest LTER site, Petersham, Massachusetts, United States - Inc-BW-H-17-M | ecosystem: Environmental > Terrestrial > Soil >...
ATAGGTAGCCGGTAAAGGAAAGCAGCAGAGTGAGCACCATCAGGAGGACGCCGATGCACCAGTTGAATTCGCGCGGGCGCTTGTAGGAGCCAGTGAGAAATACGCGGAACATGTGCAGCCACACGGCGATGATCATCAAGTGCGCGGCCCAGCGATGCATGTTGCGCAAGAGTTTGCCGAAGGGCACGTCGTTTTCAAGATACAAAATATCGCGGAAGGCCTGCACCTTACTCGGGTGGTAATAGAACATCAGCAGCACGCCGGTAAAGGTGAGCACGATGAACAAATAAAAGGTGATGCCGCCCATGCCCCACGTAAATTTGTATTTTACGGCGTCGCGATTGACCTTGGCGGGATGCAGGTGGAAGAAAACGTTGGACAAGACCGAGAGCGCGCGATTGCGCGCCGTCTCATCGTGCTTGACGCGGAAAATGGAGCGAAAAACCTGGGTCTTCTCAGGCTCTTTCAGGCCCTCGATCTCTTCCTTGCCCTTTTCCTTGATCGTATCCCTGAGGTCATTGATGTCCTTGCGGACACGGCCGAATAACCCCTTGCCGTTCTTTTCGCCGTTTTCTTCGGCCATTCCTACGCCCCCCAGATTGAGTCCTGCTGGCCCTTAAGATTTCCCCTGAAGCTAGTCCGGAAAATTTCTATACAGGCAGATATGCGCCTGTATCGTTGAACTGATTGACTCCCGCGCGCGGATCATCCATGAACAGCTTGCTGGTATCCACAACAATTTTTCCGGTTGGATCGATGGCTACCTTGGCGCGGTCCATGGGCCGCGGCGCGGGCCCTTCAAAGTTGACGCCTTCGCTGTCGTATCCGCTGCCGTGGCAAGGGCACTTGAATTTGTTTTCCGCGGGCTTCCATTCCGGAGTGCAGCCGAGGTGCGTGCAGCGAGCGAAAATCACGAAGATGCGATCCGGCTCGCGAACCACCCAGGCGCGATTGGTCATGAGGAAGCGCTGGTCAATGCCGATGGAAAAATCCGCGGGGTAACCGATATTGAAAATTGTATTGGGTTCGTAGAGCGCGCGCGGAAAGAAAAAGCGCAGAAACATCAGCAGATTGATGCCGAGGTAGCCGTAAATCATCCCCCATATGACACGCCGCCGCATGGGATCCGGCGCGTCCGCGGTCTCTTTTGGTTTTGCCGCCGGCTTGGGTGCGGCGGGCGGTTTTGGCGCTGTTACTGCTGCGGTCTTGGCTGCTGGGGGAGCCGCAGTACTTCCTTCTACAGGGTCGGCCATATTTCCGCTATCAGACCTCTCGATAATAATTATAAATCGAGACTATGGATGAACCAAAGTTCTTAAAAACGGTTTTTCGATACAACTTCTTATATTTCCGCAACACCCTTCCTGTCAAGGCGAAATCCGGTTTTTGGTGTTTTTTGTGGCCGTGGTTCTTTTTTTGGACCGCGCAGTGAATTCCGGCGGGAGGTGAGGACAAGCCTTGCAAGTTTGTCACCGCTATGCGCATTTAAGCAGAAAAGCCTTTAACACAGAGAGCACAGAGAACACAGAGATTCGGAAGAGAAACGCGTGGCACAATAGCGCGCCCTTGCATCTTTACTCTGCGCCCCTCTGTGTCCTCCGTGGTGAATTCTTTTGCGTTCGGCAGGCGAAGGACTACCGCTGGCATAGGAGAACTATCTTGCCGCTGAATTTGGCGTCCTCAATCATTTCGTTGGCCTGCGCGGCCTCACGCAGCGGGAGCCGCGACGCGATGAGAGGCTTGATTTTTTGTTGCCAGAGCAAGTCAAGAAGAGCCTTCAGATCGGCTTGAAACCAGTCCGGATGCTCCTTGCGCAAATTTGTGACGTTGTACCAGTCGCACCGACGTCCATCCGGAATCAGCTTTAGAACACCCATGAGAAGAAAACTGCCGGCACCCGCGATCTTGCCGTGCGTGACCGCGGAGGACACGCCGTAGCAAACGAGGGCGCCTCCGCGCCGAACCAAGCGGTAGGAGCGCCACCAATTCGTTCCGCCCACCGCATCAAATACAGCGGCCACCCCATCGCGCGAAAGCTCGCGCACACGCTTTGAAAAATCCTCGGCACGGTAGTCGATGGGCACGCCGCCGCCTGAAACCACGGCATCCTGCTTTGATTTTGAAGCTGTGCCATACATCGTGAGCCCATGCAGAGCGCCGAGCTGCAGCAGCGCCGTTCCCACGCCGCCCGCCGCGCCGTGGATCAAGATACGTTGCCCTGCGGACACTTTCGCGATGCGATGCAACAACTGATAGGCGGTTACGTAATTCAAAATCAGGCAGACCGCTTCCGCGGGATCGAGGGATTCGGGGACGGGCACGAGAAATGCCGCAGGCACAATTGCAAATCGACTGTAGGCGCCGCGCACGATCATGGCGCCTACGCGCTGGCCCAACTCGAACTGGGTTACTTCACTGCCCAGGGCGTCAATGTCTCCCACAAGGTCATATCCCGGAGTGAAAGGAGGAGGAGGCGTGCCCGGGTAAAGGCCGCGGCGCATCAAGACATCGGCGAAAGAGACGCCCGCAGCCAGAACCTTGACGCGGACTTCCGCGCGCCCGGGTTCCGGGAGGCCCTCCTCGATGTATTTCAGCACTTCCGGGCCACCAAAGGCAGTGACCACGATGCGGCCGTTCTTGACTGCGGGCATGAGCGTCCTATCTGGATGCTGGGTTCAAAGCGCGGAGAACGACGTCCGCGAGGGCGGAAATGAAGGTGGGCGAATCGCCGACGGCGGGCATCATTTCAAATTGCTCGATGCCGAGCTTGTGGGCCTGCTCGCGGGCTTCGATATTAATTTCGTGCAGGGTTTCGATGTGCTCGGTGACGAAGGCGATGGGCACGATGAGGAGGTTTTTTTCTCCCGCGCGGGCCAGCTGGTCGAGGGTGTCCCTGAGCGAAGGCGAAAGCCATTTGCGGCGGCCCACCTTGCTCTGAAAGCACAGTGTGTGCGCGTTGTTCCAGTCGCCGCATTGCATCACGAGTTTCACGGTGTCGGCCACCTGACGCGCGTAGGGGTCTCCGCGTTCGATCAGGCTGAGCGGCAATCCGTGCGCGCTGAAGACGATGTGCGCGCGGTCCGGCTGGTCAAAGTGCGTAAGCGTGAGGGCGATTTTTTCCACGATTGACTGGACATACAAAGGGTGGTCGAAAAATGTCTCCACGGTGTGCGCCCGCGGCGCGTTGCCGTTGGGGTGAAACACGCGCTTCCATTCCTTGAGGCTGCTGGACGTGGTGGCAAACGAATATTGCGGATACATCGGCAGCAGCACGACTTCGGGCGCGTTCCAGGCGTTCACTTGCGCGGCCGCTTCCGCGGAGAGCGGGTGCCAGTAGCGCATGGCGATGAAACACTTGGCGTCGCATTGCGGGGCCAGAGCGGCTTCGAGGGCGCGCGCCTGTCGCTCGGTGAGCAGGCGGATCGGGGAGTGCCCTCCGATGGCGTCATAGTGCTCGCGCACCACGCCCGCGCGGTTTCGCGCGATGTAGCGCGCCAGGGGCCGACGAGCGAACCAGGCGCCGAAAAAGTCGATGATGTCGGGATCGCAAAACAGGTTGTAGAGGAACGGCTCCACGGCGTCGGGAGAATCCGGGCCGCCCAATTGGAACATTACGACGCTGACTTTTTTTCTTTCGCTCACTGTATTAGGCCGCGCCCTTTGCCGTGGAATTCTTTATTTGCCGTCTTGTTTCAGGCGGCGGATATCGTCCTTCAGATTGGCCATGCGGCGCGCTACGGACAGCACATAGCCGCAAAAGACCAACCAGATTGTTATGTATGCCGCCGCCAGAAAATTCAAATTCTTCATTGCGTCTCTCCCTCAGTCGCGCTCGTGTAGTGCAGGCACTCTTGCCTGTGCGGGTTTCCCTGCTTTCGCGCATGAATAACCTGATTAACGATCTACAAAACCGCACAGGCAAGAGTGCCTGTGCTACAAATCCTTACGCGATTCGCGACGCCTCCATGCGATAGGCATCCACTTCGGCGCGCAGCGCTTCCAGGCGGTAGCGCAACCGAATCAGCACGGTCATCACGCCGAGCAACGCCGCCCAAGTCAAGAGCAGCACCCAACCCATGCGGGCGTCGAGCGATCCACCGTCGCCGATCACGGGCTGCGGGTGCTGCGTGCGAAACCACCAGATCGAGAAATACACCAGGGGAATGTCCAGAGCCGCGAAAATTCCGAACACCGCCGAAACCAGGGCACGGCGTTCGGGTTCTTCCACCAGAGTGCGCAGCACGAGATAGCTTACGAACAACACCCACAATAAAAAGGAAGACGTCAGGCGCGCGTCCCAGGTCCACCAGATTCCCCAGACGGGCTTGGCCCAGATAGGGCCGGTCACCAGCACAATCGTAAAAAACGCCACGCCCACTTCCGCGGAGGCCACGCTGAGCCAATCCCACTTCAGCTTGCGCGTGCGCAAGTAGGCGATGCTGCCGATGAAAACCAGAATGAAAGAGACGAAGCCGGACCACGCGCTGGACACATGAAAATAAAATATGCGCTGCACCAGGCCCATGGTGTTTTCCGTGGGCGCCCAGATCAGCGCTCCGTAGCTCGCCGCGGCCAGCAGGAGGAAAACGAGCGCGATCGACGGCATGGAAATCACCGCGCGGCCGGTCTCCTGGGATTGCGCTTCGCTTGCCATTTCACTCCTCCAACAAATATTCGCCGACCATCCAGGCCGCCGTCAAAAATACCACGTCAAAGCATGCCAGAAACGTCAACCATACCGGGGACAATTCGGAAGGGTCGCGCAGGACTCCGATGGTGGCTTCCGTGCTGGCGATCAATACCGGCGCCAGCACGGGAAGCAGCAGAAGCGGAAGAAGCAATTCGCGCAGGCGGGCCTGCGCGGCGACCGCGGAAAAGACCGTGCCTGTGGCGGCAAGTCCAATCGTGCCGAGCGCGAGGACGAGGAGAAGCGGCCCCAGGACCGGGAGGATCGCGACGTTGTAGAGCACCGCGAACACGGGCAGCAAGATCACTTCGACAAGGAGCAGGAAGAGAAAATTGGCGGCCATTTTTCCCGCGAGAATGCTGAAGGGATCGATGGGCGCGAGGCGCAGCGCGGCCAGCGTGTCATTGGTCTGCTCCCGCAAAAAGGAAGATTGCAACATCAGCGAGCCGGCAAACAAAAATGCCAGCCACAAAAGTCCTGGTCCAAAGCGACGCGATTCGGAGGAAGTCGGATTGAACGTAAAGCTGAACAGAACGATCACGATCAGGACGAAGACGACAGTTGTGCCCAGCAATTCCCGCGAACGGAACTCAGTTCGGAGTTCCTTGGCGAGAATCACGCCGGTGGCGCGGGCCAGGGTCATGGCGCGCCTTCTTCCCCGCTCTCGCGGACAGCGGCCATAACCAGAATTTCATTTGGATTTCCATGCGCGCCGGAGTCGTGCGTAATTTTTCCGCCGTCCAGGCGAATCGCGCGCGTGACCGCGCCCTGCGTTTCGTTTCGCCCGTGCGTGCTCATCAGAATCGTGCAGCCGGAATCGCGCAGCCGCTGGATGGTCGCTCCGAGCCAATGCTGGCCTTCAGGGTCGAGGCCAGTGCCCGCTTCGTCGAGGAGAAGCAATCCGGGCGAGGCGAGCAGGGCGCGGGCGATCGAGAGGCGCTGGCGCATGCCGCGTGAAAATGTGCGCACCAGATCCGTGGCGCGGCCGGTAAGGCCGACCGGCTGAAGTGCCTGGCGCGCTTTTTCCGCGGGATTTTCCAAACCGAACAATTTTGCAAAGAAGATGAGATTTTCCTCGGCACTCAACTCCTCATAGAGCAAAGTGTGATGCCCGACCATTCCGATGCGGTTCTTCACTTCTTCGAGCGAGATCGGATTATCTCCTGAGTCGAAAGTGATTTTCCCGCGCGAAGGCCGCGTTAGCTGCGCCGCAATCTTGAGCAGCGTGGTTTTGCCCGACCCATTGTGGCCCACAAGGGCAACGCATTCGCCGGCGGCGATCTCGAGCGAGATGCCGCGCAGCGCCAGGCGCATCCCGTAACGCTTTTCGACTTCATTGAATTGGAGGCTCAATCCAAGATGTGGGCCTGCGCGGGTGCCTTCGGCGGCGCCGCCATTCGGGGAAGATGCAAGCGGTGTGGACACGCGGGACGGCTCAGCCCTGGACCAGATCGCGCAGCAATTGCTCGGCGCGACCCCGCTCCAGGGCATATTCCGCGTCCGTAATTGTGCCGGCCTGGCGCCGCAATTCGAGACGCAACAAGGTGTCTTTCAGGGAGTCCAGATTCGAATTCACTTCGCGTGTGACCTTTTCCACCGGCGGCGGCGCGGGCGCGGCTTGCACAGCCTTCGCCTGCGCGGCTTTCTGCGCCTTGCGACCTTTGGGAGCGGGAGGAAGCGCGGGAGCGCCGGCTAGTTCAGGGACCGGCTTGCGCAGCAGCAGACCCACGCCTACGGCGAAGATGGCCGCCAGGCCGCCGAGCAAAATCCACTTTTCATCATCGAGGCGCGCCGGCGCGGTTTCAATTGTCGATTCCGGGCCGGAGTCCCGGCCGTTCACTTGATCCGGGGAGGAGGACGCCGAATTCTCCGCGGGGGGAGGCGCGGTCCCTGACACCTTGACGTCAAATCCCATTCCGGCTTTGAAAGATTCCTTTGAAAATACGTTGTAACCCTGCTCCGTGCCCGCGGAGTTGAATCCGGCGCTGGCGATTTGCATGGTCGGCGGAATAACCAGCAGGACGCGCTGCGCGTCATAGGTGGAGGATTCGCGGAACTGGGCCTGGTTGCCGGTGTAAGGAACAATGTAGGAGATGCGCACGCCGTTTTGTCCCGGCTGAAAAGCGTAGGAGATGGCGTAGCGACCCTTGCCTTTGTCGATCGTGCCCTGGCGCACGGGCATGCCCGACGGGCCGAACGTCGAAACCTGGTCGAGTTCAGCGCCCTGCGGAATGGTGAACTCGAAATTTCCGTCCTGCTTGAAAAAAGCGGCGGGAGGATTCGAGTTGTTCTGGACGGAATACTCCTCGCCGACCATCAGTTTGTCGCCGTTAGGCTGGAATACGAGCAGGCGCAGCGGAACCTGGATGGCGGCGGGATTGGTGGTCGGTTCGTAGATGGTGACGTCGACGTTTGCAGTGCCCGGCGTGAGCGGCTGGTGAAAGAAGACGCCGCGATAGACGGCGCGAATCAGCATGGGGCCCTGACCGATTCCAGGATTGTCAAAGTGATAGCGCCCGTCGGCGTCGGTCTTGGTGCTGGCCACTACCGACATGCCGCCCTGCAACTGGATGAGCAGGACATCCACGCCCGCTGTCGCCTTATTGTTGTTCGTGCCGTTGTGCACGATGCCTGTAACCGTTCCGGCTTGAGCAGCGGCCGCGGAAACGAGCAGCAACAGTGCGACGAGGCATAGGCGCCGCGGGGCAAGCAGGTTGTTCCGCAATTTCATCAGCAAAATAGAACCTCGTCAGTCGAAAGCCATACTCTCGCGGCCGGTTTTAGTGGCACAGGCTTCAGCCTGTGGGTTTTAGTGCTTGCAAGGTCCAAACCCCACAGGCTGAAGCCTGTGCCACTAAAACCAGATAAATTATTGCCGAGGGTTCGCGGCGGTGGCCGGGTCGCGGCGCGGGATGGGCGCTTGATTCCCGGTCACGCGTTCAATTTCCAGGAGCACTTGCGCCGCCTCGTTTTCCAGAGCGTCCCTCATCTGTTCGTAGTCCTGATCGGCATACTTTCCCGCGCGGTTTTCAAATTTCAGATCGCGCAAATTGTCGTAGATGGAGTCCCGGCGCTCGAGAAGCTGATCGAGCTGCGAGCGATGCGGCGCGGAATCTCCCGGATCGGGCTCAATCCAAAAAACAAAAATGACAACTGCCAGCGTGAGAACGACGCAGGCCGAGAGCATCACTGCGTCCGGGTACATCGCCGCGATGAAAGTAAGCGTCATCTTTTTTTTCGGCGCTCCTTACTTCAGTCCTCTGTTTCGCGGTCCGCTTGCTGGCGCGCGCGTTCCAGTTGCACATCGCGAAGTTCGGAAGCCGCGTTTTGCGGAACGGGCGGCGCGCTGGACGCGGTCGCGAGGCGTGCCACATCACGCTGCCGCCACAACCGGATCAAAGTAATCACAATGCCGAGTCCGATCGCAAACGCCACGCCCGGAATGTACCAGGCGATGCTGTTGAATCCCTTCGTTGGCGGCGCGCTCAATACTTTTTCGCCGTACTCCTGCACAAAATCCTGGATGATCAGGTCGTCGGCCTCGCCCTTGGCGACGTGGGCGTCCAGTTCCTTGAGCATCGGGCCGGACGACGGGCAGTTGATGTGATTGCACTGCGTGAGGATCTGGCCGCAACCGCACATGCACATCAGCTTCGTGCCCAGGGATTTGGCGCGGTCGGTTTTCTGCGCGTCCACATGCAGGGGAACGAGAGCCGAGGCGATCGCCACGCACGCGGCGCAAATGACCGCAAGTCGCCGCCGGTTAGTCATGATTGTCCGGCAATTGCGATCGAGCGGAGTATGGCACCTGCGCAGCTTGCGCCCCACCCGGCACCGGCGAGGAAACTCCAGCTGTGGCGGAAGAAAGCACCATGACCGCCTGGCGGTTCGGCAAAAGTGCGAGGATCGTTCCCAGGACGACCACCGCGCCGCCCAGCCAAATCCACTTCACGAGCGGATTGAGGTAGGCATGAATGACAGGAAGATTCGTGTCCGGATTCGTTCCGGCGTACACCACGTAAAGGTCCTCGCGGAGCGTCGAGGCGATGGCGACCATGGTGCCGGATTCCTGGTTGGAGGGATAAAAGCGCCGCGTGGGATAGAGCATCATCACGGAGCGGCCGTTCTTTGAGACGTCAATCGTGGCGCGCTCGGCGCTGTAATTGGGCGCCGAAGTGGAGTCGTAATTTTGCAGGCCAAGATCATACGGTCCGATTTCCATATGGGAGCCGGCCGACATGTCCATCTGCTTGTCCTGATTGAAGGCCTGGCCGCAGATACCGATAAACACGAGCACCATTCCGAAGTGCACGACGTAACCGCCGTAGCGCCGCGTGTTGCGCATGGTGAGCTGCGAGGCGGCGGAAAACAGATTGGCGCCCGTGCGTGCGGAGATCACGCGGGCGCCGCGGTAAAACTCGGAGAGAATCGTCAGCGTCACGAACGCGGAGAGTAACAGGCATAGCGTCACGTAAAATTCGCGCAGCCCGAGCGCGACCGCGATGACCGCCGCCACGATGCCGCCGATCAGCGGAAAACCGAAATTCTTTTTCAGGCTTTCCACCGAAGTCTTCCGCCAGGCGAGTAGCGGGCCCACGCCTGTCAAAAATAGGAGAAACATGGCGATGGGAATATTCACGCGGTTGAAAAACGGAGGGCCGACGCTGATCTTCGATCCGCGCACTGCTTCCGAAAGCACCGGAAAGAGCGTGCCGGCCAGAACCGCGACGCAGGCCACCAGCAGAATCAGGTTGTTGAACAGGAAGCTGGACTCGCGAGACAGCATGGAGTCCAGTTGATTGTCGCTGCGCAGGTAATCGCGGTTTTTGAAGTAGGCCGCGAGGCACACGATGAGGATGAGCAGCAGAAAACTCCAAAACCAGTGGCCGATATTTGATTCCGCAAAAGCGTGCACCGAATTGACCGCGCCACTGCGCGTCAGTGAAGTTCCCAGGATGCACAGCATGAACGTGAGGAAGACCAGCCAGACGTTCCACACCCGCATCATCCCGCGCTTTTCCTGCATGATCACCGAATGGAGAAACGCTGTTCCGGTCAACCAGGGCATCAGGGAAGCGTTTTCGACCGGATCCCAGCCCCAGTATCCGCCCCATCCGAGCACGGCGTAGGCCCAGTGCGCCCCGAGGAGAATTCCGGCCGACTGGAATGCCCAGGCGATCATGGTCCAGCGGCGCGTCAGGTGAATCCACTTTTCTCCCGGATAACGACCGAGGAGTGCGGCCAAGGCAAACGCAAATGGAATCGTGAAGCCGGTGTAACCCGAATACAGCGTCGGCGGATGGATGGCCATCTCCGGATACTGCAGGAGCGGATTGAGGCCGCTGCCATCGGCGCGCGTGGCCAGGTGCAGAATCCCTCCGGCGCCGGAACCCGCGAACACCTGGTAGGGACTGGCGACAAAATTGTTCATGGTCAAGAAGAAAATTTGAACGCCGGCCAGAACCACGCCCACGTAAGGCATCAGCTCCGGATGTTTTCCTCTGTAGGTAAAGAGAACAGAAAAAACGTAAATCGAAAGCAGGAAACTCCAGAACAACAGCGAGCCTTCCTGGCCCGACCAGAGCGCGGAAAATTTGTAGTACGGAGAGAGCGCGCGGTTGCTGTGGGCCGCGACGTAGGCCATCGAATAATTGTCGGTGTAAAACAGGTACCACAGGCTGAGGGTTCCAATCCAGATGAGGGCGCAGACCGCGAAGCCGGCATTGCGCGCGGATTTGATCAGGAGTGGGCGCCGCGTGATGATCGCGGCAATGCCTCCGAAAATCGCGTAGAGCGCGAAGGCAAATGCCAACAACAACGCGTAAGAACCGAACAGATCCAAATCAAGTCCTCGATTCCGTGCTGTTCACCGGCATCCCACGGAGAAATTTCCGATTTACAAGCCATCCAGAGCGATTCGGCCAGCCGTCTTTGTTTCCTACAACTCGAACAATCAGGCTAGCTCTTGCCGTTTTGATACGAATCTCCAGTCGTGTTGCCCGGCTGCGACTGGCCACTCGGCGCCGCCTCATACTTGGACGCGCATTTGGCCTGAAGCGTCTCGGCCACAAATCGCCCATTGGGCTCGACTTTGCCTTCGACTAGGCATTGCGCGCCATCCTTGAACGTATCGGGCAGCGGATCGGTGCCCACGTAGCTGACGGGAAGGGTTTTTCCCTGCTCCACCAGGACGAAATCCACACGGCCGGAGTAGTGCTGGATCGAGCCGTTCTGCACATCGCCGCCCACGCGCAGGCGCTGGTGCAGCGCCGTGCCATTCAGCGTGGGGATTTCCGAGATGGTATGGTAGTACGTCTTGCTTTGCTGGGCGCCAACGTAGGCCAGGCAGGAAAGCGTAACTAGGATGATCGCGACGCCGATGCCGAATTTCGTTTTAGCTTTCACGAATTACCCCCTGCTCGTAAGTCACGTTCCGCCGATGTAACTTGAATTCTATCATACCTCGAAGGAAGATTTTCGCGAGCCGCCACAGTTGCCATCGCTTTTTGGAACAGGTCCGTCCACCCCCGGTCGCCTGTCCTAGGGGACGGCAGAGCTAGCCCCTGGTCCAGGGTCAAGATGGGTCCAATTCCCGCAACTTTTAACATATCGACCAAAGGAAACAGCTCTTGACCCAGCGGCGCAGTGTGTTTCGGCTTGTAGTTGAAGCGGATTCGCCGGATCAGCGTCGGCGAGAGGCGCGCAATCGTCTTCGCGGCAGGTTCCGCATTCTCGGGAACCGGACACTCAGAAAGATAAGCCAAGTAGTACCCTCGGTGCTGAAATTCGGCGAGTCTGGCGGAGGCACCTGCAAGAGCGTCCAATTCCGGCGCGGCTTTTTCCGTATGCGAGGAAATTTCCAGTGCGTCCAGGAATGGATCGAGGAACTCCTTTGATTCCGCGGGGCCGTAGAAATCGTCTTCCAGGCGAACGGAAGGCGCCAAAGCTACGAAGAGGACGCTGATGTGCACCGGGCGAAACCGCGTGGAGAGTTCGAGCCGCCGGAGCCGCTCGGCGATGTGTTCAGGCGACGCCGGAAGACCGCAGCCATCGCAAGGAAGATAATTCGGGGATGTTCCCATATACGTTCAACATCCTACAGCAAATAGCGGGCCAAGGGTTACGGGAATCCGACGAATGCGGAGACCTCAATTTTTTGCAGAAATTGTTGCAAACCGAACGGCTGGTTTGGGTCGCGCCGGCGTCTCGCGGGCTCTCTTTGCGGAATTGAAAAAAATGCCGGCCCCGCTTGTACCGGGCCGAGCGAGATGCCGGCGCTGCCAGAAACGCCGGTACAGGGAACTCCGCCGCAACCAAAAATTCGAAGGGCGCGCCGTAATCGGGGACGGCGCGCCCTTCAATGCTCAACCCAGCAGCCTGGGGGTCCAGGGGTGGATTCAGACTGCAGTGTTGGGCAGACTCAAGGATCGGGTCTTCAAGCAAAAACACAGGCGCGGGAAAAAAGTTGCGGATGATGAAATGTCGCGAGTTTCAACAACGTACTTAACGAATATCGCGGAGGACGCCTGGCGCGTCCTGAGGGAAGACCCTATTTGTCCAGCTTGTTTTTGAGGCAATACTTCAATTCGGGGCTGATCTCTGTAATTTCCATGCCTGCGCTCACCAGAAACTTGCAGCTCAGGAGGTCGTGCGGGCGGTCTTCATCGGTGAGTTTGCCGACCACGCGGCAATATTGGCAGTCCTGATTCCAGCAGAATCGCCCATAAGGGATGGTTTCCGGGCTGATGTACTGAAAGCAGCGAAGAATTGTATTTTTTTCGGGAACCTGGAAAGCCTTCCCCATGACCTTGATTTCTATCAACCGCTCGTAGGGGCGAAAAACCTGGTTCGTTCCATTTGCTGGTGACGTTTCCGATTCTTGGGATCCCGTTTGCTTTGACATGAGAGGCCTGTCTCCGTTCACCAAGACTATGACGAGAAGGCACGGCGCAACAATGAGGATGCTGGAAAGTGGTGCGAAACTAGCAACGCTCCCTGGCGGGCCGGAAAATGCCGGCGCGAAGCGCAATTGTTTGGCGACGCTCGCATCACGCTGGCGATTTTATGCCACGTGTCGAGCGGAAAAATCACCGGCAGCACTTGCGTCGGGGCAAGCGGGACACCAGCGCCACATCCCAGCGGATTAGATTTGAGCCGCCTCAAAGAACTGGCCCATGCGGCGAAATTTTTCATAGCGACGATCAAGAAGCTCGGCGATCGGCAAGTGTGTAAGATCGCGAAGCGCGCGGAACAGAACTCTGTCCAGCAGCGCGGCGGAAGCCTCATGATCGAGATGCGCGCCGCCCTCCGGCTCGGAAACGATTTCGTCGATGATTCCGAACTCTTTCAAGTCGGTTGGGGTAATCTTCAGCGCTTCGGCAGCCGTTTCCGCTTTGGCCGCATCGCGCCACAGAATCGAGGCGCAACCCTCGGGAGAAATGACGGAGTAGACGGAATTCTCGAGCATGTTCACCTGATCGCCGATAGCGATGGCCAGAGCGCCGCCCGAGCCGCCTTCCCCTGTGATGGTCACAATAATGGGAACGGGGAGGCGGGCCATCTCGCGCAGATTTCGCGCGATGGCTTCGGCCTGGCCGCGCTCTTCCGCATCGATACCCGGATAAGCGCCCGGGGTGTCAACGAAGGTGAAGATCGGGCGGCCAAACTTGGCGGCGAGCTGCATGACGCGCAGGGCCTTGCGGTATCCCTCGGGTTTGGCCTGGCCGAAATTCTGCGCCACGCGCTGCTTGGTGTCCCGGCCCTTTTGCTGGCCGACGAGCACGACCGGACGCCCATGGAAGCGCGCAAAACCTGTCACCATCGCGGAATCATCGCCGTACGCGCGATCGCCATGCAGTTCATGAAAATCTTCAAACAGGATACGCACATAGTCCATCATGTAGGGGCGCTGGGGATGGCGCGCCAGGAGAGTCCGCTGCCAGGCGCCCATGTGCTCATAAAAATCGGCGCGCAATTGCGCGACTTCGCCACGCAGACGGTCCAGGTCAACGGAGGGAACTTCCGGCCTGGTCATGCGCTGCAGGTCGGCTAATTCCCGCTCCAGCTTGGCGATTTCTTCTTTTCGAGATTCTCGGGCCATAAATTTTGGTAGGACCGGCTTCAGCCTGTCTTTTTTCAGTCCGCGAAACTATGGGAAGTGCGACAGGCTGAAGCACCTCCTACCCCAGCTACGCGCGCGCTTCGAGTTGCACTGCACCATCGCCGCACAGGCGGCAAACTTCCCTCACGAGTTCCTGGTCTGCCCGCACGCGCTGATCAGCGCGGAGCGTAGCTACCGCGCCTTCCGGCGAAACCAGATCAAACGCGACCGAGCATGAACCGGGCTTGTTTGCGAACAATTCCTTCAGTTCATCAAGCACCCCAGCATCAACTGTCTCCAGATTTACACGGACGCGCATCACGTTGGGAGGGCGCTGCCCAATGTCTTCGAGTTTGCGCGCGTCCATGACCGCTAGGCGCGTACCCGCTTCTTCCACGTTGACCCGGCCTTTCAGAAGCAAAGGCGCATTGCTTTTAAACACAGCTTCGAGGCGCGCAAACGATTCCGGAAAGGCCAGAATTTCGAGCACTCCGGTCATGTCCTGCAGCGTGAGAATTCCCCAGCGCTCCCCTTTGCGCGAACGCATGCTGCGCATGGCCACCACGATGCCCGCGACGGTGATCTCTTCCCCGCTGCGGCGCCCTTCCACGCCGGCGAGATCGATGGCCCCAAGTTCCGCGAGCTTGGACACGTATTTCGAGAGCGGGTGGCCGGAAATATAAAAGCCCACCGTGGCGAATTCCGCAGCGAGTGTTTCATGCTCGGGCCATTCTTCGAGGTCGGGCAGGGGTTCCTCGGCGGGTTCGGCGGCCGCCGAGGAACCGCCGAAAAGGCCATGCTGGCCGCTGGTCTTTTCGCGCTGGCGGCGCTGCGCCTTCTCCATGGAGCGGTCAATGACCGCGAACATTTGCGAACGGCGCGATCCGAGCGAATCCATGGCGCCCGATTTGATCAGGCTTTCGAGGACACGCTTGTTCAAGAGCCGCGTGTCAATGTGATCGCAGAATTGGTAGATCGAAGTAAAGCGCGCGAGTTCGTCGCGCGCGTCGAGAATTCCCCTGACCGTGTTTTCTCCGACGTTCTTGATGGCCCGGAGGCCGAAGCGGATGGCTTCGCCGACCGGAGTGAAATCGAGATCGCTTGAATTGACATCGGGTGGAAGGACCGTGATGCCCATGCCGCGCGCCTCGTTGATGTACTTCACCACTTTTTCGGTGTTGCCGGTTTCCGATGTAAGCAGCGCGGCCATGAATTCGACGGGATAGTGCGTCTTCAGATATGCGGTCTGATAGGCGAGCAAGGCATAGGCGCAGGAGTGCGATTTGTTGAAGCCGTACCCGGCGAATTCCGCCATCAGGTCGAAGATTTTTTCGGCTTTTTTCGCCGGAACTTTTCGCGTGGCGCATCCGCCCAGGAATTTTTCCCGCTGCGCCGCCATCTCAGCGTGATTCTTTTTGCCCATGGCGCGGCGAAGAATGTCCGCTTCGCCGAGCGAAAAGCCGGCCAGGCGGTTGGCGATCTGCATTACTTGTTCCTGGTACAGAATCACGCCGTAGGTTTCTTCGAGAATTTCTTTCAGCTCGGGCAGGTCGTAGGCGACTTTCTTTTTTCCGTGCTTGCGGTTGATGAAGTCGTCGATCATGCCGCCCTGGATCGGGCCGGGGCGGTACAGCGCGTTGAGAGCGGTGAGATCCTCGAGGCGCGTGGGCTGGTAGCGGCGCAAAATGTCGCGCATGCCGTGCGACTCAAATTGAAAAATCGCGGTCGTTTCTCCGCTGGCGAAGAGTTTGTAAGTGGGCGCGTCATCGAGGGGCAGCGTGCTCAGGTCGATGTGGGCGCCGCGATTCTGCGCGATCATGCGCTCGGTGTCGTCCAGCACGGTGAGCGTGGTCAGGCCCAGAAAATCCATTTTGAGCAGGCCGATGTGCTCGAGCCCCTTCATGTCATATTGCGTCGTGATTTCATCCCGGTTGGACTTGTACAGGGGAACGATGTTGGTCAGCGGCTCGGGCGAGATCACCACTCCCGCAGCGTGCGTCGAAGCGTGCCGCGCGAGGCCTTCGAGACGCCTGGCCACTTGCATCAGATCCGTGTAGCGAGCGTCGCCGTCGATCAGGCTCTTGAGCTGCGGCGCTTGTTTCAAAGCCTCGTCCAGCGTGATGTTGAGCTGTGCGGGGACGAGTTTCGCGATTCGGTCCACTTCGCCGTAGGGCAAGTCCATGGCGCGGCCAACATCTTTAATCGCGGCTTTGGCCGCCATGGTCCCGAAGGTGATGATCTGCGCTACGTTCGACCGGCCGTACTTTGCTGTGACGTATTCAATCACCTCGCTGCGGCGGCGCATGCAGAAGTCAATATCGATATCGGGCATGGAGACGCGTTCGGGATTGAGGAAGCGCTCGAAAAGCAAATCATATTGCAGAGGATCGACGTCGGTAATTCGCAGCGCGTAACTCACCAGACTACCTGCCGCGGAACCGCGCCCCGGGCCCACCGGAATTCCCTGCTCCCGCGCATGATGAATAAAATCCCAGACGATCAGAAAATATCCGGCGTAACGCATCTGCTGGATCATGCGGATTTCATTGGTCAGGCGCGATTCGTATTCGGCCAGGGTCTTGCGGAGCATGCCGGCCTTGGCGCGCGCCTCGAGGACCGGCACGCGGGAAGTGAAACCGTCGCGGGAGACGGCCTCGAAATAACTGTCCACGCTGTGCCCTTCGGGGACCTGGAAGTCCGGAAAAGAATTTTGCATGGCGTCGATCTTTACGTTGCAGCGCTCCGCGATGGCCACCGTGCGTTCCAGCGCTTCAGGAATTTCGCCAAACAGCTGCGCCATCTCTTCGGCGGTTTTGAAAAAGAATTGGTCGGTGGCGAATTTCATGCGGTGCGTGTCGCTCATGGTCTTGCCGGTCTGGATGCAGAGCAGCACTTCCTGCGCATGCGCGTCGGTATGCTTCAGATAGTGGCAATCGTTTGTGGCGACGAGGGGAATGCCGGTTTCCCGCGAGAGGCTCACGATTTTCGGGTTGACGCGCTTTTCGATCTCCAGGCCCTGGTCCTGAATTTCCAGGAAGAAATTCCCTTTCCCCAAAATGTCGCGCAGGCGGTAAGCGGCTTCGCGGGCCTCGTCCGGCCGCTCTTCGACCAGATTTTCGGTGACCGCGCCGCGCAAGCAGGCCGACAAAGCGATCAAGCCCTTGCTGTGTTTTGCCAGCAGGTCGTAATCGATTCTCGGTCTGTAGTAGAAGCCTTCCAGGTATCCCGCGGAGACGAGTTGGATCAGATTTCGGTAACCTTCCGCATTTTCGCAGAGGAGGACAAGATGATTGCTGCCGCGCTGGCCCGGTTCCGACGCGGCCGGGTTGGTGTGGCCGTTGGCGGCATCGCGCTGCGGCGTTTCTCCCCGATCGTGCCGGCTTCCTTTCGCAACATACACTTCGCAGCCGATAATCGGCTTCACGCCGCGCGTCTTAGCCGCGTGGTAGAACGATTCCGCCGCAAAAAGGTTTCCGTGATCGGTGACGGCCACGGCCGGCATCTTGCGTCGCGCGGCTTCATCTACGACTTCCTCGAGGTCGCACGCGCCATCCAGCAAGCTGTAATCCGTGTGTAGATGCAGGTGAACGAATCTGGGAGTTTCCATGCCGAAGGCTATTCTAATCTCGCGCGCGAGTTTTGGCTACGGCGCGATTTGGTGGAACGCATTTTAGCCTGTTAGGTTTCGGCGGATTGCCCGGATTCACGCGCAACAGGTTAAACCTGGCGACCATCGTCCGCCGATTCAATACGCCGGAGGTGCAATCGTCGTGTTGTTTTCGGGGTCGCTGGACCGGGTGCGATTTTCGGACAATTCCTTGCGGCCTTATAACAATTTGCGTTTTTTATTCGGGAGTGAAATCCGATCTTGCGCGAGGCCAAAACTCGAGAACCAAAGAGAATGGGGGAGAAGGGCGTCAGCCCTTCTCCCCCAGGCGAGCAACTTCTGAGACTTACTATCCAATCGGAGTAGTGTCGGCGGCGCCGATCGAGGGGACCTTGCCATCCGTAGTCTGGTAAATCACGCCACTCTGGTCGGTCTCAAAATACCGCTGACCGGTCGAGGTGGACTGAGGAGAGGCCAGAATTGTGTACTGTGTGACAGGCGTGGCGGCAACCGGAGCGTAGCTGAAAGCATATCCGCTCTTTTTCGGAGTGACGGAGCCGAGCAAGCTGTCAACCAGGTCCGCCGAAGCGGAGCTGGGTGTCGTACCGCCACCCGTCAGTGGCCCGAGTTGCGACAGGTTCGTGGATGGGTCGGTAGCATAGGTGGTCTGGTAAGCCACGATCGAGGTGTTATAGGTGCGCAGCGAAGCAACGGCAGACGCTTCATTGGCCGCCATCTTCGATCGTAGCAAGTTCGGAATTGCAATGGCCGCGATGATCAGAATGATCGCGACGACGATCAACAACTCAATCAACGAAAAACCTTCTTGCCGTTTCCTCATTTTTGCTCTCCTCCGACAATCGAAAGCTAGATGTGATTTTTGCCCATAATGCAGCGAGGCAAGAAGATTCTGGCAATTCGTCAGCCAGACACGTTCCAACGCAACAATCTGTTGCCATGATTGCAACTCTAACCAAATAGGATATTTAAATGCGATTGGCGGCGTAGAGTGCAAAATGAATCACGCCCACATTCTTCGGGGGCCAACTGAGAATGACAAATTGCGTCACCCTGGTGTAGAAATGTGACGTTTTAGGTCTTAACCGGGAGGCCTGATTTGAGGATCAATCTTGCGAAGACCTTAGCCTCCCGGCCCCTGACGCAACGAATTTTTCCATGAGAGCAAAAACCGCCTGAACCGCGCCGGGTGCCCCGGCCTTTGAGGGATTCTGAATTAACGGGAGCTCTGGTCTTCGAACTCCTAAGGTTTGGGCTCTTGACTTGATTTGGATGGACTCGGCTAACAGGAGGGCAGGCGAAATCACGAATCCACCTTCCTTTTCAGGCGCCGGGCTTGTCCGCAATTCCCATCTCGCAACAAGGTAGCCTACGAATTCTGTCATGAAAAGTTTTTGGCCTTGGCGCGTTTCCCACCAGTTCGAAGGATCAAATTCGGAATCTCGAGCGCCGCTGACGCGCAAGGTGACGCTGGATGGAAGAACCCTTCCATAAATGAAACGCGCGCGGCGGGCATGATAGTTTGAGGTCACCACCACGACGCGCTTCCACCGACGAGCCTGGATGAGCCGCGCCGCTTCGACCGCCTCTTCCCGCGTGTTTTGCGCGCTGTGCGACAGCTTCACAACCGATGTGGCGGGCACGCCAAAGGACTCGAGGTCGTGCTCCATCACATCCGCCAAACTGACATTCCGGCGCAACATTCGGCCGCTGGCCACGACCACAGGCGCAACGCCTTCGCGGTACAGTCCGGCCGCGTGAAAGGCGCGATCGGCGGCGTAATTGTCGTCTCCGAGGACGATCAGCGCATCGGATGGCGCGGCCGGTTCGTCCACCACCCAAAACTGACCTGCCAGGCGCATCATCGGGTGTCTGGCAAAATAGAAGACCGCAAGAAATACAAAAAATAGCAAAAGGAATAGCAAGCGGAAGAAAATGCCGCCGTGTTCTCCGCGCCTCACGCGATGGGGTCCAGTTTGCGCAGCCGTTCGGCCGCCTCTTCCGGCATGATGGCGTTGTAATAGACTTCCTTGATGCTGTAGGACTTGCTTCGCGTTTCCACGATGGGCAGAATTTCGACGTGCCAGTGATAGTCGTCGGCGATCGTTTTCCAGTACTGGGAAGCGGTTTCACCTTTGGGGTGTATGGTATTGGGCGCGGTATGCACAACCAGATGGTAGGCCGGCGCGACCTGGCGAATACGCCTGAGAATGCGGCGCAGGAGCGCCGCCATATGTTTTCGGTTTGCGCCCGGACGCGGCTGCTCGAACATGTAATTGTGCCTGCGGTTGAGGATCCAGACTTCGTACGGGACGCGAGAGGCATAAGGGCATAGCGCGACGTAATCGCCCTGCGTGTCCACGATGCGCTTTCCCTGACGCTCTTCCTGTTTCACGATGTCGCAAAAAACACAGCGTTCTTTTTCCTTAAACCACTCGCGCGCGGCGCGCAATTCGTACAGGACTCTTCTGGGCACAAAAGTAGTTGCGGTAATTTGCGAATGGGCGTGCGAGCCTTCCTGCCCCGCAAGGGGGCCGTAATTCTTGTAGATGGAGACATACTTGAACCGACGATCGCGCTTCAAGTCCTCGACGCGCTGGCCCCAGGCTTGCGTCACCAGCAGAATCTGATCGTCGGTCAAATCCTCGAGCTTGCGGTTGTGTTCGGGAGTCTCGATGACGATTTCGTCCGCGCCCACAGGCTGCATCTGGTCGTAGATTCCGTCGGCGCGGCGTTCGGGATCGCCCTCCACGCGATAAAGCGGGTCCGGGTGAGGGAACACGGTGACTTGCGACGGACCTTGAGCAGGCAGGCGAAAGAGAGCGTTCCTGGAATTCGTTTTCGCGGGGCAAAACGGACAGCCGCCCGTGGTTTCGCAGGTATCGCCGCGGTGTCCCACGATTACCCAACTGCGCGTAATGGGATCTTTACGAAGTTCCATGAAAAGATTCTAAGTCAAGGCGGCGGATTGCAGAAGGATTCATTCGGGCGGAGCAGAAAAATTCGCGGGGACCGGAAAAAACGCCGGCGAGACGCCGGGGCGACGAAAATGCTCGGACCGCAGAGAATTACCGCGTGTACCGCGCAGGCGTGGGCCCTTCTTCCAGGCGGTGGCGATCCCAGATCGCACCCTCGCGGGAATAAGATGCCATCTCGAAGTCCTGCGTGAGTTCGAGACAATCGGTCGGGCAGGCGTCTTCGCATAGGCCGCAGAACATGCAACGCGAGGTATCGTAGGTGAAGTTGGTCAACACCTTGCGGCGAGTGGCGTCATCGCGATGCCAGCCGACCACGATCAAATTTTCCGGGCAGGCCAGCGCGCACAGGTTGCAAGCGATACACAGGGTCTCTCCCGTCTCCGGATTCATGTTCAGGCGCGGCGCGCCGCGGTATCGCTCCGCGACCATGGGGCGCTCCTGCGGGTACTGCTCCGTGTATACATTCTTGGGATTCTGCGTGCGAAACGTCAGAATCATGCCTTTCCAGAAATCCGCCAGGAACAGCCGCTTCAGAAGTGAGTTCATATGGTAAGTCTGTCGGGCTAGAGTGCGATTGTCAAGAGGGCACGGATAGCAGTAATCGGTTAGTCTCGACAAGTAAGCTTCCAGCCTGCAGAACCGCTACTGATCATTGCCTGGACCGGAACGAACAGGACCGCACGATGGATGCAGCGCCCGGCCCTGCCAAGTGGACTGCAATTCAACACCTTTCACTCCTGTCACTTTGCATGAGACAATACGAGCTTCGAAAACGTCAATGGCAACTCCTCCCAAACCTGTCGATTTTCCGACGTCTGCCCGCCGACACATGGACGATGCAAAGTTGCTCGAAGCGGGAAATAGGTTGCCAAATGCAGGGTACCTTTACGGGTACGTAGCTGAGTGCGGGCTTAAGGCTTTGCTAATGTGGCACGGGCATCCTACGGACGCTGAAGGTTCTTTTGAAAAATCGAGCGGCTTTAGAGTCCACGTCGATCAGCTTCTGATAACCACAACGTTCTCCTCGCTGAGACTAATCGTGAATAGCCGTTCTGGTGCGAAGTACCTTGCAATGATCCCAAGCATCGATGCCTTCTCCGATTGGAAAGTCCACCATCGATATTTTTCCGACGCTGCACTGCCTGCATCATTCTCAAAATGGAAAGCGGCCGCGCTCGAAGTGGGCCTGATGCTCGATAAGGCTTTCCTGGACGGACTGAAATGATGGAAACCACTGTTTTCTTTGGCGAAGTTGTGGCAAAGGCTGTCGATATTGTCTCAAGTGCTTCGCTGCCGCTCGCGGTGGGCAAACCTTTGTTGATTCGCGACCTCTACGGTTTGGTATCTATCGCATTAAATATCAAGCGATCTGAAAATCAAGAAATTGTTTCGAAGTTGGAGAAAGAGGTCACTAAGCTGGGCGCCTATGCGGGAAGACCGGGTGTCATCTGTGCTGACGATCTTTTCGACGCGGACCAAGTGTTCAAGGATCCCTCTATAGTTCAGTTCGTGATTCCTGGCACAGAACTCTCAGTGAGCATGCTCGATCGACAGGTCACGGGCCAGGATTGGCTGTCTAGCAGAGGGGAGACTGAGGGAGCAGCAGTTCTACGCTCTGTTCCTCGATTGGTTTTTTTCGGACTCAAGGGCGGCGTGGGACGCTCAACGGCCCTTGCGATCCTGGCGTATCAATTGGCAAAAGCTGGGAAACAAGTACTGTTGATAGACCTGGATTTGGAATCTCCAGGTCTCTCTGGTCTATTGTTGCCGCCCGAAAGGTTGGCGGATTTTGGCGTCGTGGATTGGCTAGTGGAAGACGCAATCGGGCAGGGCTCGGACGTCGTTAAACGCATGATTTCGGCTAGCCCTCTGTCCGAAAATCTTCGGCATGAGATTAGGGTGGCTGCGGCTATTGGTAACGCCGATGGCTACTACCTTGACAAGCTATCTCGTGCTTACGCTGACGTGTCAGTAGCGGACCGGCCAAAACGGTTCTCAGAACGCATTCAGCGCTTAGTCGTGACACTGGAGGAGAAGGAAAAGCCGGACGTGGTACTCATTGATAGCCGCGCAGGGATGCACGATCTGGCCGCCCTTAGCATAGTTGGATTGGCGTCAACTGCTTTCTTGTTTGCGACAGACACGCCCCAGGGATGGCAAGGTTATCGATCGCTTTTCACGCATTGGCAGTCCCGACCGGAGGTCGCACGTAACGTCCGTGAACGACTTAAAATGGTCAGTGCACTTTTCCCAGAGTCGGACCAGGTCGTACGAGCAAAAAAATTCCTCGAGCGCTCCTATACATTATTTGCCGACACGCTTTACGACGAGGTTAAAGCTGGTGGAGTCGTCCCTGACGAGCGGGACTTGTTCAATTTCGATATTGATGATATTGCAGCTCCTCATTATCCGCTGCGGATAAGATGGAATAGTAGACTTCAGGAATTCGATCCCTTGCAAATTGGAAATGGCCTCTTTGGTGAGGATGAAATTAGGGCCGCGTATGGTGAGTTTCTTGATGGGGTACTACAGTCGCTAGACGGTGCTCAATCACAATGATTTCAAAGCCATTTCCAAAGAAGCCCCTGCGTGCCGCGTTGCGCGGCGCATTGCCCGAGAATGACCAGATCTCGGGCAACTTACGCGAGCCGCAGTTTACTTACGTTCCCCCGAGTCATGCCAAAGCCCTGAATCCCGACAACACTATCGTCGAGGGCATGCGCGGCGCGGGTAAGAGCCATTGGTGGGCCGCGCTCAATCTGCCAGAGCACCGTCGATACCTCGCGGCTGCGTTCCCTGAAGCGCGAATTGAAAGTAATTTCACAACTTCGCAAGGGTTTGGGCTTGGCCTATCGCCGACAGACGCGCCCTCAAAAGATGTTTTGGCTAGCCTGCAAATAAAATACAAACCGCGGCATATCTGGCAAGCTGTGATTGCGGTTCACGCTTTGCTCCCGCCTCCCTTCCCTCAAGGCGTGGCCAAATGGGAGACAAGAGTACAGTGGGTCCAAGACAATACAGAGGAGTACGAGAACCTCATTTATAGCGTCGGGATTGAGCGAGCGCTCAAGAACAACAAGCACATAATTCTGTTTGACGCTCTTGATCGTTTGGCGGATGACTGGCCTGGACTAAGGCCGCTCGCGCGTGCGCTATTCCAGTTGGCGCTCGACATGCTGGCCAATCGTGGCCTTCGGCTCAAACTCTTCGTGAGGCCGGATATGCTAGAGGACAAGGAGATACTGGCCTTCCCGGACTCATCCAAGCTGCTCGCGCGAAAAGTTGCACTTACGTGGCAGCGCGCTGACTTGTACGCTCTGTTATTCCAGTGCCTGGCGAACGAGGAGACCCACGGAGCAGATTTCCGTAGGCATTGTGAAGCTGCATTCTCCTTACAGTGGCAGAAGAAACGAGCGGAGCAGGCATGGGTTCTCCCCGACAGGCTCCGGAACGATGAAGACCTTCAAAAAGAGGTTTTCCATGCTCTGGCTGGGCCAGCGATGGCGGCAGGTCAGCATGGGCACAAGCGAGGATTCCCTTATACATGGCTTCCAAATCATCTGGTGGACAGTCGTGATCAGGTAAGCCCGCGCAGTTTTTTCGCGGCGCTGCGCTCCGCTTTGGCGATCGAAGCTCCCCCAGAATGGCAGTACGCACTCCATTACAAAGGAATCCAGACAGGAGTCCAGGAAGCCTCCACCATCCGGGTGAAAGAGATAACACAAGAGGATTACCCATGGGTGGAGCCATTGATGGAGCCGCTTAGGAACCATATCGTTGTTCCGTGTCCAGTTGAGGAAATTTTAGAACTATGGAAGACTGATGGGACAATCCAAAACATTAAAACCTTAATAGCACAGTCTGGTGAGGTCAAGTTACTGCCCCCACATATTGAAGAGGGCCCACCAGGTGTGCTCCGCGACCTAAAAGACCTGGGCGTGCTCGATTACATTTGGGACGGGCGAGTCCAAATGCCAGACATCTACCGAATAGCCTTTGGCCTAGGCCGAAAGGGAGGTGTGAAGCCTTTAAAATAAATAAGATTGCACAATCTTGCTCCCACACTTTTTTGGTAGTTCCCCCCATCTTGCCGCTAGCTGTTGAACCCTTGTTCCCAACCTAACCCAACGACGGGGTCCGCTTGGGAAGTGTGCGGCCTCTGAAGTACTGAGTGGTCCGGAACCGCTATCGCGGGATGACCGGCGGCGCTCTTCTCACGTTTTCTCACCTTCGGATTCCTCTCAGTTTTTCTAGCTTGACCTGAAGTGTATAATTTCGGCTAAAGTCAAACTAATACAAGCATGTCCGAAGCAGGGGAGGGGTTTCGAAATGCGAAATCGTTTGCTGGAAATTCTTTTTGGGCTCGTGATTGTCATGAGCTGTTGCTCGAACGCCTCCTCTCAAACCAAAGATTCTGCGGCGCCGGCCAAGGCGGCGAGTTCCAGCAAAACACCGGACTTGTCGGGAGTGTGGATGCGGGACGCACCTCCAGCCACCGCGGCGCAGTACTGGATTTACGAGCTCAACCAAGAGGAACCGCCCATGACGGAATGGGGTAAAGAGCAATTCAAAGCGGCCAAATCTTCCTTCGGGGGTCATGAATATCCACTGGAGGAAACCAACGATCCGGTGTTGCGCAGCTGTTTTCCGCCCGGCGTGCCTCGCGTTTATATGCATCCCTTCCCTTTTCAATTCATTCAAACGCCCGGCGAAATCGTGATGCTCTTCGAAGTGGATTCCCTGCGCCGGGAAATTTACACCGACGGAAAACCGCGCGAACCCGGACTGGTGCCCTTGTGGATGGGAAATTCGATCGGGCATTGGGAGGGAGACACGCTGGTCGTCGACACCATCAACTTCAACGATCGGACCTGGATTGACCGGATCGGCCACCCGCACAGCGACCAGTTGCATGTGATCGAACGCTTTCGCCGGACGGCCCACGATCACCTGGTGGACGATATCACTATTGACGATCCCAAGGCCTACACCAAACCCTGGACGGCGCGCCTGGAATTCAAGCTCAGGGACTGGAAACTGACGGAACAATTCTGCGAGGATGGCGAGAGCTTCATGGGCCTCGAAAAAAAGGAAGCGTCATCAGGCAAATAGAGGTGGCGCCCGCATTGCAATGTGAATCCTGCAGGCTTCGTTTCGGTCATCGCTCAGCGCTGATTTTAGGATTGACATATCCTGCATCGCGGTAGATATTTTTAATCATTCGTTTAATCAACGCGGGACGGCAAGATTGACGGTCGAGCCGCTGCGTCCGACCGGCGCTTTCAGGAGGATCCGGATGAAGAAGTCGGCACTTTTTCTGGCCACGTTATTTTGCGTAGTTTTTATTTCCGCGCCGCTCCTGGCGCATCACGGAGAGGCCAATTACGACACGGAGAAGACGGTGTCGGTCAAGGGAACCGTAACGGATTTTCAATTCGTCAATCCCCACGTGCAGATCACCCTGGATGTGAAAAATGACAAAGGCGAAACCGAAAAGTGGATTGGCGAAGCGCGCAGCCCGGCGATGCTTTCCCGCTACGGCGGATGGGACAAGAACACCATCAAGGTCGGCGATGTGATCACGTTCTACGGCCATCGAACCAAGAACGGAACGCCCTTCATGCGCCTGGAAAAAATCGTGACGCCGGACGGCAAGGAACTGGCGAATCTTTAGCGGCGCGGCCTCTGCGCCAGGAACGCCAATCTCCCGATTGGCGGCTTTTCGGAGCGCCAATCGGGAGATCGGCGTTCCCGGATTTCAACAGGCGCAGGCAACCACACTAATTTGAGGCAGAGACTTCCAGCGCCAGGGCGAATCTAGTTGGTGCCCAAAAGAGTGTCGACCAGCGGTTGGATGTAGCGGCCCATTGTTATCACAACGAACCACAAGAATAATGAACTTGCCGCGACGAGCTTGGCGGAAATCGGCGCGTCTTCACCGGCTCCCACACTCTCGACTCCCTCGAAAATGTTCGTCAGGTAGAACGCCGCGGCGTTCAATCCCAGCAGCAAGAGCGCCAAGATCTTCAGCCACAGACCGAGGCTGAAAACGTAATTATCGGGGCGGGCGGCAAAAGCCATGAGACCCGTTGCTACATTGATACCTAAGCCAGCCAAGCCCCAGGGAATCAGCCGGTGCAGGGGTGCGATCGGGAGTTGCTTCACAAATCCCATAATGCGGATGTCAAGCAGTCCAACGGTCCCAACGATCAGAATGAGCCCGAGAAAATGCGCCGCCATCATGAACGTCCACCACCACTTGCTGAAGGTCATGGCATCGGCAAACTTGTCCGGGTCCGGCTCAAACGCGCTTATCAGGGCACCGATTGGTCCTTCCTTTATGGTTCCTTCCGCAGCAGTGGCCTCAGAGCCCGGCCGAACTTCGGGATGGCGAATGTCACCGCCCGTATTCCCGGTTCTGGACATTAGGCCCACGGTCAAAAGCGAAAAAAGCAGCACAGCGATTACGTTCCAGCGCGGCAGACGCGCGCTTGCTTGAGATTTCCAAAGTCCGATCAAGGCCAGGCCGCCGGTCACCTCCATGAACCACAGGGACAGCAATGCCGAGCCTTCGTGCCTGCGAATCAAATCATCCGACACTCCAGGCCCTTTGATCATTTGTTGCGCGCCAAAACCGCTTAAGAAAGTGGGAATCGTCAGAAGAGCGATGGCCGCGAAAATGATGTAGCTGCTTCGCCGCAAGTCCTCGTTCTTCCCGAAAAAAGAGATCAGGAATAGGCCGAGCCCGACGATCGACCCGATGACCGGAACGTGGTTCAGCAAAAGATGCAAATGCGCATAATTCACAATAGACTCCCATAGCAGTGCAGAATTCCAGAGTTTGTTCCTCCCGCGCAGCGCGGCCAAACGTCTGTTCTTCGCTCGTCGAGTTCAGGACTCATCCCCCGGCTGGATGGCCGTAAAAAAAATAACGAGCTGTTTCCGAGAGCAGGCGTCCCGCGCCAACGGCTCCAATCCAGAAGACGAGCGACCAGATCGCAATGGACTTTCCCTTCGCTACCATGGCCGCCTCGCTCAAGCTGGCGTCGCCAAATACTTGCTTGCTCATCCTGGCCATGAGGAACACGGCGAGTCCTATGAACGACAACTTGACGTAAAAATCAGGATTCGTAAGGGCTTTGGTCGGGTAGGCGATCAAAAGGAGCAGGCCGGTGGTGACGTTGATTCCCAGGCCTGTCCACATAATGCCGAAGAGTCGCTTCAAGGGCTGGAGCGGGATTTCACGGGCTACGCCAAGAATACGCAAATCCACCACCGCATTCGCACCGACCACCAGAGACATGCCGATGGTGTGAAACAACAGGATGAAATAGAATCCAAATATGGATTGAGACTCGCGAAGCCAGGTGCTAATCCCGGTCTGTTCAATGGTATTAAAAATCACGGGTACGGCCAAGTTTAGCCCCCTCATTGCGCTTTGAATCCTGAATTTTGCGCACCGAGCAATCCTGGAGAAGAAAAGGATCGGAACCAGGCACACAAAATCCGGCTACGTTCTTGGTGGTCAGCATCAATTATAACGGCCTCGACTCGCGCGTCAAGCCTAGGTATTGCTAACACTTTGAGCGGACGCGTTTGAGTTGCGGCGCGCGTAAAGCTTCTCTAGTGATAAAATGCAGGTCCATGAGCACTGCCAGCCCACGGCCACAACTTCAGATCCGGCAAGCCCAGGAAGACGACACCTCCCCTCTGTGCGAAATTTTTAACGAAGCGGTGCAGGATCACCTGGAAACTTTTGATTCCGACGCGCGCGCCGTGGACGACCAGCGCCTGCGGATCGCCGCAGCCGAGCAGGACCCCAAACATCCGATTCTGGTTGCCGAACTGAGGAACTGGATCGCGGGCTGGGTTGAGCTGGCGCCATACGACAACCGCATCGCGCTGGACGATATCGGCGAAGTCTATATTTATGTGCGCCGGGCGTTCCGAAGTTACGGCGTGGGACGCCAGTTGATGCGCGCCATTCAGGAAGCTGCCGGCAGACTCGGGTACCGGAAGCTCATTGGGCGCGTGCTGGTCCAGAATCAGGACGGGCTGGTGCTATGCCGCGCCACGGGCTGGCGCGAAGTGGGCCGTCACTGCGCCCACGCGCGCCTGAATGATGGACTGCACGACGTCATGCTGGTGGAGTACGTGATTCCCTCTTCTTCCCCGACACAACCGTGAACGATCTTGAATACATGCATCTGGCCATTGCGCAGGCGCAGGCCGCCGCGCTGCGCGGCGAAGTACCCGTCGGAGCCCTGGTTGTGCTTGATGACCGGATTGTTGCCGCCGCAGGCAATCGCACCATCGCCGATTGCGATCCGACCGCGCATGCGGAAATCGTGGCCCTGCGCGAAGCCGCGCGCAAGGCCGGCAATTATCGCCTGCTCGGAGCATCAATTTACGTAACGGTGGAGCCCTGCGCCATGTGCGCGGGGGCGCTGGTGCAGGCGCGCGTCGCGCGGCTGATCTATGGCGCCGACGAACCAAAAGGGGGCGCCATTCGCACTTGTCTGCAGGTGCTCGACCCGCCCGCGCTCAATCATCGCGTCGAGGTCGTTTCCGGCGTCCTCGCCAGGGAGTCGTTGCAATTGCTACAGTCCTTTTTTTCCGCGCGGCGCTCCGGGCTGTGAAGGAAGGTTCAGATTTGAAATTGAAATTTGAGATTTGTGATGCGGGATTCTAAGGCTCAGGATTTTTTGCCCTGATTCATTTTCCACAGCATCTGGCGCAGCATTCCGAGCCAAATCACGGAGTCGCGCTGCGGCAAACGGAGGCGCCGCACCAAGCGGCGAATTCTTTCTTCGGCGTCGGAGACGCGGCGCAGGTTCAGGAATCCGCTGGTCTGAAGGGCCTCGAGCAGCAGCGCGGTGATGCGCTCCAGGTCTTCCGCCGCGGCCGGCTTCCATTGTTCCGCGGCGCGCTCCTGTTTGGAGTCCCGAATGAGTTCGTACAGACAAACGGCCACGGCCTGGCCGAGATTCATGGAAATATTTTCATCGCATGTGGGGATGCGCATGAGCCAGTGACAATGACTGAGGGCATCGTTGGAAAGACCGAATTTTTCCGAGCCGAACAGCAAAGCGACATTACTGGAAATCAGTCGTCGGCGAATCAGGCGTGCTCCATATTCCGGGCGCCTGACCAGGTGCTGCAAGTCGCGATTGCGCACCGCCGTGGTTCCGACAACCAGCGTGCATTCCTCTACGGCCTCGGCTACGGATTTGTAACGCACGGCGTTTGCGAGGATTTCCGAAGCGCCAACGGCGGAGCGCGCTTCGCGAAATGATGGCGCAAACGGATTCACGAGTCGGAGCGATTGAAACCCGAAATTGCTCATGGCCCGCGCGGCCGCCCCAATGTTGAGCGGGTTGCGGGGAGCTACCAGAACGACGCGCAGGCGGTTGAGTTCTTCCGGAGGCGGCACGGGTTCCCTCTTGTAAGGCATACAGGCAATTCAGCCAGCCAGCGGGGCGAGGAGCCTGAGGCCTAGTATCTGATACATACCATCGAACAGATGAATTGGACAGATGGGCCGAAGAGGATTAGGATATTGGCAATTCAAAGGGTCGCTTGAATTGGAAGTCGTTTGAAAGGGACTCCTATGAACCACGTGTACGATCTGTTCGAGAAATTCCCCGATGGATCTTCACTCTGGCGGGCTTGCGTAATCGGACTCGAAAGCACACGTCTCCATATGTCCGACCTGGCCCGGCATTCTTCAAACCAGTTCTACGCGATGAATGTGGCGAGCGGGAAAGTTGTTTCACTGAAACTCCAGCAGGGCGCATTCAACACTCCCCCTAAGATGGGGAAACGGAGCAGAGTTGCCGTAGCCTGAAACCGAAATTGCCTCGCCGCCGTGCCGCCTGAATTTTCGACAGTTGTAAGTATGCTTTATATCTTCGCCTTTTCTTCTACAGCCCTCCTCAAAAAAAAGTGGAACGCTTTCTTTCGCCAGAGGCAATACAGAACACGAATGAGCCTTCCTCCGACAGGCTCATTCAGGAGGGGCGGCTGCTCTTGCGACGCCTCTCCTTTTTTTTCCTTAGGATGGCCGCCAGTGCTTGCGGCGAACTTGGGCGTGTTCATCACCCGGCAACCGGAATCCTCCTCGCTTTACACGATCATAGGTAGTACCTGAAAAAGCACAGAAATGACGTGCCGCTGGACTCCCGCGGGCCGTTGGCTTACTTTGTATGCGTATTCAGATTAGAGAATCCTTAGACTTCCACAGGGTTTATAAGGATCAGGAGTAATCGCGATGCAGACTGCAGTGAAGGAATGTCGCATAACCCCTCGAGAGACATTGTCCGAACCCGTCCTGGTTCGCCCCTTCGATCCGCTGTTTCCCGAGGAAATCTGCACGACCGCGAACGTGTCGCGCAGTGGGCTCTATTTCTTGACGCCCACCAAGCATTACTTCGTCGGGATGAACGTCATCGTCACATTGAACTTTGGCCAGGATGACCCGATTCATCGCGAGCAAATTGGCGACGTGGTGCGTGTGGAAGAATTGGACGAGGACAAGTGGGGCGTGGCCATCCGAATCCTCATGCACAACAATCCGGGAATTTATTCCGGAACATAGCTTTTCCACTGCGAAAACCCTGCCCGGAAAGGCACCGACACCGTTTTATTCAGTAAGGGAATTTGTGGCCAGATCGCGCCGAATCGGAACTGCTGTCTCCGGTAGCCCGCCGGGAGTTTATTGTGCCTTATTCACAAATGGCGCCATGGCACTGCGCCTCGGCGACGATGGCCAGAAGATTGCAATTCCCCCCTGCGGGACGCCCAGAAGTGGTATCCCGGAAACGTTAATGTTCCGCTTGGCGTATTTAGTGAGCCCAAACGAAAGATTAGTGTTCCTGAATGAGATCACCTGTACTCATTCTGGCCCATTGGGTAGGTCACCTAACAGGGCGTTCTAGTCCAATATTACACCTAGAAGGAGTTAGGGGGTTTCGATACGGGCAAGCGGCGTTTTGATCCTGCCTGGCCTTACAGCCGATTCTAGGTTCAACTCTATGGTCACAGCCACAGAACGGGAGAAGCCATCGGCGTCCGAGCTAAAGAGCCTGGACAAGCCCAGCCGCAGGGACCTGCGTGATGTCCTTGAGAATCACGGTTCCTGGCTCGATTCGGCCGGAGAGACAGGCGTTCGAGCGGATCTTTCTGGAAAAAATCTGGAGGACGCCGACCTGGTGGATGCGCGACTCAGGGACGCTCTCCTCCATAAGACAATCTTAAAGGGAGCCGATCTGACGCTTGCGGATCTGCGGGCATCGACTTTGGTCCAGGCAAATCTGGCGGAAGCGAACCTGCTTGGAACGCAGTTTCAGGAAGCGAATCTTCAGGCCGTCGAAATGCAGAACGCGACGGGGCTTCTCAGCCCGCAACTTGCCGGGGCAAACCTGTTCGGCGCCGTGCTTCCCGGAGCGATTTCCCCCTTTGACGGGTTGAAACTGGTCCGGGAAACGGCTCGCAATGGCGCATGGCTGATGAGCGTGACTTTGCTTCTGGACGGGCTGATGTGGTTGAGAATTCTCACGACACCCGACTCGCACCTGGTGAGAAATTCGTCAGCCCTGCCATTTTCCGCGCTGCAGTCGATCTTGCCATTCATTCCGTTTTATCTTTTCGGCCCCGTGGTGATTCTCTGCTTGTATCTTTGCTTTCATCTGTATATGCAGCGGCTTTGGGATGGAATTGCGCAATTGCCGGCAATCTTTCCCGATGGCAGGAGACTTGACGCGTGCCTGCCCTGGTTTGCCCGCTGGTCCGCGCGCAGTCATTTCAGATGGCTGAGAAAAACGCAATCTCCCCTGGCCTTCCTCGAAGCAGCCATCGCCATCCTTTTGCTGTATTGGATGGCGCCCGCGACGGTGCTCCTTTTTTGGGGCCGGTACTTGACGCTCGAGGATTTGCGCGGCACGACGCTGCACATATTTCTGGTCGTGGGAGCCATTGCCGCGGCCATGAACTTTCCGAGATTGGCGGGGAGAGCTTTTGGACCTGATGCGACGCGACTCAGCCGCGCGGAAAAGACATTCAGAGTAAGAATTTCCCGAATTCTTAAGGGTGTGCCGCCCGCATTTGGACTTCTGCTTTTTCTGCTCTCCATCGGCACGTTTCTGGGAGTTCCGCACGACTATCGGCCCGCTGCCGAGGCGCCCGGTTTGGGGATGAAGGCGTGGGCGGCGGACGTCCTTTGGACGGTTGGTTACAACCCGTTCGCGCAGCTGACCGAAGCTGAGGTTTCATCGAAGCCTCCCGGCTGGACCGGGCGGGAAGAGGAAATCGCCCAGGTCAATGGCGCCAACCTCAATCGACTCAGCTTGCGCTACATCCAGGCGTACGGCGCGTTTCTCGTCAAAGCTCACCTCTGGCGAACCGACTTGCGGAGCGCCTATCTATCGGAAGCGGATCTGCGGGAAGCGAATCTGCGCCAGGTTAATCTACAGTCGGCGGTGCTGGACCGGGCCAAGCTGACGCGCGCGACGCTTCCAGAGGCTGACCTGCAAAATGCCAACCTGGACCGGGCCGATTTGCGCGATGCGAATTTATCTTTTGCGGTGCTTTCCGATGCGACGCTTCTGGACGCC
>Ga0210409_10001320_pt1 | contig 32962 bp, 27 predicted proteins | sample IncBWH17MmetaG_FD_161649 | JGI IMG/M metagenome (GOLD analysis project Ga0210409, IMG submission 161649) | Forest soil microbial communities from Barre Woods Harvard Forest LTER site, Petersham, Massachusetts, United States - Inc-BW-H-17-M | ecosystem: Environmental > Terrestrial > Soil >...
TCCATCTCTTCCGCGGGCGCCGGGCTGTGTGAACTCGACTAATGCGCTAGGAGAACAACTTGCCTTGTCTCGTACTGATCGTCTTTCTCGCATTCCCTCGAATCGCACTCGTTTGGTTGTTCCTGACGTCGAATTACTTGCAGCGAGCGTATCACGGCCTACTGTTGCCTGTGCTCGGGTTCTTGTTTTTACCTCTAACAACTTTGGCGTATGCATGGATAACGAATACTCGGCAGCCTATTGCGGGTATTAATTTGCTGATTCTGGTTGTCGCGGTTGTGATTGATCTCGGCGGCTTAAGCGGAGGCGAATATCATCGACGGACACGATGGGAACGCTAGTTCGTACCATATCCGCCAACTTTGTAAGCGTATTGCACACTGACGAGGTCGGGTGTACGCTACCGCTCGGTCGGAAGGTCAAAACGGGATTTCCTGCTAAGTCCTTCCAAAAGGAGAATCATCTTTAATGGCCAAACTAACTCCTGCTGCGAGGAAAAAACTTCCGAAATCGGACTTCGTGGAAAAAGGAGCCAGAAAATATCCGATCCCTGATGCCGCTCACGCACGAGACGCTTTGGCGAGGAGTTCGGGGAAGCCGGAGCACGCCTATGTCGTTGCCGCAGTTAAGCGAAAATTTCCAAAAATAAAAATAACGAAGTAGAAGCGATGGTCACGCTGACCAGTGCAATCCTCGATCCATTTAGTGGCCAAGTCTCGATAAGTCCCCTTCACGGAATGTGGGCGCAGAGCCGAATTCCGCTATTGCTCATCCGTTGCCCCCTTTGCACAGTTTGCAGAACCGATGCCCGCAGTTCTGGCAAACCTGCGTGAACTTACGCGTCCTCTTTCCACATTTGCAGCATTTTAACAGGGTCATTTTTGCCTTCGCGGTATTCGGGGCTTCCTCGAAAGAGACAAAGCTTGGGGCTGATGAAACGATATGTGATTCCAACATGAATCTCATCCATTTTACACCCACAATCGAGCCAAGTCCTTCCATGAGAAGGCCGGTTATCGGGAACTGGCCCACTACCCAAATTTTTAATCTGAAACCCAAATCCCAATCCAAAAACCCAGAACCTCAAACCTAAAGCCCGAGACCTGCCCGACTGCCACCTTATAACTGTTCCCTGCAGCTTCAATCACGCCTACTTAACCGCCGCGGAATCTGGCATGATTTGGTAAGGGGGACGGACTAGCACATGAATTCATTTTTGGATGTGGCTGTTGAGACGGCGCGGGAGGCGGGGGCGATTCTGCTGGCGGAATTCGACCAGCCGGTCAAGATCAGCTACAAGGGGGAAGTGGATATTGTGACGCAGGCCGACCGGCGATCTGAGCAGGCGATCGTGTCGCGGCTGCGGTCGCATTTCCCGAAACACGCGATTGTGGCTGAAGAGGGGGGCGGGAAGGAGAGCGAATCTCCGTTCCGGTGGCATGTCGATCCCCTTGATGGCACTACAAACTTTGCGCACGGGTACCCGTGTTTCGCTGTGTCCCTTGGCCTTGAGGAAGCGGGCGAGTTGATCGTGGGCGTGATCTTCCAGCCGGTGAGCGAAGAGCTCTTTACCGCCGTGAAGGGGGAGGGGGCCTACCTGAACCAAAAGAAAATCGAGGTGTCCCGGATTGAAAAGCTGGCGACGAGTTTGCTGTCCACGGGATTTCCGAGCGTAAAGCGGGCGCAGAACCCTAATATTCGCTACTACTGGGACTTCACTTTGCGCTCCCACGGGGTGAGGCGTGACGGTTCGGCCGCCATGGACCTTGCGGCCGTGGCTTGCGGGCGGTTTGAAGGCTTTTGGGAATTCGGCCTGCATACCTGGGACACTGCGGCGGGTGTTTTGCTGGTGCGCGAAGCCGGGGGCACGGTGACTCAGTTCGATGGCCAGCCGTACAGGCTTGGAGACCGGGAACTGCTGGCATCGAACGGGCAGGTTCACGAGGAAATGAAAGAAGTGGCGGCCAGCATCGCGGAACGGGCGGCGACGCAAGCGCCGCTTCCGTAATTGAATGATTAATTTGCCGAGGCGAGATCCGCCTCGAAACCGCCATTTCTGTTTTGCACACGCACCTGTAAAACGTTGGATTGACGCGAGTTCCAACGGGTGGTAGGCTCACGGAAGTTGCTCGGCATTTACTGAGGGATGATGGGAAGCAGCCTTACTTTTCCGGTTCCGGGGAATCCGGGAGCCGCCGAGAAGCTGTCGCGCTGGGTTGGCCGATGGCGCCGGGGCGGGATCGAGCAATATTCGACGGGCGCGGCTCTGGAAACTTCGGGGCGCTGGCGTTCCGGCGACCGGTTCACCGTAAACGATGAGCGCATCTGGCTGGATCCACTCCCAAGCGCGTTCCACGGCTTGCGCATCGTACAAATCTCCGACATTCACCACGGTCTCTTCCTCCCCAAAGAAAGGCTATCCGAAGCGGTGCGCCAGGCCAACCGGCTGAATCCTGACATTATTGCGCTCACCGGAGATTTCGTGACGTATTCCCGGAGGAATATCGGGCCGGCGGCGGAGCTGCTGGGGCGCCTGCGGGCGCGTTACGGGGTGTACGCGGTGCTTGGCAACCATGATTTCCGCGTGGATGCCGACGCCATTACGCTGGCATTGCGCCGTCAGCGGATCGATGTCTTGCGCAACCGGCACATTACGCTGTGGTTTGGCGGGGATTCGGTTTACCTGGCTGGAGTAGACGATTACGGGTACGGGGCGGATTTGCGGCGGGCCATGCGCGGAGTCCCGCGCGAGGCAGCCACGATCCTGCTCGCGCACAATCCGCGGGTGATTCACCTTGCCTCGCGGCATAGCGTGAGCCTGGTTCTTTCCGGGCACACCCATGGCGGGCAAGTAAACCTGCCGCTTCTCGGCACTGTGTACGGGCGCTCGCCCGAGCGGCTGCGGTATAAGATCGGCTGGGACCGGATGGGACCGACGCAAATTTACGTGAGCCGCGGCATTGGCACGATCGTCCTGCCGTGGAGACTCCGCTGCCCTGCGGAAATTACGCATCTCGAGCTGCTCCAGGGCGCCTCTGGCGTAACCAGCGCGGCAGCAGCCGATTGACCCCCCAAGCGCATGCGCGCCGTTGACCTGATTCGCCGCAAGCGGGACTCTGGCGAACTCGCTCCCGAAGAAATCCACCAGCTGATTGCCGCGTACACACGGGGCGACGTTCCCGATTACCAGATGTCTGCCTGGCTGATGGCGGTCGTGCTGCGCGGCATGAGCCGGGCTGAAATTGCGGCGCTCACCGAGGCCATGCTGCACTCAGGGCGTGTGCTGGACTTTTCCGACCTGGCCGGGCGCAAAGTGGACAAGCACTCTACGGGGGGCGTGGGGGATAAGACTTCGCTTGTCATTGCTCCGATCGTTGCGGCCGGCGGGTTGAAAGTCCCCATGATCAGCGGGCGCGGGCTGGGGCATAGCGGGGGGACGCTCGACAAGCTGGAATCCATCCCCGGATTTAATGTGAATTTGACGCTCGCGGAATTTCGGCACGTGCTTGAGACTTGCGGATGCGCCCTGATCGGGCAGACGGCTGAAATCGCCCCTGCCGACAAGAAAATCTATGCCCTGCGCGACGTGACGGGGACGGTCGAAAGCCCCGCGCTGATTTGCGCTTCGATCATGAGCAAGAAACTGGCCGAGGGGATTGACGCGCTGGTGCTGGATGTGAAGACCGGTTCGGGCGCGTTTATGAAGAAAATCGAGGACGCGGAGAATCTGGCCGGGTTGCTGGTCGAGACAGGGAAGCGCATGGGCAAGAAAGTGGTCGCACTTTTGACTGATATGAATCAGCCGCTTGGGCGCAAGGCGGGCAACTCCATGGAAGTCGCGGAGTCGATCGATGTGCTGGCCGGCGGCGGACCGGCGGACCTGCGCGAGCTTTGTCTGGAGCTGGCGGCGTGGATGTTTTTGCTTGGCGAACGCGTGAAGACTCTGGACGAGGGGAAGAAGCTTTCCGCGGACCTCATTGCCTCCGGCCAGGCTCGCGAAAAATTCCGTGAAATCGTGGGGTTGCAGGGAGGGGATGTGGGAGTTGTGGACGACCCGCACCGGCTGGCGCACGCCCGGCAGACGCTTGATGTTGTCAGCGCGGCTGGCGGATATATTGCGTCCATTCAGTGCGAACAGCTTGGCGTGGCTGGAGTGATCCTGGGCGGGGGACGGGAAAAGAAGGAAGACAAGATCGACCCTGCCGTGGGCCTGGAGTTTCACAAGCGCATCGGCGACGCGGTGCAGCGCGGGGAGCCGCTGTGCACGCTACATTACAATTCCGAGGCGCGGTTGGCCGAAGCGCGGCGACTTGTTGAAACCGCGTATCGCATCGAGCCGGAAAAGCCGAAATCCCTCCCTCCGCTCGTCTATCGTGTTATCGGCGCGTAAACTCCATAGGATTTGAATTTCCACATCACTGCAGATTCCCCGGCGTGCTAATGTGACGGGCATTTCCCGGGGGTGCGGCCGGGGATGCGAGGTGATGTCGAATGGGCCGATTCACGGGCGTGCTGGGGCTGCTGACGATGCTTGGGCTGGCCTATTTGTTTTCGACCAACCGGCGCGCGATCAAAGGGAAGATGGTGATATGGGGATTGGGATTGCAGATTGGGTTAGCTGTTTTGGTGCTGCGCTGGACCTCCGGTCAGGAATTATTTTTGCGCGCTGGGGACGGAGTGAAAAAACTGCTTTCCTACGCGTTCGACGGATCGGAATTCTTGTTTGGGGAGCTTGGCAAGCAGCATTCCTCGATCGGATTCATCTTTGCCTTTCAGGTCCTTCCCACAATCATTTTTATTGCCGCGCTGTTCGCCCTGCTTTACTACCTTGGCGTGATGCAAGTCGTCATCCGTGCGGCGGCTTGGGTGATGCAGCGCGTCATGGGCGCCAGTGGAGCGGAATCCCTCAACGTCGCGGCGAGCATTTTCATGGGACAAACCGAAGCCCCGCTGACCATCCGGCCATTCCTGCCTGACCTAACGCAATCCGAACTCATGACGATCATGACCAGCGGCATGGCCCACGTATCGGGCGGAATGATGGCGGCTTACATCGCCTTTGGCGTCAAACCCGAGCACCTGTTGACGGCGGTGATCATGACGGCGCCGGGGACATTGCTGATTTCGAAAATGCTGGTGCCGGAGACCGAACAGCCGAAGACCATGGGTGTGGTGCACCTGGAAAATGTGGAGCGTGACTCGAACTTTCTTGCGGCCATTGCCCGCGGGACGGGCGAGGGGCTGGGCATGGCGGTCAACGTTGGGGCGATGCTGATTGCGTTCCTGGCACTGATCGCGCTCACCAACGGCATTTTGGGGGGAATTCACAACTTTTTGGGCGGACACGGGATGATGTGGTTTCCGACGAGCCTGCAACAGATTTTCGGCTGGGCGTTTGCACCGGTGGCGTTCGTTATCGGCGTGCCATGGCATGATTGCGTGCAGATTGGAAACTTGCTGGGAACGCGCATGGTCGTCAACGAGCTTGTGGCGTTTTCCATGCTGGGCCCGCTGAAAGGCGCGCTCGATCCACGCTCTTTCACGATCGCTACCTTCGCGCTGTGCGGGTTTGCAAATTTCGGCTCGATTGGAATGCAAATCGGGGGTATCGGCGCGCTCGCTCCGAATCAGAAAACGCAACTGGCGAAATTCGGCATCCGCGCGATGCTTGCAGGGACCATGGCGAACCTGATGTCCGCTTCGATTGTGGGGATCTTTTTGAAATGAGCGAATCCGCGGCGACAAAAACCAAACCGAGCCAGGAGTTTGTGCGCGCCGAGGCTGCGGCGAAATTTATTCTGGGCAAGACAAAACTGCGCCCGCGCATTGGCCTGGTTCTGGGCAGCGGTCTGGGCGCTTTCGCGAACGAAATTGGCGGGGCCGCGCGCATCGACTACAAGAACATTCCTCATTTCCCGAGGTCGACCGCGATCGGACACGCGGGGCGCATGGTCATCGGCAAAGTGGCGGACGTGCCGGTGGCCGTGATGCAGGGGCGCGTGCATTTCTACGAAGGCTATTCGCAGCGCGAAGTGATTTTCCCGATGCGCGTGATGGCGCGCATGGGAATCCGCGCCGTTTTGTTGACCAACGCCGCGGGAGGAATCAATACGAATTTCAAGCAGGGGTGCCTCGTCGTTTTGCGCGACCACATCAATCTTCAGGGCACGAATCCATTGATCGGGCCGAACGATGAGCGGTTTGGGGAACGCTTTCCCGACATGACACAGGCGTACTGGAAGCCGTACCAGGCGGCGGCGCTGCAGGACGGGAAACGGCTGGGCATCGAAATTGCCGAGGGCGTGTACGCGGCGCTCACCGGGCCGAGCTACGAAACGCCGGCTGAAATCCGCTACTTGCGCGCGATCGGCGCGGACCTCGTGGGAATGTCCACGGTGCCGGAAGTGATCGCCGCCGCGCACCTGGGAATTCGCGTGCTGGGAATTTCCTGCGTGACGAACATGGCGGCGGGAATTCTCGATCAGCCCATCACAAGCGAGGAAGTCATGGAAACCGGAGAGCGCGTGAAGGCGGATTTTGTGGCGCTGCTGCGCGCCGTGATTCCGCGGATGAATAAGGATCTGCCATGAGCGAGCAGGACGCCCACTATGCCGCATTAATCGCCGCGGCGCGAAGCGCGCGCGAGCACGCGCACGCGCCGTATTCCAATTTCCGCGTAGGGGCGGCGGTGCGCGCGAAATCGGGAAGAATTTTCAGCGGCTGCAACGTGGAAAACGCCACGTATGGCTTGACGCTGTGCGCCGAACGAGTCGCGGTTTTCAAGGCGATTTCCGAAGGCGAGCGCGGGTTTGACGCCGTCGCCGTTGTCGCGGATACGGATGCGCTCACGCCTCCATGCGGGTCGTGCCGGCAAATCCTTTGGGAATTCTGCGGCGACGCGGAAGTGGTCCTGGCGAACCTGAATGGGAAAGTCGAACGGTATCGCATGTCCGCGCTCTTGCCAAAGCCGTTTGACGATTCGTTCCTGTGAGCCGTAATTTGTGAATCGTGATTTGTGAAGAGTTCTGCCCGATTGTTTGGGATCGACGGCGGTTTTGATTCTACATCCCGATTAAACCGTTCTGGAGTTGAGATTTACGTATTCCGCCGCAGGCTTCGTCGAATACGAATCACAGCTTAAGAATCTCAAATTTCAAATCTCAGATTGTAAGAGACCGGCCAAACTGCAGATTGCGATTCACGAACCGTCAATCACGGATCGCCAATCGCGACGCCCAAAATCCAAATCTCAAATTTGAAATTTCAAATCTCAAGACAAGGCGAAGATCGCAAAGTAGGAATCACGAAACACGAATTACGATTCACATTTCACGCTTTATTCCGAGCTGCGCTGCGCGCTGCGCTGGCGCTGTAGGCGCATGGCGGCGGTGCGGAGCGTGTCGGCGACGTTTTTGTTGCCGGTCAGGAATTTGAGGTCCGTGGGTTTCATGTGCGGGAGAAGGTGGAGCGTCACTTCCAGCGGCGTTTTTGGATTAAACATGAGCGCGCGAAGGATGGTGTAGTTCTTGCGAAACTTGCGGTTGCCGGCGATCAGGCGAAGGGTTTCGTCGGTCAGGCTGGCCATGTTCGCAAAGGATTCGACTTCCTGCTCGGACAACTGAGGAGATTGCAGGACGGCGCGTTGCACGACTTTGCAGGGGTCGCGAATCAGCAGGAGGCGCTCGCCGCGGCCTCCCTTAAGGGCGAGCTGCACGCGCTCCACCACGCGCAGGCGCGACAATTTTTGCAGCAGTGTTTCGCGTTTGGCCTGGTCGGGCTCGGCTGCTTCCATGGCTTCTTTGAATGCCTCGACGGGTTCGGGCTCGGCCCTTTGCAACTCCTGCAGCAGGGTGCGCTGTTCCGCATTAATAACCGGGGAAGCGATGAGTTCAGCGACCAGAATGGGGGAAGTGCTCATGCGGTCGAGGTCCTCGAACAGCTCTTGAATGGCAGTGACGGAGAGATAACGGATGACCGGCCGGAGAACCTCGATGGGGCAAGTGGAATTTTGCGCCAGCGCGTCGGCTACGCCGGGCCTGCGCGGATATTCGGCGGCACAGTAGGCGAACATTTCCGGGGCGGCGCCCGGCCGGGCGAGTGCGGCGAGAACATTCTTGAGCGGCTGACTCTGAAGCACTCCAGCGGCCTTCTCGCGGACGGCGGGATCCGAATCGGCGGCAAGAATACAAAGCGTCTCGATGCGGTCTTCCGGCTCAAGCGAAGCCGCCCCGCTGCAAATGGCGAGCTTTCGTTCCTGGGCCGCAAGGCCCGAACGAATTTCTTCGCGCAACGTGACGCTAATTTCCGCCTCCTGAGGCTTCCTTCAGAGTATCTCGCGTGAGGGTGATCTTGCCCGCCTGACCTTCGGGACCAATGGGAGCCAGGATTTTTCCGTTCAATTCGATGTGCAGCACACCCACATCCTTGGCCGTCACCTGGAAATGGTCCATGGCCGAGAAGAAGTGATTTTCGCCGGGCTTCATGGATCCGTCATAAACAACATCATTGTCGGCCACGATGGTGACCTTGGTTCTTTTGGACGCCGCGATCTTCAGCTCGAAAAAGTCCGTCGGCGGTGAAACTGGCGTCGTGGCGGATGCGGAATCCGTGGCCGCGGCTGGCGCTCCCGAAGTTGCACCCGGAGCGTCTGGGGCCAGAGTAACATCGTTGGGAGGAGCAGGCTCGGCCGGGGTCTCTTGCGACGCGCTCGTGGGCGCGGGTGATGACGCGACACTCACTGCCGCGGACTGCGCCGCCCGCCTAGCGGCGCGCCACGCCAGAAGACGGCGCGCGCCAAACCAGCCTCCGCCCAGCAGCGCCAGGACTATGACGGCTGTGACGATCCAAACCAGCCAGGGGTGCTCCGGCGTGACCACGGGAGGGCTGCCGGTCCAGACGGGGACATTTTGGTGGTCACCTACGGCCAGGGTATATTCCGCAACTATGTTTTCCTCGTCCAGGCCGAGGAAGCGGGCCACGGCTCGCACGAAACCTCGATTGAACACGCCACCGGGGAGCTGATCCCACTGCTCGTCTTCGATGGCCCGCAGGAAGCGCGTGGCAATGCGCGTGGCGGCGGAAATTTCCTCCAACGTGACGCCGCGCATTTCCCGTTCGCGCTTGAGACTTTCGCCAAAGGTGCTGGTGGTCATGGTTCTTCAACGGACCGTTGATCTCAGCGAATATAGGCGGGCGGCACGGGAGTGTCAATCCGATCGAAAAGCGAGAGTTACCTCATGAATTACTAGAGGTAGTATTTCGCGTTTGAAAAAACGGCGACGTGGTGGTGTCAGTACCGAGGAGAGTACCGATCCGGGGCAGGGCTCGGGCGATCGGTCCGTGGCGGTTGTCACTTTCGAGCAACAGACCATGAAGTCGCCGTTGCACAGATTGATAAGAGTTGACTATACTTTCTTGTACCCAAACGCTTTCCGTGGAGCGGCAGGTGACCCGCGACAGATTCTGGTACTAAGGCTTCCAGTGAACACGACTGAGAATTTTTCTGGCATCGATCGGCGCCGCAGCACAACAGTTCGGGGAGAACAGCGCGAAGCAGGCGAAATCGCGATCTTCCACGAGCTTGGCAAGGCGCTTACCTCCTCGCTGCAGCTCGATCAAGTCCTTCGCACCATCATGGAAAAAATCGACGAATTTCTGCGCCCGGATACCTGGTCGCTTCTCCTGGTCGACGAAGTCAAACAGGATCTATATTTCGAGTTGGCGGTGGGCAAGGGCGCGCAAGCGCTGAAAGATGTGCGGATTAAGATGGGGCAGGGAATCGCCGGCTGGGTGGCGCAAAACGACGAAGCCGTGATCGTGCCCGACGTCAGCAAGGACACGCGATTTTTCGCCAAGGTCGACGAAAAAACAAAAATGGAGACGCGCTCGATCGTCGCTGTTCCTGTGCGCTACCGCGACCATTGCCTGGGCGTCATCGAACTGATCAATTGCGTGGAGAGAGACGGCTTCATGGAGCGCGATCTGGCGCTGCTGGAGGCGCTGGCGGATTTCGCCGCGATCGCTCTCGAAAATGCGCGGCACGTGAAGCGCATCCACGAGCTGACCATCACGGACGATTGCACAAGCCTGTACAACGCGCGGCATATGGATTTCATATTGGAGACGGAAATTTACAGGTCACAGCGGTACGGCTACGAATTCTCCGTTGTGTTCATCGATCTCGATCACTTCAAGGGAATCAACGACACGTTCGGGCACCTCATCGGATCGAAGCTGCTGGCCGAAGTGGGGCAAGTCGTGAAGAGCGCCTGCCGCAGGATTGACTTTGCGTTTCGTTACGGCGGAGATGAATTTGTGATTGTGCTGCCGCAAGCATCCAAGGAAAACGCGTTCGTGGTTGCCAGGCGCTTGCACAAACTGATCGGCGAGACGAAGTGGCTCATCGCTGAAGGCCTGGACGTGCGCTTCACGGCAAGCATCGGCGTCGCGTCGTACCCTTCGGACGCGAAGACCAAGGTGGAATTGCTGCACCTGGCGGACGAAGCTATGTACGCGATCAAGAACACCACACGCAACGGCGTGGCCGCGGCAAAAGTCGGCGTGCTGCCGGCCACGTAAAGCGCGCACGCCGGCGTGATTTCCACAGAAACGAAAAGGCCTTCCTCCCGCATCTTCTTGATTCACTCTCTATGCCATGCTAGTCTCAGCGCACCCGGTGGCACGCCGCAGTGTAAATGGAGTGGATGTCCCGGACGAGCCGTGACGAGGAGCGCATGTCCAACGAAGCATTGGGGATGATCGAGACCAAGGGCCTGGTCGCTTCCATTGAAGCCGCGGACGCCATGGTGAAGGCCGCCAATGTCATCCTCATCGGCAAAGAATATATCGGCTCGGGATATGTCACTGTTATGGTGCGGGGAGACGTGGGCGCTGTGAAAGCGGCGACGGACGCCGGAGCGGCTGCCGCGAGACGAGTGGGCGAACTTGTTTCCGTGCATGTGATTCCGCGTCCGCATGAGCACGTCGAAAAGATTTTGCCCGGAGGCGGGGCGCCGCCCGGAGTGAAAAAGTAAAACTGTAGCCCGCGTCATCAGACGCGGGGATTTTCTGGCGATTCGTCGCGAAAAGCCTGGCGCGCCGCGGCGGGCGAGCCACAACAACCGGCAAGCCGCAGCAACGACGTTTGTAGGAGAAGGTAAAGCGTTTTGAGCCTGCGCGATCGCGACCTCATCTCCATCCAAGAAGCCCGCGAACAGGCGGCCCGAGCTGCCGCCGCACAGAAAAGATTCGCGGCATTTTCCCAGGAACAAGTCGACGCCATTGTGGAAGCCTGCGCGAAAGCGGCTGCGGAAAATGCAGAGCCGCTGGCGCGCACGGCCGTGGAAGAAACGGGCTTCGGCAATGTTTCCGATAAAATCGTGAAGAACACGCTGGCCGCGGTGGATGTGCCGCGGGCGATTCGCGGCATGCGCACAGTCGGGATTCTGCGCCAGGACCGCGAAAAGGGCGTTGTGGAAGTAGCGTCGCCCGTCGGCGTTGTCGCGGCGGTGATTCCGTCGACGAATCCAACCTCGACGGCCATCTACAAGACGCTAATTTCCATCAAAGCGCAGAACGCGATTGTGCTGAGCCCGCATCCTTCCGCGATCAAGTGCATTTGCCTGGCGGCTACATTGCTTGATCGAGCTGCGCTCAAGGCGGGCGCGCCCGAGGGGCTGATTCAGTGCATGCAGCACACGACGCTTGAAGGCACACGCGAGCTGATGCGGCGGCCCGAAGTCGGCGTGATCCTGGCGACGGGCGGGACCGGCCTCGTGCGCGCCGCATATGGATCGGGTAAGCCGGCTTACGGCGTCGGTCCGGGCAACGTGCCTGCTTTCATCGAGCGCACTGCCGACGTGCGCAAGGCTGTCGCGGACATCATCGCGGGGAAAACATTTGATTACGGAACGATTTGTTCTTCTGAGCAGGCGATCGTCGCGGAAGAATCGGTGCGCGAGCGCGCGCTTGAGGAATGCCGGCAGCAGGGCGCGTATTTTCTTTCTGCGGAAGAAATGGAAAAGGTGGCGAGCCTGTTGTTTCTGCCTGGAACGCACACGCCGAATACGAAGATTGTTGGCCGCTCCGCGACCGTCATTGCCGAGATGGCGGGCATCAAGGCGCCGCCCGCGACGCGCGTGTTGATCGCGCGTCTCGAGCCGGAGCAAGTGGGGCGCGGATTTCCGCTGTCGGCGGAGAAGTTGTCGCCGATCCTCGCATTTTATGCCGTGGCAAACCTCGCAGCGGGAATCGCGCTTTGCCGCCGGCTGCTGGAATTCGGCGGGCTGGGACACACGTGCGCGATTCATTCGCAGAATCGCGCCGCGATTCTGGAATTCGGCGAAGCCATGCCGGCGTTTCGCGTTGTGGTGAACAGCGCGTCGGTGCACGGCTCGATCGGCTATTCGACGAACCTCTTTCCCGCGATGACGCTTGGTTGCGGCGCGCCCGGCGGGAACATTACTTCGGACAACATCGGTCCGCAGCACTTGATGAATGTGAAGCGGATCGCTTGGGAAACGCGCGGCGTCGAGCATCGGACAGTTCCGGCGGACCAGCGCATGGCGGGAGCCGCAAATTCGCCCGCGCCGGAAGCGGTACAGGAAAAAGTGAGCGTGCCGGTTGCGCCGGCATCCGCGCCGAGTGCGCCGGCGCCTTCCTCCGAGGCGAAGGCGGAAGCCAAGAAGCCAGCGTCTAATACGCCCACTCCAGCGGGATCAACCGGCGGGGTGGATCGCGCTGCGATTGCTCGCGCGGTTGAAAATGTGCTCGCGGCGCAAGGGATCGCCCGCGGCAGCGGCGCGCCAAAGGCCTCGCCCGCATCTGCGCCCGTTGCTATCCCCGCAGAAAAAGAATTGGCAAGCCCATCGTCCATCGCCGCCGAAATCGCGGACCGCTTGTTTGGTTCGTCCGCAAATCCGAAGACGGAGATTGCGCATACTTCACCCGCAGCCTCTTCTGCCACATCAATAACCGCGGAAGCGCAAGTTCCTGCTGCCGCTGTTCCTTATGCCGCAAAAAAGTCCGAACCTCCCGCAAAAGCGGCAATCGAAATTCAAGTTTTCGTCAGCGAAAACGATGTGCGGCGCGCTATGACGCGCAGCGAAAAAATCTTCATCGGCCGCAAGACTATCCTCACGCCCTCCGCGCGCGATTTAGGGTTGGAACACGAAGTGTTTGTGGAAACCGAAGCCGGATCGATCCGGTAATTTGTCGCTTTGTTGCGGGTTTTTGTAGCACAGGCACTCTTGCCTGTGCGGTTTTGTAGGCGTATAGAAATGCTGCTGACGCACTGGTGTAGGCAAAACCCGCACAGGCAAGAGTGCCTGTGCTACCCAAACCTAATTGGTTGGAGTCCTTGCAAGAACGCGCAAGGCAAGAGCCCTGACGGAACACACAGCATCCTGCTTGGTTTTCCCATAGGCCATCACACAGGGAAGGTTAGGGATCTCGGCGATCCAGCGACCGTCAGCTTCCCGCTCGATTTCGATTTGAAAGCGGTACGGAATCTTGTTCTACTTAACCGCAAAGATAACTACTCGCCTGTTCGACTGTTCAAGGGGATATAGCTGCGAATAACAATTTAGCAAACAGATGAACGAAGGGTTATCAGGTTCCTCCGTATCACAGTGCATTCACGATACAGAGAGAGAAAAACGAGCTAGAATGGCCACCGAGTATGGAGACGCAAACCTTCCGTGAGTCGCTAACGGACGCGATCCGTTACTGGGAGCCATTGCGACTGGCTTACAACGCGGTCTTGGCCGTCATCGTATTGTTCTATTTTTGGAAGGGCTACCCCGCGTCCAAAATGAGTCTTTCTGTTGACGCAGTTCTATTCATTTTTCTTTTGGCAGTCCTCGCAAACGTGGCGTATTGCGCCGTATATTTCGTAGACATCTTCGCGCAGTCGTCCGGATATCGTGAAACGTGGCGAAAGAATCGATGGGTCTTATTTGCGATCGGATTGTTGTTTGCAGGAGTCTTGACGCGGTTTTGGGCGGCCGCGATGTTCTCTTCTTCATCGAAATAGGGCTTCGGCAGGAAAATGTCGCGAGGTCAGCAAAGGGAAAGCCATGAAAAAACCAATTGCATTGGCGATGACGGTCGCATGCGTTCTTTTATTTTCTCAAGGAGCCGCCGCGCAGGCCTCCGAAGTGCGCGTGCTGGCTTCTAACGGGATCAAGGCCGTGGTCGAAGATTTGCGCCCGCAAAGCGAGCGCGTGATCGGACATCCGATTTCGGTGCAGTATCGTCCGACTGCCGCCCTGAAGCAGGAAATAGACGCGGGCGAGCCCTTCGACGCCGTGATCGTTACAGTGGAAAGCATCTCGCAATTGAGCAAGGAAGGGAAGACCGTGGGCGGAGAAGGAACGCCAATCAGCCGAGTGGGCGTGGGCATCGGTATCCGCAAGGGAGCGCCCAGGCCGGACATCAGCACGCCGGAGACGATCAAGCACGCTCTGCTGGGCGCAAAAGCGATTGCCTACGGTCCGACTGGCGCGAGCACGCCTTACATCACGCGAATGCTCGACACGCTCGGGATCGCCGACACGATGAAAGCCAAGACTTTATTATTTGATACGTCCGACGGAACGAACGCCGCTGTAACCGAAGGGAAAGCGGATTTCGGCATCACGCTCGTCAGCGAGATCCTGCCGGTGAAAGGCCTCGAACTACTGGGCCCTTTTCCGGATGAGTTTCAAGGATACGTCCGCTTTTCGGCGGCTGTGAGCGCGAATGCAAAGAATCCCGAGGCAGCGAGCGCTCTGATTAGGTTTCTAGCTGGGCCGGACGCTTTGCCCTCCATCAAAGCCAGAGGCATGCAGGCTCACTGAGATACAAAACGTAATTCCGGCAGGCGCGCATTGTGGCGCCGGCGTCTGGCCGGCGGTTTTGCACCTTAATGTCTCGCCAAAGATCGCCGGCAAGACGCCGGCGCCACAAGAATGCGATACGATGCGGGTATCACGAGACATGGTAGAATTGCCGCAATAGGGCTCGAACGATATACGGGTCCCGATGATCTAAATTCAATTCTTCCGCGGACACACGGTCAGGGCTTTGCAAGCCGCGAAACGAAGAGGGAGACGATTCATGAACCGTTTTTGGAATGCGCTTGCCCTTGTCATTTTTTGCGCCGCGTTTGCTTACGGCGCTACGGACGCGGCCATTTCCGGCCTCGTGAAGGACCCGTCCGGCGCGCCATTTCGCGGAGCGTTCGTGCGCGCCCAGAACGTGCAATCCAAAATTTCCGTGAACGTCCTCTCCGACAATCAGGGGCGTTACCGGATTCAAAATCTGCCGCCCGGCGAGTATCAAGTTCGAGCAAGCGCCACTGGATTCAAGGCCGATCCGCGCAATGGCGTGAAACTCGCCGCCGGCGATTCTTCCTCGCTTGATTTCGCGCTGCAACAGGGGACGGTGCGCTGGGCCGACCTTTCCCTGTATCAAGGAAAGACGCTACTGCCTGCCGGAAAAGGCAAAGATATTTTGAATGGGAACTGTTTTGCGTGCCACGGATTCCAGACTCGCATGGCCGCGGTGAAACGCGATCATGACGGCTGGACGCAAGCGGTGAACTACATGCTCACAACGCGCCATCCGCGTCTCGGCAATCACATCAATGATGAGGACGCCGTCGTCCTTACCAATTACTTGGATGACGCATTCGGCGTCGAGGCGAAACTCCCGAAATCTCCCGCTGAGATGCCCGGATATAAAGCAACAATTCGCCCTGTCAGCGATGACGCTTTGAAAATTACCTACGTCGAATATGACATGCCCGGTCCGAATCGCATGCCCTTCAGCGCCGCGCCGGACAAAGACGGCAAACTCTGGATTCCGGACATGGGTTCGGCGAACACACTTGGATGGCTCGACCCGAAGACCGGCGCTGTGCAGGAATTTACCGCGCCGAATTCGTTTGCCGCGGGAATTCACTCAGCCGTGCCCGCGCCGGATGGTTCGGTGTGGATTTCCGAGCAGGCCGCAAACAAAGTCGGCCGCTGGGATCCGAAAACAAAACTCATCACGGAATTTCAGGACACCTACAAGCCCGGAATGGAGGGTCTCGAGGACGGCGGTTCGAAGCATACCGTGCGTGTCGATTCAAAGGGGCGCGTGTGGGGAACGGCTGTGTTCAACAATCTGACCGTCTACGATCCCAAGAACAACGAGTTTTCACATTTTGCGGACACGTTTTCGCCCTACGGCGTTGAGCTGGACAAGAGCGGCAATGTCTGGTTCGCGGAGTTTTACCCAAAAGGCGAAATCGGCATGGTCGACGCAAATACCGGCAAGGTTACGAAATGGGATCCGCCCACCAAGGGCGGCTGGCCGCGGCGCATCGAAATTGACGACGAGGGCATTGTCTGGTTCGCGGAATATCGGAGCGGCAAAATCGGCCGGTTCGATCCGAAGACACAGACGTTCAAGGAATTTGAATTGCCCGGACCAAGCGCGACTCCTTACGCACTCGGGATCGACCGCAATCATAACATCTGGTATTCGTCCGACGAGATGGATGTCATTGGCCGCCTCAATCCCAAAACCGGCAAGGTGACCGAATTCCCCTACGCACACTCGGAAAACATGATGAAAGAGTTCTTCCTCGACGCCCAGGGCCGCATGTGGTACGGCTCCGCCCCCAACAATGAAGTGGGATATTTTGTCCCGTCCGATCTGGAGTGAACTGACGCTCGATAGAATCGCCGGAGTTTGAATCGCTCTTGACGCCATGGAACTTCGGCATTGAATGATTTGTTCAAATTGATTTTGATGAGTGGAATTTGAGACTCGGGGGGAATTTTTAAGTGCCATTTCGTTCGTTGGGTGTCATGTTGGCGCTCGCGATTGTGCTGAGTTGCTCCTCCGCGGCATTCGCGCAAACCAAAAAGCCGTCTGATGCGCCAGCTGCTTCAATCCCCTTCGATCCGCACGACTTGTCCGGGCTTTGGAGTCAAGATCATCCGCGTACAGCTCCTGTTGTCGAGCGGTATTGGAATTATGAATTCAGCAAGGAGCCGCCCCCGATGACGACCTGGGGCAAGGCGCAGTTTGATGCGGCCAAATCTTCGTTCGGACTTCATACCTATCCTCTAGCGGAAACAAACGATCCTCTTTACCATAGCTGCACTCCACCTGGCCTGCCGCGAGTTTATCTGCATCCCTTTCCCATGGAAATTGTTCAGACGCCCGGCGAGGTTCTCATCCTTTTCGAATACGACTCCCTGCGGCACCCGATTTATACGGACGGGCGCAAGCATGACGAAACTCTCGGCCAGTTGTGGATGGGCGACTCGATTGGGCATTGGGAGGGAGACACGCTCTTCGTGGACACGGTGAATTTCAACGAAAAGACCTGGATCGACCGCGTCGGGCACCCGCACAGTGATCAGCTTCATGTCATCGAGCGCTTCCGACGCATGGATCACAATCATCTGGTGGACGATCTCACCTTCGAAGATCCCAAGGCCTATACCAAGCCCTGGACCGCGCATCTGGATTTTGTGCTGAGGCCCACGTGGACTTTGGGGGAACAGTTTTGCGAGGACGAGCACAGCTTTGAAGATTTCGATAAGATTGGGTCCACGCCGCCGAAGTAGCCGGTCCTAATTACCGGTGGATTTTGCCAATTTTTGGCTATTCGCAGAGGTCGATGATCGCCGACGACGGGATTGACACCACTCCGCTCGGGATGGGATATTTTGATCAGTCTGTTTTTCAACTGCCGAAACTTTCGGCCATCTTGACTTCAATTTGATCCGCCTTTTATGGAGGCCTGGGACATGAAGAAATTTGGGCTCATTCTGGCTGTGACCTTCGCTTCGCTGCTTTTTTCGGCCCCGCTCATGGCACATCACGGAGAAGCGAATTACGATACGGATAAGGTCGCGTCCGTCAAAGGGACCGTCTCGGACTTTCAATTCATCAATCCGCACACGCTGATTACACTGGACGTCAAGAACGACAAAGACGAAATCGAAAAATGGGCCTGTGAAATGAGGAGCCCGAGCATGCTGGTCCGCGTGGGCGGCTGGGACAAGAACACGCTCAAACCTGGCGACGTCATCACTGTTTTTGGTTATCGCGCGAAAAACGGATCGCCCGTCATGCGTCTTCAGAAGCTCACCCTCGCGGACGGCACCGTGAAGGATAATCTTTAGAAGTCCGGGCTCCAAAATGTAGCGCCGGCATCTTGCCGGCGGTTTTCGAGTTTTGTAGAGCGTCGAGGAGCCGGCGGGACGCCGGCGCCACAAAAAATCACACCGATATCCTCCAATCACCGGGCAATGCTTTACTTGTGTTTGCGTCTCAATGTTGGCGCGCCGCGCGAATTCATCTTGACGTCAGCAAATACCCGCAGGGTATGATCCTCCTCTATTGAATTCATGGAAGGAAATTCGAATTTCGAGAGGAGTTTCGAAATGCGAAAGCATTTAGCGGGCGTCGCCCTGGCATTTGCATTGGTCCTGAGATTTACACCGGCGGCGTCCGCTCAAACCAAACAGCCATCCAAACACGCAGCCGCCTCAGGCGTGGACCAGGCCCACGACTTATCCGGCGTCTGGTTCGATGATCGCCCCCGGCCCGTCACTGTCGAGGCGCGATACTGGATTTTTAAGTTCAACGCAGAGGAACCTCCCATGACCGCCTGGGGCTTGGCGCAGTACAATGCCACCAAGTCCTCCTTCGGAGCCAGGGCGTATCCCCTGGCGGAAACGAACGACCCGCTATACCACTCCTGCGCACCTCCCGGCTTTCCGCGAATTTTTCTTCATCCGTTCCCGATGCAGATCGTGCAGACGCCCGGCGAGGTCATCATGCTTTTTGAGTACGACTCCATGCGCCATCAGATTTTTACAGACGGCCGCAAGCACGATGAAACGCTTGGCCCGCTGTGGATGGGCGATTCGATCGGGCACTGGGAGGGAGACACGTTGGTCGCAGACACCGTAAATTTTAACGACAAGACCTGGCTGGACCGCATCGGACACCCGCACAGCGATCAACTTCACGTGATCGAGCGTATCCGGCGCATTGACCACGACCACCTGGTGGACGACATCACGATCGAAGACCCGAAGGCATACACGAAGCCTTGGACAACGCACATTGAATTTGGACTGAGGCCAAAGTGGTCTCTGGCAGAACAGTTTTGTGAGGATGAGGAGAGCTTCACATCGATGGATAAGGACGCTGCAACCCCGTTGAAATAGCCGGCGCGGCGTGCCAAAACGGCGAGAATGGACGCAAGTGCGGAAGGCATCGCTAGAGAGGGCCATGAAGATATCTCATAAATTCCCGTCGCAGCGGAAATAGAGGGATTTAAGAAATGAGCCTCTCAAGGTTCTACTAAATAAATCGACGTTTTCCGGCGCTGAACGCGCCGGCGCATGCTAGCCCAGGGTAACGCCCTGGGTTCCGGGAATCTATGAATCGCGGTGCGCCCTGAAGGGGCGCAGGGTCCGCCCTCCGCTCTTTCAGGGCGGAGGAAATGTTGAGCGCACGATACCCGGGGCGTTGCACCGGGCTAGTTACCTCCACGCCGTTGGCGCGACCTTGTGGCCATGTACTCGAGCGGAACAAACTAAGAGTAGGGATTTATGAGATCGCTTCATTCCAGTTTGAATTGGCCCTGACGTCGTCGAACTTTCCGAGTGTATGATCCGTTCCATCGGAAGCCAATGATCGAAGTTCGATTCTTGGGAGGAATTTTGAAATGCGAAAGTATTTCCTGGGCACTGCGTTGGCGTTTGCGATTGTCTTGAGTTTTTCGGCGACGTCGTCCACTCAAACCAAACAGCCGGCCGCGGCGCCGAATGCCTCAAGTCCGGACCAGGCGCACGACCTGTCAGGGGTGTGGTTCGACGACCATCCCCGCCTGATCCGCGTCCAGGAGCGATACTGGGCCTACACATTCACTCCGGAAGCGCCTCCCATGACGCCCTGGGCCCAGGCGAAATTTAACGCCTCCAAGTCCTCTTTCGGACCCCATGCCGTTCCGCTCGTGGAAACAACCGATCCCCTGTACCACACCTGCGCTCCCATCGGCTTCCCGATTGCCTATCTCTATCCTTTGCCGATGCAGATTGTTCAGACACCCGGCGAAGTCATCCTGCTGTTCGAGTGGGACTCCCTGAGGCACCAGATTTTTACGGACGGCCGCAAGCATGACGAGACTCTTGGCCCGTTGTGGATGGGTGACTCGATCGGTCATTGGGAGGGAGACACGCTCGTTGCCGACACCGTGAATTTTAACGACAAGACCTGGCTGGACCGCATGGGGCACCCGCACAGCGACGCTCTGCATGTTGTCGAGCGAATCCGGCGTGTGGACCACGACCATCTGGTGGACGATATCACCATCGAGGACCCCAAAGCTTATACCAAGCCATGGACTGCGCATCTGCCGTTCGTCTTGAAGCCGAAGTGGACTCTGGCGGAACAGTTCTGCGAGGATGAGGAGAGCTTCCAGACGATCGACAAGGATGCGGCAGCGCCGGCGAAGTAGCTGGCGCGGCATCGACGCATGACGGTTATGTCGCGGCCGTCCGCCGTGGCGGACAGGCGAATTCGTGGCGAGTCTAGGGAGGAGTTTTGAAATGCGATGGCGTCCACTGAGAATTGCATTGGCGTTCGCGATCGTCTTGAGCATCTCCGCGGCGGCGTCCGCGCAGACAAAGCAGCCGGCCGCGTCGCCGAGGGCGTCCACTCCGGGCTCTGCGCATGACTTGTCGGGGGTCTGGATGCTCGACCGTCCCCGGCCGCTGACCGTCGTCGAGCGGTTCTGGATGTACGAGCTCAGCGACGAAGAGCCACCCATGACCGCCTGGGGCGAGGCGCAATACAAGGCTGCAAAATCCTCCTTCGGCACTCGTTCTTATCCCCTCGCGGAAACGAACGACCCTATTTACCATACCTGTACTCCCCCCGGTTACCCTCGGGTGATTATGCATCCATTTCCCATGCAGGTCGTCCAGACGCCCGGCGAGGTCATCATGCTTTTTGAATACGACTCCGTCCGCCATCAGATTTTTACAGACGGCCGCAAGCATGACGAGACTCTTGGGCCGTTGTGGATGGGCGACTCTGTCGGGCATTGGGAGGGAGACACGCTGGTTGCCGACACCGTGAATTTCAACGACAAGACCTGGCTGGACCGCGTCGGCCACCCGCACAGCGAAGCGTTGCACCTCGTCGAGCGCATCCGCCGGACGAACCACTTCCATTTGACCGACGACATCACCGTCGAGGACCCCAAGGCGTACACCAAGCCCTGGGCCGCTCACCTGGATTTTCTGTTGCGCCCGAAGTGGACTCTGGCGGAACTCTTCTGCGAGGACCAGGATACCTTCGACGAAATCGAAAACAACGAGACCAAGCCAGCGAAGTAGCGACTTTAGGATTGACATGGCAATCAGCGCGGTGGGATATTTATTTTAGTCTCTTTCCAAGCGATCAAGGTTCCGGCAATCGTGTGCCTGCCTTGGCGCGCAATTTGCAGGAGGTTTGCGAGATGAAGAATTTAGTGCTCTGCCTGGCCGTACTGTTTTCCGCTCTTATCGCTTCCGCGCCGGTCCTGGCGCATCACGGGGAAACGAATTACGACACCGATAAGCTCGTGAGTGTCAAAGCGACGGTGACCAGCTTCCTGTTCATCAATCCCCACGTGCAAATTTTTCTGGACGCGAAAAACGATAAAGGGGAAATCGAAAAGTGGACCTGTGAAGCGAGAAGCCCGGCGATGCTCGTCCGCAACGGCGACTGGGACAAGAACACGCTGAAGACCGGAGACGTCATCACCGCCGTCGGCTTTAAGTCCAAGAACGGCGCGAATATTTTGCGCCTGAAGAAAATCGTGCTCGCCGACGGCAAGGAATTGCCCGACCTATAGGAGCCAGCCGCAAGTTGAAAGGGTGTCGAATGAACTTTAAACTGGGAACAGCAGTTGCCTTGATCGCAAGTCTACTTGCGGTTTGCGGCCCCGTGTGGGCGCACCACGGAAATTCGGCCTACGACGAAGAGCATTGGATCACCATAACAGGGACCGTGACGGAATTCGTCTGGACCAATCCCCATTGCCAGATTTTTATGGACGTTAAGGACGACAAAGGCGCCGTCGCAAATTGGGCGATCGAAAGCCAGAGTCCGGGCATTTTGCGCCGAAATAACTGGACCAGAACTTCCGTCAAGCCCGGCGATCAAATTACCATCACTCTCGCTCCCGCCAAAAACGGAGCGCCGGTCGGCTTTTCCGGAAACAGAATGGGAAAAGTCGTGTTCGCCGACGGCCACATATTGAAGATGGATGTCCGGTAGCAGGAGTAGCACAGGCACTCCTGCCTGTGCGGTTTTTGCAGCTCAACCGTTCGGGGCACATTCAGCGGTCCTGCTCAGTTTTTCGAAAGCGGAAGGAGGCGCAAGTTGCAAATTCACCCGCGGTCGTTGCAAACCTGCTTGCTGGCAGCCTTGGCAGCCTTTACCTTCTCCACCGTCGCTCGCGCCCAGTCCACTCCGCAGCAACCCGCGTCGAAATCAGCATCTGCGCCCGCCTCGAAACATGACCTGTCCGGCGTCTGGCAATATCAGGGAACCGGCGGCGCGGACAGTATGGTCCGCGACAAAGACATGCCTCCCATGACGCCCTGGGCGAAGGCCCGCTTCGACACCGAGAAGCCGGGATACGGCCCCAGAGGCGCTCCCGGCGGGAATGACCCCATTCTGCAATGCGATCCGATCGGCTTCCCGCGCATCATGTTCATGCCCACGCCGAACGAACTTGTACAATTGCACGACCGCGTCCTCCAGTTCTGGGAGCGCGAACACGAATGGCGCCCCATCTGGACCGATGGGCGCCCGCTGCCCACCGACGCCGACCCGACGTGGTTCGGCTACGCCATCGGCCATTGGGAGGCGGACACATTCGTCGTGGAATCCGCCGGCTTCAACGAAAAGACCTGGCTTGGTCCCACAGGCTTTCCGCACAGCGAAGAGATGCGCGTCACCGAGCGCTACCGCCGCGTCGACCACGACACCATGCTGTACGACATAACCGTGACCGATCCAAAAGCGTACTCCAAGCCCATCGTCGCGCCGCAGAAAACCATGAAGCTCAAGCCGCACGAAGAGATCGAAGAGCAGCCCTGCGTCTGGTCGCAAGAAAATGAATTTGCGCAGCGAATCCGGAACCCCGCGACACCCAAGCCCGCGAACCAGTAGGACAGGCTTCAGCCTGTCGCTTTTCGTCCGCAATCACCATGAAGTGCCGCCAATTGAAGGGTTGTGTGCTAATCGTTAAATCATTGCAGGAGATCGCTCAGCCATGCCAAAAAGTATTCGGAATCGACGCGGCTTTACAGGCCGCAGAAGAAGTAGCACAGCCACTCCTGGCTGTGCGATTTTCTGGGCTTTCGCGCATCCGGGACGCAATTCAGCGCGAAACCCGCACAGTCAGGAGTGGCTGTGCTACTAAAACCTTCCTGGAATCGACTTTTTCCGCGGCCTATTTAACCACTGTCGTGTATAGAATCGGAATGCCGGACAGGCTCCTAATTCATTCGCAGTCATCTCTGCAGGAAGGATCCCGATTATTCGTGCACGCGCAAAATTCGGACTGGCAATGCTAGCAATGCCGCTGTTTGTTGCGCTCCCATTTGCCGCGCAGAAAGTAACTCCGACGCCAGCGCCCGCTCCGAAGCGCGATTTGTCAGGCCTGTGGCACTACGAAGGAACCGGCGCCTCGGAACCAATCGCCCCCGATAATCTGATTCCCCCGATGACTCCGTGGGCGCAGGCGAGGTTTGACGCGGAGCGCCCCGGCTACGGCCCAAGACGCTCTCCTGGCGGTAATGATCCGATCCTGCAATGCGACCCGATGGGTTTCCCCCGCGTCATGTTCCTGAACACGCCATTCGAATTCGTCCAGGCCCCCGGCCGCGTGATCCAGTTCTTCGAACACGAGCACGAGTACCGCACGATCTGGACCGACGGCCGGTCCCTCCCCAAGGACGCCGATCCGACGTGGTACGGATACGCCATCGGCCACTGGGAGGGAGACGACACCCTCGTCGTTGAATCCGCCGGCTTTCGCGACAGCACCTGGTTAGGCTCCACAGGCTACCCGCACAGCGAAGACATGCGTGTCACCGAGCGCTACCGCCGCGTGGACCACGACTCCATCCTCTACGACATCACGGTCACCGACCCAAAGGCCTACACACAGCCTATCGTCGGCCCGCAAAGAATCATGAAGTTGCGGCCCAAGGACGAATTGGTGGAGGAGATCTGCGTGCCTTCGGAAGAGCAATCGTTTGCCAACCGGATCGCGGCCCCTGCTGTACCCAAGCCGTCGAAGTAGTCGGTCGGTCAAGTGATATCCCCTGTCTCATGACAACCGCGATGCAAGGGGCACTCGGCTCTTCCTTACTCTGCGCTCTCTGTGTTCTCTGTGGTGAATTCCTGTTTTTTCCGTTCGGAAAATAGCCGAGCCAATTCCGGCTTCGAGCGCGCTGGCCGGTCGAGGACTTCGGTAAACTCGCGCCACTGATCGGGAGTGGCTACAAATTCGCATTTTTCGTCTATATGCTCAATCATACTAGAACTCATATAGCCGGGCCGGATTGTCGACCAGGATTTTTTTGCGGATGGCCGGGTCGGGCGCCCAGACTGGGAGCTGGTTGAGCAGGCGGCCATCGTCGATGGGGAACGTCGGCATAGGGTCGCTCGGCTTGGCGCCGGGAATTGCGGCTGCGGGATGCGGCCAGTCGCTGCCCCATAGGACGCGATCGGGATTGGCTTCGATGAAGGCCTTGGCGTAGGGCGCGACGTCGGGATAATCGGGTGCCTTAGTGGACGCGCGATAGGCGCCGGAAATTTTCACGTATGCGCTGCCAGAGCGGAGCAGTTCCAGGAGATCGGCGAGGCCGGGTTGCTGCAGGCCGAGTTCGGCTTGCACGCCGCCGAAATGATCGAACACGGTCGGCACCGGAGAGGAGCGGACCAGATCCTTGATGTTGGAAATCACTCCCAGGTTCGTATACAGCTCGATCATCCATTTGTGATTCTTGAAGCGGTTCATCGCCGATTGATAGATCGGGCGGGCGGCGGCGGGATCGGTAGGGCCGGAAATTCCTGAAATGATGCGCGCGCCGCGGACACCTGCGCGGTACATGGCGTCGAAGTCGCTGTCGGGTGTTTTGTCGTCCACGACGGCGATGCCGCGGCCGGTCGCGCCGTGCGCCTTCACGCCAAACAGCGTGGAACCATTGTTGTTCGGCCCGTAGACGCTCGGCGTGACGATCACGACGCGCTCCATGTGCAGAGTCCTGTGCAGCGCTGACATATCCGCGGGGTGAAATGCCTCGGGCGTATAGAGGTGCGCGGGTGAAAGCGGAAATTCTTTGGGATCGCCGTAAAAATGCGTGTGGCAGTCGCAGGCATGCGGCGGAATTTCAAAGTTCACCGCCGTGGATGGTTGCGACGCTTTTGCAAAACCCGCTTCCGTGCGCAGCAGAACGCCTGCGGCAATCGCCCCCGTTACGAAGTTGCGTCGCGTCAGCATCGGTCCCTCCCTGGACGTCCTCACCATTGCGATTTGCTTTTGAAGCCCGCAGCACTATACGGCAATTAGTTTTCGGCACTGTCAGCTACGGCTGGGCGCATGCAAAATTGCCGGCGTCGTCTATGCTCCCCGAACCATTGTATTTCGCCACCTGCGGATATGGGCACAGCGGGCGAGTGCGGACCACTTTGTCATCGACAACGCGAGACCCGATGATGTGTTCCGGCGGAACCGCTTTCTCCACCCATTGGACGAGCGGCGTGAGCGCGTCAAACGTGCTGACGCCGACGCCGCCTCTGCAATGAAACATGCCGGGAACCATAAACAGCCGGAAAAAGTCGGGGGTGGAGGAGCCCATTTGCTCTTCCACTTTTTCGTAGTAATCCACGCCCATGAACGGCGTGAGGGCTGGGTCCGCCCAACCGAAGTACATGACGATTTTCCCGCCCCTGGACTGAAAGCGCGAAAGATCGGGATCTGTCGCGTCCATCAGACGCGCTGTCGGGCCCATCTTTTCGACATCGGTGTCAAAATTGAATTTGGAAAGTTCGAGTTCGGGGTCCGGCTTCGGGAACGCGATATACCTCAGGAAGCTTTCGCCGAATTGTGCATCCAAGGTGTGCCCGGTTTGGGCGATCGTCCAAGGTTCCCACCCGCTGCTCGGCCCGTTTGGACCTATTGCCTGGATCTCTGCCCCCAGCGGCTGACCCGGGAAGAATTGCTTCCCGTTGATTTTGACACCATCGTAGATTTTCTCAAGAGTCTTGATCTGCGCAGTCGTGAAGCATTTGGGACCATCCACGTCAGCCGAGCACATCGGGAGATCGGTGGCCGGATGGAACGGGCATTTGCGGGGATCGTCGATCAGGCCGTCCGCCAGTCCATCCAATTTGTCGCACTTCGCGTAAATGCGGTCGGCAACGATGGAGAGTTTTTCCTTCGTGATGGGAGCCGTTTGCATAGCCTGGGCCCGCCACACGTGGCGCAACAGGCTGCCCGAAAAATTCAAGACCGGAGCTCCCACGACGATGCCGTCAAAATCCTCCGGAAATCTTTGCGCCGACATCAGGCCCTGGCGTCCGCCGGTCGAGCAACCGTCGAAGTAGGAGTGGCTCACCTGCGCCTGGTAAAACGCGTGGACGATTTGCTTCGCCGTCATCGCCGTCACGTGCACCGCGCGATAGGAGTAATCGAGAAGCTTTTGCCGGTCGACGGCGAAACTGGCAAGGGGTTCGAGCAAGGCTTCGTGGCCCGTGTTCGTGGCGGCTACCGCGAAGCCATGCTTCAAGGCCTCATTGCGGCTGGCAATCCGGCCAGGCGCATCGAAAGGCTCTCCGGTAAATCCGCCGTTGCCAAACATATACAGGCGCCCATTCCAGGCGGTGGGCAGGTTCACTTCAAACTGGATTTCCGGGAGAATCTGTCCGGACACGCGACAATGTTCCGGGACATCGCCTGCGGCTCGCACAAGGGTCGCCGAATTGACCGCAAATTCGTAGCCGGTCAAACTCACCAGCGCTTTGCAAGTGAGCTTCGCGCCGGATGGCGCGGTCGGGTCTTTGGCGAAGGAATTCCAGTCCCTAAATTGCGAGCCATTCTGCGCCGCAATGGGCCCGGCCTCGAACGAACAAAGAATCAGCGTGAAAACGCACGCGGTAATGAACTGAGTTGATGCAACGAGTTTCATGGACATGAGGCAACTCCTTCCATCAAGCCCCAACAAGAATTTTCGATTTAGACGACTGGTTTTTGAATCGTACGCTTCAACCACTGTCGGCGCAACTTTCCCATCGACAGCATTCTTCGGTCAAAGACCCTTGGGGGACACGATGGTTCCAGCGAAACCTTTATGAAGGCTGGCCCACGACGAAGACGACACGCGAGTGGCCGCTGTCTTTATTCCAGGTTTCTTCGACCTTGGCCAGCGGGACTATTTCCGTTTTAATTTTCAACTTGGCGGGGACGACGGCCTGCATCACGCCATGAATCGCGCCGAGCAGACCTTCAAGGGGAATGCTTCCAATGCCGCTCCCCATCAGGACCAGCGCGGAGGAGCGCAGGGCGGCGCTCGGCAATGTAATGTTTCCTCCGCTCGCTGCTCCGATGTGAACGAAGCGGATGGGCACTTCATCCTTGCCGGCTTTTGCTGCGGCCACGATGAGGATTTCGGCGCTTTGACCCCAAAGATAGTCGAGCACAACGTCAACTCCTTCGCCGTCAAACTGTTCCATGAACGCCTTCTCCAGTTCGTCGGGGGAGTGAAGGAGTGATATGGTTGCGTCCGCGCCGAGGGCCTTCACCTGTTCCAGAGCCGCGAGGTCGCGTCCCGTCGCGATGATCCTCTTCGCTCCCATGTACTTGGAAATTTGAATGGCCAGGCGTCCTGCCGTTCCCGTGGCTCCGTTGATCAACACGTTCTCCCCAGCAGCGAGATGCGCGCGCTCCTTTAACGCGGCCCAGGAAGACATCCCTGGAATCGCGATTGCAGCGGCGGTCACGTCTTCGACATCGCCCGGCAGAGGAACGCACTGCTCCCGCCTTACCGTGACTTTTTCAGCCATGCCGCCGAAGGGCGCTTTGGGCATAACGAAATACATGCGGCGGCCATCCTGCGTCCGGCCGACACCGTCTATACCAACGACAGCAGGAAGACTGCCAGGAGCGGTGTAGTGCGAACCCGATGCGCGGCTTTTCGTGACTTGGCTCAGCGCTGCCGCCGTGACGGTAATCAACTCTTCTCCCCCCCTCGCCGCCGGATCCTCAAAATCACCAAATACCGGTGTCTTTCCCGATTCCCTCACAATGGCGGCTTTCATTATGATCTACCCTTTCTTCCTCGCCTGGGCGCTCTGGACGAAGACGGGCCCGTATTTTGAACGGTTCGCTAATCTAGTACGTTTGCGGGTTTCATTTAATTTCATTGACCGGCGATCGCCTCGGAATATCGAATTCAGTACTTCTCCTGATGCGACAGGCCTGCAAATTTAACCTTATTCGACAAACTTTAACTCTATTAAACATTCCATCCTCACAAGGTTGTCCCCCGCCAACGCGTCCCCTATACTCGGCGTCTAAGCCTTCGAGGCTGTCGAAACGATGCGGAACAGCGAAGCGCGGAAATATGCGCGATGGTCACTCGCGGCGGCGGGGCTGCTAGCCGTGATTGTCGCCGGGGTGTACCTGCGGAACGTTTTGGTGGCGCGCCAGGCGGCGAAGAAGGCGCCGCCGGCTGTGCCGCCGACGGTCGAACAGCAATCGAATGAGTTTTCGTTTTCAAAAGTCGAGGGGCAGAGAACGATTTATACGGTGAAGGCGTCGCGCACGACGGAGTTTAAAGAAGGCAGCCGAAACCTCCTGGAAGACGTGGCCATCGTCGTTTACGGGAAAAAAGGGGAGCGCAACGATACTCTCCGCACCATCGCGTGCGATTTTATTTCGAACACCGGCAAGATCAGTTGCGCCGGGGAAGTCCAAATCCGCCTGCAGGCCGCCAAAGCACCGCAGGCGAGCGCAAATGCCATTCTGGTCACGACATCCGCCGTGACGTTTGACCGGGATACCGGCGAGGCGCGGACGGACAAGCCGGTAACGTTCCATTGGCCGGGGGGAGAAGGCCGCGCCGTGGGCGTTAGTTACGATTCGAATAGTGGGACGCTCCGGTTGCGCCAGAGCGTGGAATTGAATCTTTCCCCTTCGTCTGCCGCTCCTCCCGAAAAATCGGAGGCACCTAGCGAGAAAATTGTCCACGTGTCGGGCGACAGCATGTCTTTTCAACGCGTTGCGCGAATCGTGCGGGTGGACGGAAATGTCCATGCGCAGCAGGTGACGCACGAGCTGACTGCGCAGGAGATGCTGATGGAGCTGGACGCCGAGTTTCAGGCGAGGCGATTTGTGGCCAGCGGGCATCCGGAATTGCACGATTTGAGTCCGCAAGGGCCTCTGGCGCTGAGCGCAGACGAAATTGTCTCGCAGCTCAGAGCCGACGGGTCGATCGAGTCTATCGTGGCGACTGGAAACGTGCACGGCACGCGTAACACGCCCGTCGGCGGGGATGGAATCGATGCCGGACGCCTACAGGTGGACCTCGCCACGCGTGACAATGTGCCTCGCCTGCTGACGGCGAGCAGCGGCGTCACGCTTACCTCAACTAGCACCTCGTTCAACGCGGGGACGCGCCACGTGGCCAGCGACGCGCTCGAAATCCACTTCTCGAGCAACTCCCGCCCGGGGCAGACCCTGGTCGAAACCGTGAACACGCTTGCTCCCGCGCATGTCGATTGGCAAAACGTGGCCCTGGTGAACGGCAAGCCCGTTCCGCAATCGACACGTATGTCGGGCAAGCAGATGAATCTGAAATTCGACGAGCAGAACCAGTTGCAGCAGCTGGCGAGCAGCGGCGGCGTGGAAGTAACTCGCAAACTTGGCGATGCGCCCGAAGAGACGACAATATCGCGTGAACTCACAGCGAAGTTTGACAAAACCGGCGAATGGACAACCATCGACCAAACGGGGGATGTTCATTTCCACGATGCCCAGCGCTCGGGCCAGGGAGACCGCGCGCACGTGGATCGCGCCACGAATATCGTCACGCTGGACGGCTCCGTGATCTTTGCGGATGCGACGACGCGGACGACGGCGCAATCGGCGTCCTTTGCGCAAGGGGCGAACACACTGCGCGCCGACGGCCACGTGCTGACCACGGATATGCACCCCAACGCAGCGTCGAGCATTTCGAATCTCGCGCAGGAGCCCGCGCATATTTCGGCCGAACACCTCGTCGCGGACACGGCGCGAGGACACGCGGTGTACTCCGGCAAGGGAAGATTGTGGCAGGGACAGTCGGTGATCGAGGGGGACACGATCGAATTGGACAGCCCGACGCATATTTTGCTGGTAAAGGGGCATGTGCGCGGGGTCTTCCCGCAGGCGGCGTGGAACCCGAAGCCGGGAGAAGCGCCAGGGCAATTTTCAAGCCAAACTAAAAAACCGCCGCCGAATAAATCGCCGGGGCAGGCGGCGCGTCCCGGCACGCAGCTGGGGCATGTTCGCGGAGGATTGCTGACGTATTGGGAAACGGAGTCACGCGGGCGGATCGAAAAGGACGCGAGGGTTGACTCTGAGCAAGGCTCGATCCAAGCTAACTTAATCGATCTCTATTTTTCCGACAGCGGTGCCGCAAGCGGCACCAAACAACTCTCCCGGTCCGTGGCCAGCGGGGATGTGACCGTCCGCCAGGAGGATCGCCGGGGAACCTCGGACCGGGCCGAGTACACAGCATCGGAAGGCAAGTTTGTTCTTTCCGAAGGTAAACCAACTCTATATAGCTCAACTGGCGACACCACGACCGGGCGTCAATTGACCTTCTATTTTGCTGATGATAGGATCGTTGTAGATTCGGCGGATGGTTTGAAAACAGTGACGTTGCACCAAGTCGAGAAATGACGTGGCATGCTCAAGCTCCAAGCCGTCGAACTCAGTAAATCGTATCGAGGGCGAAAAGTAGTCGATGACCTCGACTTGGAGATCAGCCAGGGTGAAGTAGTAGGGCTTTTGGGGCCCAACGGCGCTGGGAAGACAACCACGTTTTATATCCTGGTGGGTTTGGCCCGGCCGGATTCCGGGCGCGTCCTGCTGAACGGGGACGACATCACCGACCTCCCCATGTACCTCCGGGCCCGCAGCGGGATCAGTTATTTGCCGCAAGAACCTTCGGTTTTCCGGCAGCTTACGGTCGAAGAAAACCTGATTGCGGTCCTGGAAACGCTGCCTCTGACCTCGGAGCAGCAGCGCGACCGTCTAGAGGAGTTATTGGCGCAAATGAAGCTGGAAACGGTTCGATCCAACGGAGCTTACACGCTGTCAGGCGGCGAAAGACGCCGGCTGGAAATTGCGCGTTCGCTGGTGCTGGAGCCTGCCTTCATCCTGCTGGACGAGCCTTTTTCGGGGATCGACCCCCTGACCGTAGTGGATATCCAGAAGATTATCAACGATTTGAGCCGCGAGGGAATCGGCGTGCTGGTTACAGACCACCAGGTGCGCGAGACCCTGACCGTAACCCATCGCGCCTACATTGTCCAAAACGGCAAAGTCCTTGCCGCCGGGACCCCGGCCGAGCTTAGTTCCAATTCCGAAGTCCGCCGTGTGTATCTCGGCGATCATTTCCGTTTGAATTGATTGACGCTTATGAGCTGGCTCCAGCCAAAACTTCATCTACGGGTCGCGCAGAAGCAGATCCTTACGCCAGGTCTGGTCCAGATGGTGAGCGTGCTGGCGCTGAACCGTCTCGAACTGCGGGAGATGATCAATCAGGAGATGATCGAGAACCCCGTGCTGGAGGAATTGTCCGAAGAAAGCGTCACTCCTGAAGACTACAGCGCTGAAACCTTTCTGAAAGCCGAAACGGAAAAAATTCCTGAAAAAGAAGCTCCCAATCCCTTCGAGGAATTCGATGTCGCCTCGTTTTTCAACCAATATCTAGATAGCGGCGGCGGCAATCCGGAGCGCGGGGAAATGGAAGTCATTGAACGGCCGTCCTTTGACAAGTTCCTTTCCTCGGCGCAGGGACTGACCGAGCACCTGGCGTGGCAAATGAGCGTTACGGTTTGCAACGACGTGGTGCGCGAGATTGCCGAAGCGATCATCGGAAATCTGGATGAGAACGGTTACCTCAGCGCTTCGCTCGAAGAAATTTCCCAAAATGGAAAATACTCGATGGAAGACGTCGAGGAAGCCCTGGCGGTGGTGCAGGAGTTTGAACCGCTGGGCGTTGCCTCGCGCAACTTGCGCGAGTGTTTGCTGACGCAGTTGCGCACGCTGGACGGGCAAAACGCGCTGGCCATGCAGATTGTGTCCGAATGTTTGCCGAAGCGGCCCCTGGCGGCGAGCGAAGCCGAGGAGTTGAATCCGGAGACGCCGCTGGCGCGTCTTTTGCAGGCGAACCAGTTGAAAGAAATCGCGCGCGCTCTGAATCGCCCAGTGGAACTCGTGAAGCGCGCCGTGGACGTGATCAAGAAGCTCGATCCGCGTCCCGGGCTGCGCTATAACAAGACGCAGCCGCGCCTGGTCGAGCCGGATGTTTACTTCCGCAAGGTGGACGATCAGTGGCAAGTGTTCATGAACGATGATGACGTGCCGCAGCTGCGGCTATCCCCCGTGTACCGCCGGCTGCTGGCTCGCGACGCGGCCGACCGCGAAGTCCGCAATTATGTGAAGGAACGCGTGACCGCCGCGATGCAATTGATGAAAAGCATCGAACAGCGCAAGCACACCATCCTGCGTGTCTGCCAGATCATCATTCAAAGGCAATTTGAATACCTGGATCACGGCGCCGACCATTTGAAACCCATGATGATCAAGGAAGTCGCCGAGGAAGTGGACGTGCACCCGTCCACGGTCAGC
>Ga0210409_10001321_pt1 | contig 32938 bp, 23 predicted proteins | sample IncBWH17MmetaG_FD_161649 | JGI IMG/M metagenome (GOLD analysis project Ga0210409, IMG submission 161649) | Forest soil microbial communities from Barre Woods Harvard Forest LTER site, Petersham, Massachusetts, United States - Inc-BW-H-17-M | ecosystem: Environmental > Terrestrial > Soil >...
GGGGGTCTACAGCGGCAGCTTCAAGTTGAATCTGCTGCCTTACCATCCGACCAATGTCGGACGCTGGCGCTACCTAGTTTATTGGGAGCAGGTCAACAGCACTCTAACGCTGACCCAGAGCCCGTGACGCGTAGGGATCTCAAGACTGCACGAAAACGGTCTTGAGGGAGCGTAAGAACCGTACCGCGATTGCATTGGGCGAGGAATCGCCGCCCAATCCGAGCGCGGCTTGGAGACACAATCTACGGCTCGGTCTTCGTGCAGCGAGTTGCGGGCATGGGCATCAAGCAGAAGTTGATCTCCCCCAGGTCCGTGGTCTTAAACGTTGCGAATTAGGAATTCGCCACCCGCAGGATGGTTTTTCATGTTCAAGGCACCAAAAATCTAGGGCCCTTTCCCGAATTTCAGAAACGGGTGCTTGAGATGGTCTTGGCGCTCCTGCTCTTCAGTAATATGAAAGAATTGATCTTCCTGTTTGAGATACACGACTCGCCAGGCGAGGTCAGCAAGAGTCTTGTTATCCGTTTGGTGTATGATTTGGTCCAAGGCCCGGTTTCCAGCTTCGCCGAAACTCCGCACCGAATTGCCCACATCACGCCAGCCCCAATCCTTATCGGCCCGCTGGCAGCCCTCGCCATATTGCCGGAAGAAGGAGACGATAGATTGTAAGGCCTTCTCCCGGTAGGGCTGGCCAGCATCCTGCCGCACAATGGTGGCCAGCGACCTACAGGCGCGCACCTGAACCACTACGTCACTATCCTCCTTCATGGAACGTGAAATGGCTTCGATATAAATTTGCGTGGGCGGAAAATTTCGCAATATGGCCAGTGCCAGTTCTCGGGCATAAGGGTCTGGTTCTGAAGCCAGCGTTTTCAAAACGGCCTTCCCCAACGCGTCTGTCCTGCGTGGGTCCAGTTGGCGCAAAGCATTCCACGCCGCCTCCCGCACCTTCGCCTCCGGCGCTGAGGTCAAGCCGATGACAAAACCGATTTGTTCCTGTGTGAGCAGGTTTTTCTCCTTCAGATAGCCCAACGCAACAGGCACAGCACGAAAGTTAAACTGGAAGCTGCTATTAGTCCTGGCCACGGCCTCAAAGATGTGCTCGATGCATTGGGGCGCATTCAGTTGTCCAAGCACCAAGGCTGCCTGCCAACGAACTGAATTCTCGGAATCGAGCAGCGCCGCTTCGATCGCAGGAATTGTGGCCGGCTCCTTCAGTACGCCCAGGGCGCGCAACGCGGCGCGGCGCACCAGCACGTCGGGATCCTTTGTCAAAGAAACCACGGCCGCAGCGGGCAAAGTCTGTTTACCCTTTTCAATTGCGCAAAGGATTCGGCGCCGGGCATACACATCCTGGCTTTTGAGGGATTCCAACGGTTGTGCTGGGATTCGATCGGCGTAAAAGTCCTGCCAATGATCCAGACCGCTCTCGATATCGAAGTTGAGCGTCAGCAGCTGATCGGCTTCGGATGGCAATGTGCCGCCCCCCCACGCTGACAGCTTGGTCGATGTGCCCTTGCAAATTTCGTAACACTGCTGAATCGTCGCATCGTTCACCGGATGAAAGAGGTTTAATTCATCGATAATGCCTTCCCTGACCCAGGTCTCCACATCCATCCACAGCTTCCCCGCCGTGCGCACTCCCTTCTCCCCACCCCAGCGGCACGGCCAATACGGATACTTCCCATCCACCGACATCGCGATCTTCTTGCCGCTCTTGGCGAGCGACGCATGCAATTCCCGGAAGAATTGCGTCAAATACTCCCCGCGCAACTTTGACCAGGCCACCTTGTCGAAGGCTTCGGTCCGAATGTCCACGCCGTAACGCTTTTTGAACTCATCGACGATCGGCTGGTTATACCCAAATTCATCCTCATAGCGCTGGCTGTAATTCTCCGCATACGTCAGAAAGGCTATCCCATCGTAGTTCCCTTCCACGACGTACTTTGTCAGATACTCCACCATCGCTTTGCGGGCTCTCTCATAGCAAAACTCGATCGGACCGCCCTGGCGCCAGGTCCCATACTTGTTCTCCGGTGCCCATTCCGGGTGCTCGACTCGAATCTTATCCTCCGCCGCGTAGGGGAAGCCGACGAAGCCCACATCCGCCGGCGAGCCGTTGTCCAGGAGCCCATACGCCATCCAGATTTCCATGCCCCGCTGATGCGCGGCCTTGACCGCCAGCTCGTTGCACTTGACGACTCTATATTGCAGGTCACGCCACCATTCCCACACCCGCCAATAATACCGGTTTTGCTCGCGCAGCACGAACTGGTTGCCCCATATTTCATCCTGGCCCCCGCGCCACCATACCCGGTGGAACTTGTATTTCTCGTGCAGCACATCGAAAACCGACTCAATGCTCGCTTTGGATTCCAGCGGTGTGTACAGCAGATCCTGCGCGTCGCCGACGCTAAAATAAATCGTTTGCGGATTGGCTGCCGCATTGATGGCGAGAAGATGACGCCACAGCAGACTGAGGAGACAAAGAAGAAGAGCCGCAGGTAACCTGGTGTTCATAGAAACAAGCCTGACATCTGACGTGTCAGATGGTCAATAGGGGCTTTTTGAATGGGGCAGTAATTGTTTTCTCAGCAGCAAGTTACCACACAGGCGGCAGGAACGGATACAGCACGTCCCAATGAGCACGTGACGTCTTTTTCTGGCGTTCGTGTGCGGGGTCCACGCTGCCTCGCCGCGCTGAGGAAGGGGGCTTGAACTTCCGGCGGGACTGAGTTGACTCGGTCCCCCGCCGAGGCCAAGGCATAATGGCATTGCTTGGCGCCGTTCCGCGACGCAGGGGAGATCGTCGCTCCTCTGATCCTTAAAGAGACCCAGCATTTTGCTGAGGGAAGATGAGCAAGCCACCGGATAGCTCCCTCTCGCCTGTTTCGATAAAAGAGTCTCAGGCAAGCTCATTCGATCCTTAAGCTCGTCGGACCATTATGAAATCTCACACCAAAAAAAACTCCGAGGTGACTGACAATAGGGTGGAGGCTACTCCGGCACTTCACCAAACCCAGAACGAAGCCGATTGGCTCAACTCGATGGCAAAAATTCACAATTTCAGGGTACCCTGGGCGCCGCTGCGAAGTTCCGATCCCCCTGCCTTCTTCCCAGAAACTGCCACCGCTGCGACCGTCAGAGAGTCGTCGGATCTCCGCGGGGAATCGCGGAGACCTGAAGTTGTCATCCCGGTGACGCCCTTCGAGGCGGTGTTCGAGGAAATCCGGCGACGGAATGAGGCAAAAACGACGATAATGGAAGAGGCGCTGAAACGGTCGGAAAGGTTTCAACAGCGTTTTTGGGGCATCAACGAATGAGCCGTTTTTGAGGTGCGTTCCTGGCGTGAGCGTCTTTGGACGGCTGGCAGTGGCTGCCTGAGCGGAATGACATAGAGCAAGGAGTTGCCGGGCAGGGCCAACGCCAGGACGCACCGGTCACAGAAGTTCCTGGGAACCAGCCCAGCGTACCGCATATTTCGTGAGCTGCTGCGGGGTCCTCAGAGCAAGCTTTTCCCGGATATGCAGTCGGTGGGTCTCGACAGTTTTGCCGCTGATATGGAGGCGGGAGCCGATTTCATGGGTGGTCAGACCTTCGCCGACCAACTGAAAGACTTCAAATTCCCTGTCGCTCAGGGCGCTGAGAGACCCGGGGCCCCGGCGCGGTCCTCCTGAAAGATTATCGAGGATTCTTGCGGAAAGCTCCCGGCTTGCGTAGACCCCTCCGGAAAGGACCTGGCGAATGGCTTTAACCAGTTCCTCCCCGCCGCTTGATTTCATTAAGTACCCGCGAGCCCCGGCGCGCAAGGCGCGCTCGGCGTAAAGGCTTTCGTCATGCATGGAAACCACGAGCACCAACACATCGGCGTATAGGGCAGTGATATCCTTGATGAGTTCCAGCCCGGGCTTACCGGGCAAGGTGACATCCACCAAAACCAGGTGCGGCCGCAAAGCCCGCACGCTCTCAAAAGCTTGTTCGGCGTTGCCCGCCTGCCCGCACACCACCAAATCGGGCTGCTGGCCGATCAGCTGCGCCATGCCGTGGCGCGTGAGCGGATGATCGTCTACCAGCAAAACTCTCCGTTTACCTTCTGTGACGCGTCGTTTTGCCATGGGCCGCGGGCGAGGTTACCAGGTTGTTAGGGGAAAGGTGCAAACGATCGTCGTTCCTCCCGGGGGGGAACTCTCGACCACAAAATTGGCGCCAATCATATCCGCTCGACACCGCATAATCCGCAGGCCCATGCCGGTGGAGACGTGCGCTTCGTTCGGTAGGCCCTTTCCGTTATCCTGGATAGACAGCTCTCCTCCTTCAGCGCTGTCCGCCAGCATAATTTTTATATGAGAGGCGTGGGCGTGTTTGAGGCCGTTGGCGACGGCTTCCTGGGCGATCCGGTAAAGGTGGGTGCTGACGGTCGGATCTTGAACCACAAATGCCGCCGAGCACTGAAAGCTGCACCGGACCTTGAAAAGCTGCGAGGTGCGCTCGGCTAACGCCCGGAGGCCGCGCACCAAGCCTTCGGCCGCTAGCTCTACCGGCGCCAATCCCCTGGCCAATTGGCGCGTGTAATTGATGGCTTCCCGAATGAGCTTGGAAATTTCCTCCGCTTTGCCGGCCTGCGGGTGCGTGCGGAGCTGTTCTTGCAAGGCCCTGCTGAGAAATTCAATGCCGGCCAGTTGCTGGCATAAGTCATCGTGCAGGTCCTGCCCAATTCGCTGTTGTTCCTGCTCGCTGATCGCCAGGATTTCTTTCTCCAACTCTTTGCGCTCGGTGACGTCGCAGAGAACTCCAATGAACCTGCTGCAGGTGCCCGCGTTATCGCGCACGGGGAACCCGCGGTCCAACACCCATCGAACTGAGCAATCCGGCCGTACTACCCGGTAGGACTGTTCGTGAGCTTCGTCACGAGTACGCGTCGCGAAAAACTTTCGAAGCCGCGACCGATCTTCCGGATGAACTGCGGCCATCCAAGAATGCGGAGCCGCGTACAGGGATTGGCAGGATTGGCCCCAAAGCTCTTCATAAGCGGGATTGACATAAATCGTCGCGGTTCGCGAGCGGTTGGTCAACCAGACGACATCGCGAATGGCCTCGGCTATTTGTTGGAACCGCGTCTGGCTTTCCAGTAGCGCCTCGTTGGCAGCCCCAAGCTCAATTAACCGTTGCTCCCGGGTTTGCGCCAATTCCTCGCGTGCCTGGCTCAAAGCCACTGCCAAATGCCGCTGCTCTGTGAGGTCCCGTTCCAGGCGCAGGATTCCCTGGTACATCCCATCGGCATCGGCCTCCAATGACCAGCGACTCGCGACCGTGATGGCCCTGCCATCACGCGCTATCTGAACCAGTTCTCCTTCCCATTGCCCCTTCGCATACAACTCCGATTCTATCTCAGCCATCGGCCGGGGGAACCCGGTTTTGAGTAGTGTTTCCGGCCTTGTCCCTCGAGCCTCGGACATGGTCCAGCCATAGAGAAGTTCGGACGCGCGATTCCAGAACGTTACACCGCCCTCCTTATCGCAGGAGATCACGCAATCATGAGTCGTCCTTAATAAATAAGTCAGGAAGGCCGGCCCCGTCCCGCGCATCAACAACTCCGGAGGCTCCTCAGCTGAACCAAGCCTCTCACCCGGCGGGCGTATGAGGCTTTCACTCGGTGTTCGATCAGTTGTAGGCATCTGCCTTCTCCAGCAATGGGCAAGCGGCCGATAGAATAACTGTCCTGGCAACGCGTTCGGCCCGGCTACACAATAAGCCCTGTCTCAGTCCTGCAACCCGGCCGACCGAGTCCTACCGTACTCCTGACTCTGGGTGCAAAGCAACGATGAAAGGAACCGCTATAAACTTTCGAGTCAGGTGCCCGCTCGACGGAGGAATGACAAGGTACAAAACCCTTCGCTCACTTCAACGCGGCTAGGGCATCCTTCGACACCTTTGCTACGACATGCACCAGCGGATCGACCACTTCGGCCACGTTGAAATGAATGCTGGTCCCCAGCACGATGGCCGCCTCGTTTGGTTCGAGTTTGTAATCGGTTTGGAGTGCGGGAAAAGGTGGGTGAGCGAGGATTTTGCCGAGGCGGTTTGAACGAAGCTGCGCTCCTTCAGGTCAAAGTCTATCAGTAGGCGGGTATGGTTAAACTGCCATTTTTGTTTTTGTTGATGTGCGGCGCGGTTTCTTTGGTCATTTCCACGCCCACTGTGCCGGAGCTCAAGTTGGAAGCGCCGTCGGCAGCCCAACGGATCAGTATGGCAGTTGCTGTTGGCCGAAGCAGCGAGAACAAAGAGATTCCAGTGTTCGTCAAGGTGCGTCTCGCTCCGGGGTATCACGTTTACGCGCTGGAAAAGACCAACTCACGCAACCAAGCCACGGAGATTGAAGCCAAGCTGCCAGCGGGACTTCGCCTGGATGGACCGTGGCGCGGACCGGAGCCGAAGAAACTCTCTGATGGATCGCGGGTGTACGAGAACGAAGCTGTTTTCACGAACGTTCTCAAAGGCACGCCGAAGGCAGAAAAGGTGGAAATCACGGTATCTTTCCAGGTGTGCAATGAGCTGGCATGCTGGCCGCCGGAAAAGCTGTCCCGGGAAGCTGTTTTTGGAAAGGGAGGAAAATGAAATCGCTGTTTGTTGCCGGAATTTTAGGGGCTGCACAGTTGCATGCAGCGGAGCTGGGCAAAATGTCGGTGCTTTATGTCGGCACCGGCGGGTCGGCTCGATTTCAACACTTTAGTTCATTTCTACGGACGAATGTGGCGAAATTGGAAACAGCTTCGCGCGACGAGTTCAAACCTTCCGCCGCTTCCCCTTTTGACGTGGTGGTGCTCGATTGGCCCCAACAAGGCAATCAATTTAGAGATGCTCGTTTCACTTCGCCCTTGGGAAAACGGGAGGAATGGTCCAAGCCGACCGTTCTGCTCGGCAGTGCCGGGTTGAACCTGGCGGTGGTCTGGAAGGTTCGCGGAGGTTCAGGCTGAACGTGCCTCGCGCCATTCGCGTACGGGTTACGCGAGCACAGCATTTTTAGGGAACCGTTCGAGATCCGCACGAACGAAACGATCCAAGTGCCGACTCCGCAGGCATTCCGCACGACTGTGAGCGCCCAGGAAGTCTTTCTCCTGCCGCTGGTGCCTGATCGGGCGCAGCAATGGCCGTCCGGCTGGGTCACTTACAGCGACGGTTTCGACAATAATCCCGACATTGAGGTGTTCTGCGGTGGCGAGAACGAAAAGGCGGCCTCGGCGGCTGCGTGTTGGCGCCAGGGAAACTTGCTGCACTTCGGCTTCGAGCAGGATCCGGCAGAAATGAGCGAGAATGGGCGACGATTGCTCCTGAACGCGATCGCCTATATCAGCCGGTTTACGGAGGATCGTCCCATTGCGGTTACGCCGTCGGTTTTTGCCGGCCCGGTTGCGCTCCCGCGCGGCTATCCGGACAGGCGAATTCGCGGAACCGCGGACCGGAAGGAGTTGGAATGGATGGTGACGCCAGAACTGTTCAAGAAATTGTCTGGCATGGCGCTTCTAGAGCTTCGGTCATGGTATGATGAATATCGACATTATCTGCACCCAAGTTCTTCACCTGAACCGCGGTTGGAGGTGGACGAGGAAGCGCGCGCAATTGGCGCACACATCGATGAACCAGTCTTTTTCGAACGCTGCATCGCAGCCCTGGAGAAGAACGATGCAAGTGCGTCGAAGTTGCTCTCGCAGTATGCTCCGGCGGAAACGAGGAGTTTAAAGTCTGCCGGTGATTGGTCGAAGTGGTTTTCGGAGAACAAGCAGTACCTCTTCTTCTCGGACGAGGGGGATTACCGCTGGTACATCGATCTGCTGGCGAAAAAGCGCGATGTGCCGTCGTCCTCACTGAGGGGCACTGCAAGGGCTTCTCGACCGTAGTGGTTGCCCAAAGCCGCTTCGGCCGAATAATTTGGCCCTACACCTCAATTGTCACTGTACAAATTTGCTAACTACAGATTCTGTGTTGCTTTGCTCGCCGCGCGACATGCCTCTTTTGCCTTTTCGCTTGGTCCATTCAGGAGGGATGGAGCGATGAGGACCTTGAAGAGCACAAAGACCGTTCCGGAGCCCAAGGCGAACGCGGCGTGAAGCAACCAGAACCTGGGTGTAGGCCACTTTTCATACAAACCACCGACCCAACCCACGAGCGTGTTGCACGCAAAAAAGGCGAGGTAATAAAGGCCCAGGACAGTGGAATTGATTGTCGGCGGGGCGAGCTTCGCAAAAAAGGCGAGGCTCACCGGCAGGATGTGCGCGAAGGCAATGCTGTTGGTAAGATGAAAAGCCACCGGCCACAGCAGGCCGATCTTCCCCCCGGCGGGTTTCGAAACCGCCGCCATAAACAGGCATAACATGCCAAGGATCGAAAACGCCGAGCCGATAATGAGTTTAGTGATTTCATCAGGCTCTCGCCGGCGCTTTCCGTACCAGCGATAGAAGAGCGCCACTCCAGCAAGGAACGCTACGCTGGTGATCGAATCGAGTGTGATCAGCCAGGTGGTCGGCAGCTGTTTGCCGAAGAAGACGAGGTCAAACTGCTCGTTGGCCCAGACCAGGTACGCGTTAAAGATCTGGTTATTGGGAACAATGGCCACCGCCAGCACGGGAATCAGGAGAATCAGGGCAGCTGTAATCAGACGCTCTCTGCGGCTGAGCGGTGGACGCTGCGCGCGGGCGAAAGCGCTGCTGCGGACGAAATCTTCCTTCGGCAAGTACTTCCGGCCCGCAACGTAAATCGAAAGCCCGATGAGCATGCCAATACCTGCGGCGGCAAAACCCCAATGCCAGCCCACGGTCTCCCCGAGGGTGCCGACGATCAGGGGTGTGGTAATCACGCCCGCATTGACGGCCAGGTAATAAATCTGGAACGCATCCGCGCGTCGCAGGTCTTCCGGCTTATAGAGAGCTCCCACTTGACTGGCGAGATTCCCCTTGAACATGCCGCAGCCGGCTACCAGGCAGAGCAGGGCAAACAAAAACGTCTGCTCGAATGCCATCAGGAAATGTCCCAGGGCCATCGTCGCGGCGCCCACGAGCACTGTTCGCCGCTTCCCGAGAACGCGGTCCGCCAAAAACCCGCCCAGGATGGGCGTCAGATAAACCAGCGCGGTATAAGTGCCGAAGATCGCCGAGGCCAGCGGCTGTCCTTGCAGTCCGTACAGGCGCTTAATGGGTGCAAAAAACCAGACGTGTTCGATATGCCCCGGCAAGAGCAGCTCCTTCACCATGTAAAGGACGAGCAGTGTCTGCATCCCATAATAAGAGAATCGTTCCCAGGCCTCTGTAAACGCGAGATACCCCAGGCCCTTCGGGTGTCCGATAAAAGCCCGGTCCAGGTGCTCGGAGGCGTCGCTCGCAGCGGCGGACCCGGCCATCGCTTTCAGCGTGCTCATGGGTTGCGCGGCTTGTTTACCGAGAAGATGGCCAGGCCGCAGAATGTGATGCCGGTTTCGAAATCATGGCGTGCTCTGGTTTAGCCGTCGGCGAATCCTCCTGTCAAGACTTCGGCTGCTCTGCCGCCAGGAGCACGGTGAGGAATCGTTCGATCTTCTGTTCACTCTAAAGTTCTTTGGGCATTTTCGGCAACGCCGCCATGTAACGGCGCAGCCAAAAGATGTAGGTATCTTCTGTGGACAAGGCTTTGTGTTGTCGGCGGATTACACCGCGGATCCGATTGATGGCTTGTTCGGTATTCATGATTACGGGCACTATAACCAGAGGACTTGGACAAATACTGTCCAAGTGGTGGTGAAAGGCCCGAAAGACAAGACACGTTTGTGCTTTGATCACCTAACCAGAAGTGCTAAATTTTAGCGATGCGGGGCTGATAATGAACAGCTTACGACCAAATAAGGGTGACATAATCCGGCCGCCAATAAACGAACCAGTGCCACGCTTGTGCCGGGCTTTCCCTCTAAGAATCAGACCCTCACAACTGGAGGTCCCATGAACTTACTCAGCGACTGGCGGTTTCTGAATCACAGTTAGGCTTCGAGACCGATGGTTAAGACCCAGCACTTCGTGGTTGCGTCGGCCGGGATTGTGTTTTGTGGTCTTGCAGTTGCTTTTTGCACTCGATTGGCGGACAAGATTGATGGCGCAGCCAATCGGGATCTTCAGACGGACAAAGCGCGTTTTAGAGTTATCAGGGCACGATACGTTCACGGGGCAGATTTATCGTTCTCTATCGATAATCCGATCGCAGAATGGGGGCGACAGGCGTTGGATCGTTTCGGTATACATCTGAGAGGCTCTCGAAGATTGAGACCATTCTCCCGGGGCGTGCCAATCCATGCGATCGAGTTGCTTTGCGAGGAGACATTAGCGAATGAAGACCTCAGCGGGGTCGATGCGCAATGCATCACTGAATCGGGTCAAATCGTTCATCTTACCGCATGGATCACCCAGCATTGTGCTTCTGGCCGTATTTACTTCATATTCTATTATGCGGATAATACCATTAACCAGCTCCATATGATGGGATGGGCGGATTCGGATGTGACCAACTTTTGTCCCAAGCGGCTGTGTATACTTCGAAAGTCGGACCACCATGAGCTTTCTAATTTGGAGTTGTCGCGCTAGCCGGCCTAACTTTGCGCCTGCACTGGACGCGGCGCGAACGCTTGTTTGTCTTTCGAAGATCACTTTCACCGCGCCAGTGATGCTCGAACGTTAGCCCTAGCTCGGGCGATGAAGAGGCGACGAAAATTCGTTCTTGGATTGGGTGGATGCGCCCTGGTGGCCATGCTAGTTCTCGCGTGGCTCGCATTTGTGAGGCATGGGCACACAGTCGAAGTCGCGGTGAAATTCATCCACCGGGACACATACCCAAATGCAATTGTTCTGGCGTGGGTTACGAACAACAGTTCCCGGCCAGTTCTGTTAGATGATGCAAAGGTGTATTTTCGATCGGACGGCGGATCTGAGTCTTGGGACTTGAGCCACTGGGATCTTCCTGCTGATCAGTTGCAACCCGCGTTGCAACCCGGCGGCGTTACATCATTTTCGCTGCCCACTTGGGATGGCCAAGCTCAGGTCCGCTTGACGTTTAGGTATTACTATGAAGAACCTCTACGGCGATCTATCAGCCCTGTTATCAGGGTGGGAGCGCAGCTGTTTGGCCTCAAACCGCAGGGCAGTCGAGATTCTCACAATACATGGTGGTGGCTGGCAAACAAAGGGCTGCTCGACGGACGCGTCAAGCCTGTTTATGATGGGGGCTGGGCGCGCTGGGAGAAAATATCGGATTCGAAGTGAAAGGATTGGCTAACGAGGGCAGTGCAGCGGATGCCGGGCTTCGCGTTCGCGGTTCTCAGGATCAGCTGCCCGGCCCCGCTGACTTTTTTCGTTCACCGCGCTGAAGCCTTTCTTCTTGGGGCTAGAGTTGCACGTCTGCCGGCCGAGCCTACCGTTGGTCGCTTCAAGCTCGTCAAGGAAGGCGTGGCCTTCGCGTACCTGCTTCCGGCCAGCGAGGGCGCGTGTGACACAGCCACAGGTTCGCCGACGACCTCGCCAGGACGTAGATTAAGCCTGGGGACGGGCGCGCCCTGGCCACCGCCATTCGCAAAGGCCGCAAGGTCCTCAAACCCCTCAAGAATCCGTGGGGCTGGTTCTGGACACGACATTTAATGCTGTTGAATTCCGGCACATTCGCGGGTTGGAGGTCATCCAACCGTAGGATCGTGGATAGTGAGCGGCACGATCTGGTTTATAGTTGTATGAAGCACAGATTATGATGCTCCGTTTTGCTCCAACCCGATTCGAGGAAGGCTCGGTCTGAGATCCCGCGGCGGATTCAAGGAGCCTGCACATGCTGGAGGTCAATTTTACCGATGAGAAACACCCGCTTTGCGGAAGAAATCTAATGGTCGGGGCGGTGAGATTTGAACTCACGACCTTCTGAACCCCATTCAGACGCGCTACCAAGCTACGCTACGCCCCGGACCATTGCATCCGCGGTTTGGCCCGTGGACACGCTGCTAGTATTAGGGGTTGGCGAGGCGATTTCAACCATTAAGAAACGACCGTTTGTTCATTCAGCGTGTTGTAGGGGCTGGGAAGAGCGCAGCGCCTCGTGAGCGCGCCGTCACCCGATGGGGGGAGAGGACGTCGATGCTGGGAACGCGCGAAGCCGGCTACAAGCCGGCGCTCCAGCAGAGCCCTGGGAACCCGCCCGCCACACAGCGATTGACGCAGCGAGGGCCGGCGTACAGGCTAGCCCGACATGTCGAGACTGCCGTTTGAACTGGTGTTGGCATTGCGGTATTTGCGGCCGAAACGGAGTTTCGTCTCGCTGGTCAGCTTGATCTCTATCCTGGGGGTTGCCTTGGGCGTTGGGGTGCTCATTGTGGTAATCAGCGTTTTTACGGGGTTCGAACTCAAGCTGCGCGAGAAGATCGTCGGGTTTAACCCGCATCTGCGCATCATCCAATTGAATCGCACGATGCAAAACTATGCGGACATCGCCCGGGTGGTTGCCGCCGATCCTGAGGTCAAGGCGGTGGCGCCGTTTGTTCTGGGCCAGGTGCTGGTGGAAACCAAGCCGCGCAACGGGGCCGCCCAAGACGCGGCTCCGGCGTTGCGCGGGTTGGTCCCGCAAACCGAATCGAATATCAGCGTCTTACCCGCCAGTATCCGGCAGGGTAAATTCGATCTCTCGGGACACGGCTTGGTCATCGGGATTGAACTGGCCAGGCAGTTGAAGGTTAGGGTTGGCGATCCGCTGCTGGTTTATTCTCCGGCCGACCTGATTCAGTGGCAGCAGCGCACGTTTGAAAAGAACGAACCGGGAAAACAGCCCGAAGGGGAGGACTACGAGATCCGCGGAATTTTTGACGTCGGCTATTTCGGGTATAACCGTTCCTGGATGGCCGCGTCACTCGAGAATGCGCAAAAAATGTACAACCTGGGCCTGAGCGTGCATGGTTTGCTGGTTGTCGTTAAAGACCCGTACGGGGCGCATGCGGTGCGAGAGCAATTGGAACGAAAGCTCGGGCCGGAGTTCCAAATCACCACGTGGATGGAGGAGAATGCCGAATTGCTGGGTCAAGTGGTGGTGGCCCGAAACGTGCAGTTTTATTTGTTGTTTTTCATCATGATCGTGGCGGCGCTATGCATTCTCAGCGCGCTGATCACGTTTGTGGTCCAGAAGACGCGCGAAGTCGGCATGCTCAAGGCCCTCGGCGCGACCGACCCGCAGGTGGCGGTTTTGTTCTTGAGCCAGAGCGGTTTGATTGGCGCGACGGGGATTGCGTTCGGATTTGGACTGGCTCGACTGGCTTTGTCTTATCGCAACGACTTTTTACATTTCCTGAACCGGGCCCTGCACGCCGAGTTACTGGCTCCTTCGATTTACGGCTTTGCGGAGCTGCCAGCGGTGATCATTCCGCGCGACATCCTGCTGATTTGCGGCAGCGCCATGGCGATTTGCCTTCTGGGCGGGGTCATCCCGGCCTGGATGGCGGCCCGGCTCAAACCGGTCGAGGCGCTGCGACGCGCGTAACAGGTGAGCCGCTTCCCGGCGCGCAGGATTCTGGATTCTGTCCCCGCTCCCGGCCGCCTTCAGGCGTGTTCGGGCTTCTTCCGGACCATGGTATGGGTGGCATGGCCGTAGAAGGCTTCGGCCGCTTCCATCAGCGTTTCGGAAAGCGTCGGATGCGGATGCACGGCGAGCGACAGGTCTTTGGCGGTCGCGCCCATTTCGACGGCCAGCACGCCTTCGGCGATCAGTTCGCCGGCACCCATGCCGACGATTCCAACTCCCAAAATCCGTTCACTGTCGGGATCAATGATGAGCTTGGTCAGGCCATCCGGCCGATCGAATGACAACGCCCGGCCAGAGGCGGCCCAGGGGAATTTCGCAACCTCAACGTCAATGCCCTTGGCCTTGGCCTCAGACTCGGTCAATCCGCACCAGGCCAGTTCCGGATCCGTGAAGACCACCGCCGGGATGGTGATGTCCGCGAAGGCGCTGTCCTCCCCGACGATCACTTCCACAGCGATGCGCGCTTCTTTGGAGGCTTTATGCGCCAGGAGGACGCCGCCGGCAATATCGCCGATGGCATAGATTGCCGGATCAGTGGTTTGTTGCTTCTCGTTCACGTGGATGAATCCTTTTTCGTCGAAGGAGACCTTGGTGTTCTCCAGGCCCAAGTCATCGGCATTGGGCGAGCGGCCGACCGCAACGAGGACGCGGTCGTAAAGTTCGTCCTTCTTCTGCCCGTCCAGATCGAACTCCACTTTGATCTGCTTGCCGCTGGTGGCCATCTTGCCGACCTTGGTCTTGAGGCGAATTTCCTTAAACGCTTTCCTGGCGTAGGCGGCGACGGGCCGGGCCAGGTCGGGGTCCGCGCCGGCCAGGATGGTGTCCAAAGCTTCGACCAGCACGACTTTGCTTCCCAGCGCGGCGTAAACGGTTCCCAACTCCATCCCGATGTAGCCGCCGCCGATGACGAGCAGGTTCTCGGGAACATCTTCCACCTCCAGCGCCTCGCGTGAGGTCATCACCCGCGGATTGCCCAAATCAAAAGCCTTGGGCATGGCCGACTTGGAGCCCACAGCCACGATAGCCTTTTCGTACTGCACGAATTGCTGGCCCTGGTCGGTCTCGACGCGCAGGGTGCGGGAATCCTCAAAGTAACCGCGGCCTTGAAGCACCTGAACGCCGCGCATCTTGGCCAATTGCGCGATGCCGCCGGAGAGCCGGGTAAGAATCGATTCTTTCCACGCGCGCAGTTTGGAAACATCGATCGTGGGCGCGCCAAAGACGATTCCGCGATGAGCCGACTCGCGCGCGGAACTCACGGTGTGCGCGGCGTAGAGCAGCGCCTTGGAAGGGATGCAGCCGCGGTTGAGGCACACGCCCCCCAAACGCGGTTCGCGCTCGACGAGAATGACCTTCTTGCCAAGGTCAGCAGCATAAAAAGCCGCCGCGTATCCACCCGGACCGGCGCCGACAACAACGATTTCAGTTTTTTCTGTTTTAATGGGATCCATAAATCTCAAAGCCTCACGTCCTCTTCCTTAAACTCCTGGAAGCCTTGAACCAGATCCACGATAAAACGGGCGGCGGCCCCGCCGTCGATGACACGGTGATCATAGGAAAGCCCCAGGGGCATCATCAGCCTGGGTTCAATCTTGCCGGCCCGCGCGACGGGTTTCAGGGCGCCACGCCCGAGGCCCAGGATCGCCACTTCGGGTCGATTGATAATTGGCGTAAAGTGCGCCCCACCAATGCCGCCCTGATTGGAAATCGTGAATGTTCCACCCTTGAGTTCTTCGGCGGATACCTTCCGATCACGAGCTTTGCCGGCGAGTTCTTCGAGCTCTTTGGAAAGCTCGATCAGGTTCTTTTTGTTGACGTCGCGAATTACCGGAACGATCAGGCCGGCGTCGGTATCCACCGCGACGCCGATATGGTAATACTCCTTTATAATCATTTCCTGAGCGACCTCATCCAGGCTGGAGTTGAAAATCGGGTGCTTCTGCAACGTGGCAGCGACAACCTTCAGGACGAACGAGGTTAGGGTCAGGTGCGTCGCTTTCTGCTCGTAGGCGGGGGCATATTTCTTGCGCAGCTCGTTGAGCCCGGTAATGTCAGCATCATCGAATTGGGTGACATGCGGAATGGCGTTCCAGTTTTCCAGCATGCGCCGGGCAATGACCTGCCGCAGGGGACTTAGCGGCTTCTTGAGCACCGAGCCCCACTTGGAAAAATCGATTTGTTCGGGAGCCGGTCTTGGGGGCTGGCCCGCCGCACTTGCCCCCGCAACGGGCTGGGTCGCCAGCCGCTGGAGCCGCTGGATATAAGCGCGGATGTCCTCCAGCACGATGCGCCCACCGCGAGCACTGCCGCGCACTTTGGCGAGATCAATGCCCAGGTCCCGGGCTAATTTCCGCAGAGACGGCGCTGCCGCCGGCGGCAGACCCGGCTTGGGTTCGGTGTCGGTTTCGGCAGAGACCGGTTCCGGCTCTTCCTCGCGCTGCGTTTCCTCGACGACTTCCGATTCCGGCGGCCTTTGCTTTACCTTTTCAGTTTTTGCAGTCGGTGGCTGCGCCGGCGCACCCGTCTCCGTTAGCGTGAGAATCCGTTGGCCGACACTAATCTTGTCTCCGGGTTTGACATAGAGCTTCGTAACCGTGCCCGAGGCGGTGGAAGGAATCGTGGCTACAGCCTTCTCGTTTTCCAGCTCTAAGACGCCCTGATCTTTGGTGAGTTGATCGCCTTCTTTGACGAACAGGTTGACCACTATTCCCGAATCGGCGCCTTCACCCAGATGAGGTAATTTCAAATCCATAGTTAAAAATGCGCTGCAATTTGCACTAAAGCCGGTCCAGTTCCAGAAAAATCGAGGGACTCGAAGGCTCTGTTGTGCGGAACATCGTTCCCGGCGCGCGGACATTCTTGTCCGCAGCAATTGCCCGATTCAAAGCCAATCCTGAAATCGCACGTTGCTGCGGACAGGAATGTCCGCGCGCCGGAGGCAGGCTCGACTCACACGAGCTGTGGGTGCGCCTTGTCCGGGTCCACCCCTAATTCCTTGATAGCGCGGGTGACAACGCCCGGCTCGATCTGTTTCCTCTCGGCCAGGGCATACAGCGTCGCCACGACGATCGAGGCGGCATCCACTTCAAAAAAGCGCCGGAGTCGCTCGCGAGTATCGCTGCGCCCAAAGCCATCTGTCCCCAGCGTCGTGAGCCCGCCCGGCACCCAGGGAGCAATTTGATCAGGGACAAGCTTCATGTTATCGGACACGGCGACGAAGGCGCCCTTTTCCTTCGCCAATACTTGCTCCAGATAAGACACTCGCGCCGGCTCGGACGGATGGAGCATATTCCACCGTCGCGTTTGAAGCGCGTCATTGCGAAGGAGTTTATAGCTGGTGGCGCTCCACACATCCGCCGAAACATCGAAGCGTTCGGCCAGAATTTGTTGCGCCTGGAGCGCTTCGCGGAGGATCGGTCCGCTGCCCAGCAACTGTGCTTTCAGCGGAAGCTTTTCAGGCCCGTGCTTAAACTTGTAGAGCCCCTTGAGAATCCCCTCTTCCGAGTTCTCCGGCATGGGCGGCATGGGGTAGTTCTCATTGTAGAGCGACAGATAATAGAAGAGATCTTCGCCTTCCACGTACATCCGGCGCATACCGTCGGCGATGATCACCGCCAATTCATAAGTGAAAGCCGGGTCATAAGTGGCCAGCGTGGGCGACGTGCTCGAAAGCACCAGGCTATGGCCGTCCTGATGTTGCAGGCCTTCTCCGTTCAGCGTCGTTCGGCCGGCCGTGGCGCCGAGCAAAAAGCCCTTGGCCTTGATGTCGCCGGCCAACCATATCAAATCCCCAATCCGCTGGAACCCAAACATGGAGTAATAAATGTAGAAGGGCACCATGTGCCGGCCAAAAGTGGCATAGGCATTGCCGGCGGCAATAAACGACGCCATCGAACCGGCCTCAGTGATGCCTTCCTCCAGTATCTGGCCATCCTTGGCCTCGTGATAGTACAAGAGCGATTTCTTGACGACGGGCTCATAGAGCTGGCCTTTGGAGGAATAGATCCCGATTTCACGAAAGAGCGCATCCAGGCCAAAGGTGCGCGCTTCGTCTGGAATAATCGGCACAATGGAGCGTCCGATGGTTTTGTTCCGAACCAATAGGCTCACGAGCCGAACGAACCCCATGGTGGTGGACAGCTCGAACTTTCCCGACCCTTTCAGAAGCTCTCCGAAGAACTCGAGCTTGGGAATCTCCAAGGGCGGCGCGGTGACAATTCGTTGTGGCAGAAAGCCGCCCAGCTTCTTTCTGCGGCTCACCAGATATTTCCGCTCGGCGCTCTCGGGCGCAGGGCGAAAGAAAGGTGTCTCGGCAATCTCTTCATCGCTTACGGGGATGCCGAAGCGGGCGCGAAATTCGCGCAATTCTTTTTCGTTCAGCTTTTTTTGCTGATGCGTGATGTTGCGGCCCTCTCCCGCTTCGCCCAGACCATAACCTTTAATGGTTTTGGCGAGAATCACGGTCGGTTGCCCGCGATGATCCACCGCGGCTTTGTAGGCGGCATAGACCTTGCGCGGATCGTGTCCCCCGCGCAGCAGCTTGTTCATCTGCTCATCGGTCAGGTGATTCACCAGCGGCAGCAACTCGGGATACTTGCCAAAAAAGTGCTTGCGGGTGTAACTGCCCGGCTCAACCGAGTATTTCTGGTAATCGCCGTCCACGGCTTCTTCCATGCGCTTGAGCAGCAGGCCGGTTTTGTCCGCTGCCAGCAATTTGTCCCAATCCGAACCCCAAATCAGCTTGATCACGTTCCAGCCGGCGCCCTGAAACACCGCTTCGAGTTCCTGGATGATTTTTCCATTCCCCCGCACGGGACCGTCCAGGCGCTGCAGGTTGCAGTTAATGACCCAGACGAGATTGTCCAGGTTCTCGCGGCAGGCCAGCGTCAAGGATCCCAATGTTTCGGGTTCATCGGTTTCGCCGTCGCCCAGAAAGGCCCACACCCTGGGCTCTTCGCCGCTGGTCAGGCCGCGAGCTTTCAAATACCGGTTGAAGCGCGCCTGGTAAATCGAGAGCAAGGGCCCCAGCCCCATCGACACGGTAGGGAACTGCCAAAATTCGGGCATGAGGTAAGGATGCGGGTAGGAGGACAACCCGCCGCCTTCGGCCAGTTCCTGACGGAAATTGTGGAGGTGCCGTTCGTCAATGCGGCCTTCCAGAAAGGCTCGCGCATAAATACCCGGCGTCGCGTGGCCTTGAAAATACACCTGGTCGCCGGCGAAATCCCCGTTGCGAGCTCGCAGAAAGTGATTGAAGGCAACTTCGTATAAGGTCGCGGCCGAGGCGTAGGTCGAGATGTGGCCGCCCAGCCCGCTGTGGGTTCGGTTGGCGTTCACCACCATGGCCATCGCGTTCCACCGGGTGTAGCTCTTGAGACGGCGTTCCATTTCCGAGTCACCCGGGAAAGGGGCCTGCTTTTCCGGCGGGATCGTGTTGATATAAGGTGTGCTGACGACCCGAGGACCTTCCACGCCTTCCTCGCGCAGGCGGTCGGCCAGGTCCCCCAAAAACCTGCTCTTGGCCCTGGGGCCGTGGCTTCGGAGGGTGTACTCGACCACTGATTCCAGCGATTCCAGCAGTTTATCGTCCGGCTCACCAACGCCATTGGGTTCCGGCAAGACCGTCAATTCAGGCTCCCCGGCTGGGAGATCCTTCTTCGCTACTTTCAATTTGTCGCTCAAGTTGAATCCGCTACACTTCGGTTGTTAAAACACGGGGTTTTCAAGAAACGCGGCATTAGAATGGATGGCGCGCTCTGTGCCAATAACAATAGTATAATATGCGCTTAAGAGCGATGGAAAACTTTGGCGAAGCTGTATTGCATTAGTGACGGCGGGCAGAACAGTGGCGGCGCGGACGGCGCAGCGCACCGTCCCTACCAGGGTGCTATCCAGCGTTTGCCATGAAATACTGTGACTGGACGCTGGGCAGCCCGCAAGAAAACCTGGCCTGCGACGAGGTTCTGCTCGATGCGTGCGAGACCGGAGCGCTCGGGGGAGTGTTACGGTTCTGGGAACCCGCGCAGTACTTTGTCGTCGTCGGGTACGCCAACCAGGTGATGCTCGAGGTCAACCAGGCATTCTGTCAACAGCATGACATCCCCATCCTGCGCCGCTGCAGCGGGGGAGGCACGGTACTCCAGGGCCCGGGCTGCCTGAATTATTCCCTGATCTTGAGGATCGCTGATTCCCCCTGCCTGGCCGGAATTAGCGGGACCAACAATTTTGTGCTACAACGCCATCAAGAAGCGCTCCAAGGGGTTCTCCGCATACCCGTGGAAAAGCAGGGTTACACAGATCTGGCTATCGGCGGCCTAAAATTCTGCGGGAATTCACAGCGTCGTAGAAAGGACTTTCTGCTCTTCCATGGTTGCTTTCTTCTGAACGCAGACATCGGCTTAATAGAAAAGGCCCTGCCAATGCCGTCGCGGCAACCCGAGTACCGAGTTAACCGCCCCCATGTCGATTTTCTGACGAACCTCAAAGTGCCAGCTCAATCCCTCAAGGCGACGCTTGCGACAACCTGGAAAGCCTTGGATCCATGGTGTGACATTCCCTTGGAGCCAATCGCCCGGCTCGCGGAGCAAAGGTACAGGTCGGATGCCTGGAACTTCAGGTTTTAGCCGCAGGTGGTTCCAAGAACCGACGAATGGGTTCTGGCAATGAGGATGAAAAATGTATCGGAAAATGATGCCGGTTCGGGGCGACACAACCGTTCGATTCAGCGGTTGCTTGACCCGTTGCTCAGGTTGCCGGGTATTGAATCGGCTCGGTTGGGATCGTTCGAAAGCGCCGGACAAACCTATTCATTGCCGCGATTTACGTTTCGCGGGCCGAACAGCAGCGATCCGATCCGGATTGGGTTGTTCGGGACGATTCATGGCGATGAGCCCGCCGGAGCTTTTGCGCTCGCAGAATTGCTTGCCGTGCTTGTCCACGAACCCCAGCTTGGAGAGAACTTCCAACTCCAGGTCTATCCGCTGTGCAACCCAACCGGCTTTGAGGATAACACCCGCCATTCGCGGAGCCGCCGTGACCTCAACCGGGAATTCTGGAAAAACTCGACCGAACCCGAGGTTAGGATCCTCGAACAGGAATTACGCCAAGGCCATTTCAACGGAATTATCCAACTCCACGCCGACGATACCAGCGGCGGGATTTATGGATTTGTCAGGGGCCATACGCTAACGGAAAACCTGCTCCGGCCCGCGCTTCGGGAGGCGGGTAAAATCCTGCCGCGGAATGTCAACGCCACGATCGATGGCTTCGCTGCGCGTGACAGCATTATCTATGATGTTTACGAAGGTGTGCTGGCCGCCCCGGCGCGCATGGAATCTGTGCCGTTCGAAATCGTGTTTGAAACGCCCCATGCCGCGCCGCTGGACCTGCAGGTCCAGGCCCTGGTAGTTGCCACGCGCACAATTCTAACGGAATACCGGCGGCTGATCTCGTTTGCGGCAAATATCTAGCGAGGGGGGAGCCTCGGACCGATCTGCCGGCGAACTTCCAACATTCAACGTCCAACTTCCGACATCGAAGTCCAAGCGCCAAGGGCCTGGAGAGGACCCAGCGCACAGGTTCGATTTTTGGATGTTGGACGTTGAATGTTGGAAGTTCAAGGTAAAATGTTCGCCGAGCAAGGCGCCGGTAACGCCTGTATTCTTTCTTTGCGCGCTCGGCAAAACTTGACTTGTCTGCAACATGTTTTGGAATTCAAGGACTCTAGCGAGGGAGCGCCTCAGGCCGTTGGGATTGAAAATTGAAAATTTTCAATTGCCAATTTTCAATCCTAACGATCACTGCGGCACCGGGTCGTCAACGTTTTAACGTTTCAACGTTTCAACGTGTCGAAGGACGCTTGGTTCGGCGTGGTTTGCGCACGGGTTCGATGGTCTTGGGGCGGGCCTTCGGCACGAGCACAAGCGGGCAGCCCTCATACCCAAATGCCTTTCGTAGTTGGTCGGAAAGGTATTTCTTGTACTGACTGGAGAAGAGATCTTCCCGATTGACAAACAACAGGAAAGTCGGAGGCGCTTCCCTGACCTGTGTGGCATAGAAAAACTTGAGCCGGTGGCCGTGGGAACTGACCGGCTGACGGCGTTCGACCGCGTCCTGCAGCGTCCGGTTAAGCAACGCAGTCGGGATTTTCTGCTGCAATTGCGCAGTGACATAACGCACCGCTTCCAGCAGGCGGTCCAAATTAAAACCGGATTTGGCTGAGGTAAAGATGACCGGGGCGTAATCCAGAAAAAACAGGTGCTCCTGCACCCAACCACCGAACTCCGACAGGGTCGTCATCTGTTGGTCACCCCTGACACTATCTTTGCGATTTCGCCGTTCGATTTCCTGTTTGCGAGCCTCGAGAACCGTTTCTTCCATCAGGTCCCATTTGTTGACAACGACAATGCAGGCCTTCCGTTCGGTCACGATCTTGTCGGCCACTTTCTTGTCTTGTTCGGTGATGCCGGCTTCCGCATCGAGAACGAAAATCGCAATATCGCAGCGGGCGATGGAATCCTCGGCACGTTTGACGCTGAAAAATTCGATGGAATCGTCCACGCGCCGGGTTTTGCGCATGCCCGCTGTATCGATCAGCAGATAGGATTGGCGCACGCCATCTGTTTCGACTTCGAAGGGCACGTCGATTGCATCTCGCGTCGTGCCGGGGATGGGACTCACAACGACGCGCTCGGAGTGCGTCAGAGTGTTAATAATGGAAGACTTGCCGACGTTCGGCCGGCCAACGATGGCCAGTTTAACGGGGGAAAGGGCGGTCGCTTGTAAGCTCGATGAGAGCTCAGTCCCATCGCTGGGAGATGAGGGGCTCGCCTCAGGCGAAGGCAAAAGGGCCAGGGCTGCCTCCAAAAGGGGCTCGATTCCCTCGCCGTGGATGGCGCTGACCGGGAACAGCCTTTCGAACCCGAGTTCTGCGAACTCCAGCGCCCCGGCTTCAACCCGGCTGGTATCCACTTTGTTGACCGCGACCAAAACGGGTTTGCCGCTGTGCCGCAAACGGGCAGCGGCTTCCCGGTCGAGCGGCACCACTCCTTCCTGAACGTTCACGACCAGGATAATGACATTGGCCGCCTCGATCGCGAGTTCGACCTGGGTCATGGCCGCGCGGGCGATCACGTCATCGGCCTTTTCTCGTCGCATAAGGCCAATCCCGCCGGTATCCACCAAGGTAAAAGGGTGTCCACGCCACTCTGCTTGGGCGCTGACACGGTCGCGCGTAACGCCCGGCTGATCGTGGACGATGGCGATGCGCCGGCCAACCACGCGATTGAACAGCGCGGATTTGCCGACATTGGGACGACCCACAATAGCGATTAAACCTGCCATGGCAGCAGGATGCGGGAGAGCCGGCCGGGTAGAAAGGCAAAAGCTATTGGCAAATCCGAAGACCGAAGGCCGAAATCCGAAAGAAATCCGAAATCCGAAGGCCGAAAGACATTGGTCATAGAAAAAGTCAGGGCAGCATAAGCAATTGGGACACTCTGATCCTGACCGTCGGCTCGAAGCTAGCGCAAGTTGCGGAGCAGTCGCCGGGCGCGACCGACCCAGACCCGGTCGCGCACACGTTGAAAGGTGGGAGCGTGGTCGTCGTCGGCCACGACATCGTTGAGTTCAGACCGGGCCAGGTCGGCCTGCTGGTTAGCCAGGTACAGCTCGGCCAATTGGACCTTGGCGCGGGGATAGGAGTGGCTGTCGGTCACCTGTTTCCAAATGTTCATCGCCGCGTCCTTTTCACCCAAGGCAGTTAAAGTCTCGGCCAGAGCCATCCGCGAATAGCCGTAATCATGCTTGGGGTTTTCCGAAACGACGCCTTCCAGGAGCGGGCGGGCTTCCGAGGCTTTGTTTGCGCGCAAAAGACACTGCCCAAGATGAGCGCGCGTATCAATGTCCTGTGGATCACGCTCGAGCGCTGCGCGATAGCAGGCTTCGGCTTTATCCAGCTTGCCCTGCTGGAAGTAAATGTCACCCAACTGCGAATGATGATGAGCCTTGTCCAAGTGATGGATCTGAGCCTGGAGTTCCTTGATTCGGCGGCGGTCATGGGCGCCAGGCAATTCAAACCCCCGCGTCGCAGAGGGCGCGGCCCGATAGACCATAAAGTAATAAAATAGAGCTGAAAGCCCCCACCCCACCACGATGAAGAGCGCCCAAATCCATTCCCGGCGTCGAACCGCATCGACCAACATCCAAAGCTGGAACAGAGACATCAACGCAAGCCAGGGATAACTGAGCCAGTACTGGAGATTGAGCAGGTTTAAAAGGGAAAAAGCCAGCATCAGCCTCAGAAACTAAACCGGTCGCGGCTAATTGCAAAATTGAAAATGGGCTTGGACGTCAGCGTCAGCTATTGCGGGCGGCGCGCGGACATTCTTGTCCAATGCGGCTAGGATTCTAACTCCTAATTATAACATGACGGGCTTTCAGCCCTATTGAGCGGACCACGGTATAACCCTGCGCCTCACATAAGCTCGCGCGTTGCTGCCTCCGTATAAAACTCCGCATGGGTTTGCTTATTTTGCGACGGATGAGAAAAAAGAGGGCTTGTTTTCGGCAAAAATGTTGCATATTGATGAGCGGGCTGTAGTTGCATGAACAAGACCCTCGTCGTGGTGCCTACATATAACGAGCGGGAGAATCTTTCTCCTCTCGTGCAAAGATTGCTGGCGCTGCCGGTCACGGTGGAGGTGCTGGTGGTGGATGACAATTCACCGGACGGAACCGGCAAACTTGCGGAAGAGCTGGCGGCCAGGCATTCGGTGATTCATGTGCTGCATCGCGGCGAGAAGAGCGGGCTGGGCCGCGCTTACCTGGCGGGCTTTAAGTGGGCATTGGAACAAGGATACGAATTTGTCTTCGAGCTGGATGGGGACATGTCACACAACCCTGACGACATCCCGATGTTCCTGCAAGCCGCGCGCGAGGCTGACCTGGTCCTGGGTTCCCGTTACCTCAATGGCATACGGATTATCAATTGGCCGCTCAGCCGGCTGATGCTCAGCAAGAGCGCGGCAACCTTTGTGCAAAAGGTCACCGGCATGCCCTTCACCGACCCGACGGGCGGTTACAAATGTTTTCGCCGGCGCGCCTTGGAAGCGATTGATCTCAACGCCATTCACTCCAATGGCTACAGCTTCCAGATCGAAACGACGCACAAGCTGTGGTGCAAGGGCATGAAAATCGTGGAAGTGCCGATCATCTTCACGGACCGTTTCCAGGGATGTTCCAAGATGTCGCGCAGCATTATGATCGAGGCCTTTGTCATGGTGTGGCGCCTGCTGGCGCAGAATAAATTCAGGCGTCGTCCCACCGCCCCGCCAGCCTCGCCGCCTTTGGATCCCGGCGACATTGCCGGCGTACCTAACCGCTCGACTACCGCAGCCGGCTAATCGGCCTGCGGCGCGCGGACATCCTTGTCCAATGCCACCTGGATTTGAACGTGAGCTGGCCACTCCATTGTTTCGCACTCACTTGTCCCGGAGGGACACTCGACAATAGCCCAACGCTTCAGCGTTGGGATCGACGGCTGAAGCGCGACAGTCCCGAAGGGACGGCTGAGGAATGCTACTCGGATTCAGCCGTCCCTCCGGGACTAAGAGAGTTTTGCGCGCTAGACCCAACGCTGAAGCGTTGGGCTATTCTCATGCATCCCTTCGGGATGGAAAATCAAATCCTAGTGACATCTGACTGGAAAAGTCCGAGCGCCGAGCGCGGGAGCTCCATTTGACATTTTCCCGGGTCTGGTCTAATGGACAATTCGAGAACTCTCAATTCCAATGATTATGAAAACTGATTCGTTTCGTTCCTTCAGGTCGTCGATGGCGACTTTACTGAGCGTTGCCTGTTTGTGCTCGGTCGCTCAGGCCAATGTTCCTGCCGTCGGCGACAAAGCGCCGCTGGTGCAAGGCAAAGATCAGAATGGCAAAGAATGGAACCTCGCCGATATCGTCGGGAAGAAGGTCGTCCTGCTTTATTTCTATCCGAAAGACGATACACCGGGCTGTACCAAGGAAGCTTGTGGCTTCCGCGACCGGATTGCCGACCTTAAGAAAGATAACGTTGAGGTCATTGGCGTGAGCTTCGACTCACCAGAAAGTCACCAGAAATTCATTTCCAAGTACAACCTCAATTTCCCGCTGCTGGCGGATACCGAGGGGACCATTGCGGACGCCTATGGTGTGCGCATGACGGGCAAAAATATGGCCCGGCGCACCAGCTTCTTGATCGGCCTGGACGGAAAGATCGTCCATGTGACCGACACCATGAACGCGGCCACCCACCTTAGCGAGATGCAGGAAGCGGTCGCCGGCCTGAACAAAGCGCGCTGAAGCTCGCTGCGTCCATTTCGCGTCGATTCGCGTCCATTTGCGGTTGAACTTGCGGGGGAGGGCCTGAGGCGCGGCCTCGCTAGAGTCCTTGAATTCCAAAACAAGTTGCGGACAAGTCAAGTTTTGCCGAGTGCGCAAAAAAAGCACACGGTGTTAACGGCACCTTGCCCGGCCGGCGAATATCCCGTGTTGTTTTTTGTTTACCGCTTGAACTTCCAACATTCAACGTCCAACATCCAAAATCGAACCTCTGAGCTAGGTCCTCCCCAGGTGGCTGGTAAACAGGCAAATCGCCGATAATCGACGAACTGATCCGGATTTTCGTCACGAGCATCAGTACAGCCGGGCGGAGCCAAAAGGTAGCCTGAACCCATGGGCGCTTCGACTTCGATGTTGGGAGTTGGACGTTGAATGTTGGAAGTTCAGGTTGACCGGCGCCGGCAACGAGATTAGATCGGTCCGAGGCTCCGCCTCTCTAGTCATCGTCTTGTTTTTGGTGAGGGAACACGAAGGCAGCGCGCACGGGCGCCGGCATAGGGCTGTCGGCGCCGCGCACGGATCGCCAGACGACTTCGTTCAGCAGAAGGTCATCCACGGCGTCCTCACGGGCGAAGTTCATCTTAATCTCGCCGCCCCAGGCGTGTCGCTCGTTGCGGGCATCGAGGTCGACGTTCGTCGGTTTATGCTGGTAGGCCTTCAGGTCGGCGACACCTTGGAACGAGTTGAACATCGGCCGGGCACCCGCATCGAACTGGGACATTGGCTTGAGCCCGAGAATTAGTTCCATTGTCCGGAGCATGCTGCTGGTGGAGTACAGAGTGGAATCGACCGACCCGTGGCGCGCATAGGGACTGAAGACAAATGCTGTCGTCCGGTGCGCGTCAACGTGGTCAGGACCGTTTTGCGCGTCATCTTCAACCACAAAGATCGCTATTTCTGGCCAAAATTTCGAGTGGCTGATCGCCTCAATGAGCATCCCCAAGGCAAGATCGTTATCGGCAACATAGGCTGTCGGGGTTGGATGGCCAACGGTAGCACCGTGGGTGTGGTCGTTGGGCAACCGTATAATCTGCAGCCGCGGCATGTCCCCTTCCGCCTCGAATCTTTTAAGTTCGGAAATGAATCGCTCGGCGCGTTTCACATCCGGATAATCCAGGTCGAAGCTTCGGTACCATTCATCGAAATGGCCTTCGAGGGCTTTGACACGGGCGCGTCCCGGTTTGCCCAGCGCGCGATCGGCAATGAACTCGCCATAGCTGCGATAGCTCACGCCCGCCTCATGCGCCCGATCCCATAAATAGCCGCCGGCCGGCGCGGCCACGGCAAAAGTACCCTCGCTGGGATAGGGGAATTTGCCCGATTTGTTATGGCCATAATTCATGGGCCACATTTTCTCAACGAAATCGGTGGCATACGCCGCCATGCTCCACTCATGGCCGTCAGCGCTGACTTCGCCATCGACGTAGAAATTGTCCAGGAGCACGAAATCCCGGGCGAGCTGATGAAAGTTCGGGGTAACCCGTTCGGGAAAAATGCAAAGTTTGGGATCGCCATTGCCCTCCGGCATGTCGCCCAGGACTTGATCGTAGGTACGATTCTCTTTGATAATGTAGAGGCAGTATTTGATCGGGGAGGGTCCGCCAACGGTGATTGGAATCGGGCCGTTGGTCTGCGGGATGGCCCAAACGCTGAGGTCGGGCCGCAGCGGGCTGCATTCATAGGCCTGGCGACTCCAGGCCGCCAAACATTCGTCGCGCTCTTTGCGAGACGGCAAGTCGATAATGCTCAGCGTCCCCTGCAGCAATCGCGCGATGTACTGCCGGGTGGCATTGGTCGAAGCTTTAATGCCGGGCTGAGCAGCCAGCGGATTTGCCATCGGCACGATGCCCTTGCCATTGGCTACCAGCAGCTTCTTGCCATCAGGCGTGACGCGAACCGAGGTGGGATACCAACCCGTTGGAATAAAACCTGACGAACGGCTTTTGCCCGGAGTGCTCACGTCAAAAACCGCGACCATGTTGTTGTCGGCATTCGCCACGTACAGAGTTCGCTCGTCCGGGGATAGGGCGAGGCTGTTTGGAGTGGAGCCCGGCGGGGCCTGCGGGTAAAGCGCGGCTGAGATTAGCTCAATGGGTTTTCCCGCTTGTGCGTCGAACACACTGACTGTGTTGCGACTGGCATTGGCCACAAACAGTAATTTCCCTAACCGTGATAAGACCATTTCACAGGGATGTTCCTGCGTTGGCCACAAAGCCACGACGCGCGACGAATCCAAATCAATCACCGCCACCTGAGCACGCGCCCAAAGGCTGACATAAAGCCGATGCCGCGCTTCATCCAGCCGGCACGCGTAGGGGAAAGAGCCCGCCGCATCCTTCTCGTACAGCGCAGCCTGGTCTCTCTTTTCAGCGGCCGCGGTGTCGACGTCCGTGGATGGTTTGACTGGCGCTTCGGTAATCCCCACGCCGTTTGTGCCGATGAGGACGTCCATTGTCCGCGGTTCCCCATTCAGAGCAACCCGGGAAATGGAGTCACCCCAGACATTCGCGGTGAAGACATGGGTTGCGGAACTATCAAGAGCCAAGCCGGCAGGCACGCCACGCTTCTTGGAATCTCGAAGCTTAACCTTGGCGTGGTTTGACAGTTTGCCATTTTCGAAATCAAAGACGTGAATGATTTCCTCACCGGCACCGCTGCAGACGAGTTTCTTGCCGTCTTGGGAGAAAGCCAGTCCGTAGAAAGTTTCGCGAAGCCCGAAGCGCGAAACCTCGTGGGCGGCGGGGATATCCACGATCAGGATTTGATGGTCGCTATAGCCCGAATGGAGCACAGCGGCGAAACGGCCCGAAGGGTGCACCGCGATGTTCACCGGGAAATCTGCCAGATCCACTTGCAGGCCTGCCGGATGAAGTGACCACTGATTGGGCAGCAAAACGGAACCGTCCGGTTTGCGTCCGGGCCAAACCGCGTTCGTGTTAGCGGGTGCCGGACGCGGGATTTCTGGAAACATCGCTGATTGGCGCACGGTAGGAGAACAGGCGGCCGCCACGAGCAACAAAATAACCCCCAGGCAAAAAAACAAACGAGACATACGATTTTAAGAATCAGCCCCTTTGTTTTGCCATTCCTTCCCCGACGGGTAAAGGCGCAAGTAGCGCAGACCCAACGCATAATCTGCTTCCCCTTTGGGCGATGCGCATTATATTTTTCCGTAGTACGCGCTGGCGCGTGCCAAGGCCTGACTTATGGAAACGACGATTAACTTCTCCGTTAACGGGCAACCCCACACTATCACTACCGATCCCGAACGCTCGCTGCTGGATGTCTTGCGTGAAGATCTGCACCTCACCGGCGCCAAATACGGCTGCGGCGAAGGCCAATGCCGTGCCTGCACGGTTCTGGCGGACGGCAAGAGCATTGCTTCCTGCACGACGGCAATCTCCGAGGTCAAGAACCAGTCCATTCTGACCATTGAAGGCTTGGCGAAGGGCGAGCAATTGCACCCGGTGCAAGAAGCCTTCCTGGCCGAGGGGGCCTTTCAATGCGGCTACTGCACCGCCGGAATGATCATGCAAGCCGTAGAATTGCTCAACGACGATCCTAAATTGTCCAAGACCGATGTGGCCGCCCGCATGCAGCGCCACATTTGCCGATGCGGTACTTATCCCAAAATCCTCAAGGCCATTCACCGCGCTGCCGTATGAAAAACAATCCTTCTGTGGTCGCCGACGATTACCAGGAGCCCATCGAGCGGGTCGAATACGACTTCGGGCTTAATCGACGCTGTTTCGTGCAGATTCTAAGCACGGGCCTGCTCATTGTGGCCAAGGCTTCCCCTGCCCTGGCCCAACAGCGCGGGGGCGGACGCGGACCCCGTGGTCCAAGGGCCCTCGGCGGCCGCATTCACCTGGGCAAAGACGGCACGATTACGGTGTTGACCGGTAAGGTTGAAGCCGGCCAGGGCGCGCGAGCGGAATTGACTTTGGCGGCGGCAGAGGAGTTGCGCGTTTCTCCAAACTCTATTCAACTCGTCATGGCCGACACGGCATTGGTTCCCGACGATGGAATCACCGCGGGCAGCCGCAGCACGCCTTCGACTGTCCCGGCCATCCGCCATGCCGCCGCGACGGCGCGAGAATACCTGATCGACGTTGCCGCCAAGAGCTGGGGAGTGGAGCCGAAGACCATCGAAGTCCGCGACGGCAAGGCCGTCGATGGCGTCAACGGGCATTCGCTCGGCTATGCCGACCTGGCTGGCAACGAGGAGGACAGTAAGAAATTCGCCGAGGCTGTTCCCGCTGACTCAAGCCTCACTACCACCAAGGATTGGAAGACACTGGGCACTCCTTTGTTGCGGCCCAATGGCCGTGATATCGTTACCGGAAAGCACAGTTACCCTTCGGACATTGTCCGGCCTGGCATGCTCTATGGAAAGATCCTGCGCCCACCCTCTTATGGCGCGAAACTCCTTTCCGTCGATCTGGGGCCAGCCAAGGCGTTGAAGGACGTCGTCACGGTGCAGGATGAACAGTTCGTCGGCGTGGCAGCCCCAACCAGTGCGAGGGCCGAACAAGCCCTGGACGCAATTTCCAAAACGGCCAAGTGGGAAACACCCCCGCATCCATCCTCCAAAACGCTTTTCAGCGACTTGAAGGAACATGCACAGGGCGGCATTCCCGCCAACCCTTTTTCTGATGAAATAACGCAGGCCAAACAGGTTTTACGCCAGACCTATAACGTAGCGTACGTCCAACATTGTCCCCTGGAACCGCGGGCCGCGGTGGCCGAATGGACCGGCGAGGACCTGACGGTCTGGACCGGGACCCAGAACCCCTTCGGTTGTCGTGGCGAACTTGCCCGTGCTTTTCACCTTCCGGACAATCGTGTGCGCGTGGTGGTACCTGATTTTGGCTCAGGCTATGGCGGCAAACACTCGGGGGAAGCCGGTGTGGAAGCGGCGCGTTTAGCCAAGGCGGCGGGCAAACCAATCTCGTTACGGTGGACGCGGCAGGAGGAATTCACTTGGGCTTATTTCCGGCCGGCGGCACTAATTCAGGTCGAAGCAAGTCTTAACGCAGAAGGATCGCTGACGTCCTGGCATTTCGTGAATGTCAATTCGGGCCCATCAGCGAAAGATACACCTTACAAGGCCGGGAAATCTCGCTGTGATTATATTAACTCCGATGCTCCCCCGCTGCGCCACGGCTCGTATCGCGGCTTAGCCGCGACAGCCAACAATTTTGCCCGCGAAAGTTTCATGGACGAATTGGCTGCCACTGCCGGAGCAGACCCTCTGGACTTCCGCCTGGCGCACCTGGAGCACTCTCGTCTGCGCGCGGTCCTCGAAACCGCCGCCCAGCGGTTTGGCTGGAAAGAACGCGTGAAAAAGAAGACGCCCAATTCCGGGGTGGGCCTGGCCTGCGGAACCGAGAAAGGCTCCTATGTGGCGGCGTGCGCGGAAATCGAAATCGAGAACGGCAAGATCGTGGTCAAGCGTGTTTGCGAAGTCTTCGAATGCGGTGCGATCCTCAATCCGACCAACCTTTTATCGCAAGTGCAAGGCGCCATCATCATGGGCCTGGGCCCCGCCTTGCGCGAAGAGATGCAATTTGAAAATGGGGAGATCCTCAATCCCGGTTTCCGCAAGTATCAGGTTCCTCGCTTCGCTGATTTACCCGAATTCGACATTCACCTGCTCGATCGTCCGGACCTCGATTCCGCCGGTGCCGGAGAGACGCCCATTATCGCGATCGCGCCCGCCATCGCCAATGCCGTTTTTCACGCCACCAGCAACCGCGTTCGGCAAATGCCGATACGGCTACCAGTCTAGGACCGGATATTTCATAGCGGCTGAACCTCCACGGCCGCCGTTTCTCATTAACACCCTGCTTCAGCGGGGTGTTTGGCGTCCGCAGAGGATCAGAAACCGTTTCAACGGTTTTCCCGGTATGCGAGAAACCATTAAAACGGTTTCTGAGGTCTTACCGGCACGTCACACCTCGCTGAAGCGGGGTGTTAATGAGAGCGCCTAGTGTCGAGCCTGGTGGCTCATGCTACTCAGGCTAATGCCAGCTTCACCGCCGCGACCAACTCGCTCGTTGGCCCCTTCCGAAGAAACACACTGGCTCCCTGTTCGCGCATGCGGGTCACTGCCTCAGCATCAGGCTGCATGCCGGTGTAAATCACGATGGGAACATTCGGGTGGTACCGCTTGAGATGTTTCATCAGCATCAAGCCGTTCTCCCCGCCGAGATCCAGGTCCAACACAATCAATGCCAAAGCGGCCAAGTCTTTCTGCAGCACCGCCTCGCTGGCCCCGGAGACCGCTACCACGTCAAAGCCGGCCTCTTGCAGGGCGCCGGAAGCCATACGCCTCCAATCAGCACTGTCTTCCACGAGCAGAACTTTTGTTTCCATAATGGAAGCGATAAAAGATTCTAGTGAGGCGGAGCCTCGAACCGATCGCGCAGGCGAACTTCCAACATTCAACGTCCAACTTCCAACGTCGAAGCCCAAGCGCCAAGGGCCTGGAGAGGACCTAGCGCAGAGGTTCGATTTTGGATGTTGGACGTTGAATGTTGGAAGTTCAAGGCGTAAACAGAGTAAACAAAACGGGATGTTCGCCGAGCAAGGGGCCGGTAACGCCACCAGCCCTGTCGAGGCCCCACCTCCAAAAATGCTTTTCATTCCTGATTCGACCGGCTATCAAGTGCTGACTATGCGGCACGCCAAAGGCGCTGTGTTCTTCGCGCTCCTTCCTTTCATTGCAATCATTCTTATTTTGGCCGGGTGCGGCCAATCCGAGCCGTCCTCTGCGTCGAAAGGGAGTGGGGAAAAGAAAGCCAAGTCCAACTTCACGATTGGCCTGAGCCAATGCAATCTCGGCGAGCCTTGGCGCGTGGAGATGAACGCGCAGATTAAAACCGCCGCCGACAAGCATCCCAATCTTCAGGTCGTTTTCAAGGACGCTCAAAACGACACGCTCAAACAGCGGTCTCACGTCGAGGAATCCGTCAGCGCGGGTGTCGATCTGATTA
>Ga0210409_10001322_pt1 | contig 32933 bp, 30 predicted proteins | sample IncBWH17MmetaG_FD_161649 | JGI IMG/M metagenome (GOLD analysis project Ga0210409, IMG submission 161649) | Forest soil microbial communities from Barre Woods Harvard Forest LTER site, Petersham, Massachusetts, United States - Inc-BW-H-17-M | ecosystem: Environmental > Terrestrial > Soil >...
TGATCCATTGAAACGGCGTCACGTTGGCCGGCGCCGGCCGGGCCGCGCTGGCCAGCATGCTTTCAGGAATCGTGAAGCTGGCGGGGTCCGGCGCCGGGTTGATCAATGCGCTCGAAACTTTCATTTCTGCGATCTTCATCCCATTGAGCGTATACAGGGCATGATACGCGATCTTCGTGCCGTCAACGTCGCGCCAATCCGAATACTCCGCGTCATATACGGAATCGCCCTCCAACCCGTCCCAATCGAGCGTGCGCACCCGCGCTGGAAGATTTGTCGAGGAATCGAACATCACAGTAAATGTGCCGTAATCGCCGCGATATTGCAGGGCGGGATACGTCTTGCCCGCAACTGTCTGATCGGCGATGGCAGATACACGGTCGGGATGCTGCTTCATTTCGATGACCACGATTGGCCGCTCGAGTTCCCGCAAAGTCGCGGTGAGCCGTCGCCCCGACATGGTGTGCTCGGGCGGCGTGGCCTTGTTCGTCCGTTTGGGCAGGCGCCCGGCTGCCGCGTCGCTGCCGACCACATATCCGGCAACAGGCGTGATGATTTCCGTATAGATCCGCTTGGTGACGCCGTCCGGCAGCGGACGAACCCATTGGTTGCGCGTCAATCCGTGTACCAGATCGCGGCTCTGCGCTACATCGGACACGCCCGTTTCCGGCTTGGTGGGGTCGGAGACGGAATAGGATTCGCCCGGATCGAATTGCTCCAGGCTGGCTCGCAGACTGATCTCCTTCAACTTGTCGCCGCCCATGGCCGCGTAAGCGGCATTGACGCGGTCCTGCGGCGCCGCCGCGCGGATGGCCAGTGCAATCAGCAGGCTCGACACCAGGCTGATGCCGGCGGCGCAACACAACGTCGCCGTCCAACGCACGCTACCGTTTCCTTTACGCATCGAGGTCCCTCCTTCTCTTGGTTTCAATGCCGGTCCGAATGGCAACCTGCATTTAACAGGAAGACGTCGACCCGGCTCCGTCTGTGATTTGCGAAGCCAATCGGGCCAGGCGAAAACGAGTACGGGCCCGGGAACAAATCAAGACCAGCGGCAAATCTTTGAAATCCTGATGAAAAAGAGCGCGGTCATCGCGACGCTGGTTTTGCCTGATTCCAATTGGGCTTCCAATTGCCGTTTTTCGCCGCCGCTTCCGGCTTGGCTGGAAAGAATCCGAAACGATTCGGCATTTGGACTTTCAGCAGGGTCTTGGCGTCGAGGACGTCGGCCTCTTTTATGATATCGTTTTTATACAGTAAATAAGCAGTAACTGCATAGACCTGGTCGGGCGTGAGCGATCCCTCCGCATCCCGGGGCATGGAGCGGTTGATGTAGTCCCACACGGTCGTCGCATAGGGCCAGAAACTTCCAAGAGTCAGAACCGGATTCCGCGTGGAGAGTGAATCGACGCCTCCTATCAATCGCGGCGCCGGACCTTCCGTCCCGTTTTGTCCATGGCAAAAGGAACATTTGCCGGCATACACCTTCGCGCCCTCCTTGGCGCTTCCACTTCCCTGCGGCAGCTCTTTTCCATCCGGGCCGACGACATTGTCCCAGGCGCGCAACTCCGCTTCCGTGGGAGGCCTGCCTACTTTGTAGGTGGGCGACTGCGCCATGGCCGCGCCGCACATGGCCAAAACCGTGGCGGGCAGGAAGAGACTAGCTCTTATAAAGCGCATCTTGCACGCTCCCATCGCGGCCCACTTTCCACGGCTGAATCGGGTTGGAGAAAAATTCCATGATCGGCGCGGTTTGCCAAAACGTCTCGACATCACTGCCCGCGATCGGCGGTTCCCTCTTATCTCCCCAAAGTTTGCCTAACTGTCTCATCGTCGGTTGAACGTCTCCGAATTCGTTGGTGCAGCGGGACTGAATCAGAGTCTCTTCGCCGTCCCAATTCCAGCCCAGGCGAAATCGCGTAAATGCCTTTCGGAAGACGGGCTGCTGAAGCTGCGCGTCCTTCCAGGTCTTCCCTCCGTTGGTGCTTACTTCCACCCTGCTGATCGCGCCCCGGCCCGACCAGGCCAGGCCGCTGATCTCAAACAATCCGCGCCCGGGCAATTGGTGCGCGTCGGACGGGAACGTGATCAGGGACTTCGGCCCCACCTGGAACTCGTACCAGCTGGCCTTGCCGTCCGGCGTCATATTGGTGTAGTTGGCGGTCTCCACTTTGAGGTAGTAGGGTGTGTCCACGACCTTGATGCTTCGCAGGTACTTTACATTGCTGACCCCTTCCCATCCGGGAACGACCATCCGCAAAGGATAACCCTGTTCGGGACGCACCGCCTCGCCATTCTGGCTGTAGGCCACGATCACGTCGTCCATGCCTTTCTCGAGCGGAATGCTCTTGGAATGCCGGTTGGAGTCCGCGCCTTCGGCCACCAGCCAGCTGGCATTCTTTTGCACTCCGGCTTCCTTGAGCAGCACGGACAGCAGCACCCCCGTCCATTCGCTTGTACTGACTCTTCCATGTACTTGTTGAATAACAAAGGTGCTCTTGGTCAGCGCCGGGGAATTGGCAACCTCAATTCCCTTCACCATGGCCTTGTAGTGCGACATGCCGCTGTTCCCCGCGCACTCGATAAAATGAATCCGCGATACCGAAGGCAGGCGCTTCAACTCCTCCATGGTGAAGACCAGGGGCCGGTCCACCATCCCGTGGATCATGAGGCGGTGCTCGCGAGGATCAATGTCCGGCAGGCGCGACCCTCGGCCGGTCATGAAATGGAGCGAGGACGGCGTGATAATTCCCGTCGAATCCTGAAGCGGAGTCAACCGTTGCCCCATCTCGCCCGCCGGCAGCCCCGGAATAATGTCCCGCGGCCCGCCAAGTGTCACGGTGCGGACCGAGTTCTCGAACCGCGAACGCTCTCCGTAGGAGAGATCCTTGGGCGGCCGCTCATCGGCCGCTGCGCCCGGAAGGGACTGCGCGCGCGCGAACGGCATCGCTCCGACAGCCAAACCGGCCAACGCGGCGCCACGCTTCAAAAATCCTCTGCGATTCGGGTTCCTGGAATTCATGGCGGGATCCTCCCAGCCGAAAACGGATTGGGAAAGCTATAGCGTCAAAAACAATTCATGTCAAGAAAGTCGTCGCTCCATGTCAGTAGCACGTGAAGTGTCCGGTGTAATTAGCACATGAAATGCCCGCTTTTTTGGGGACAGCTTGGAAAGAAGTTGCCTGCAGGGAATCGAGTTTCTTCTTGAGGAAATGAATCGACGGAAGGAGATTAATTTACGGGATGAGCCTTGAAGCCCAGAGAAGCGAGGCTTTGCCGCGCTTCTTCCATGTCTCCCTGGTTGGTGTAGGGGCCGACTTCCACATGGAAAGACTGCGTCCACAAGAGATTCTTGTGAACCAACTTGGCGTGAAAACCCAGTTGAGTCAATTTGTCCACCGCGTTATTCGCCCAGGTCTCGTCCTTGAAGGTGCCCACCTCGAAATACAGCTTGGGAGCGTTCGTCTCGCCGGCCTCGGCCTTTGGCTGGCTCGTCGTCATGGATGGTTCGACGGTTGGTTCGGGCGGAGAGTCTGGCTGCGATAAATCCTTCTCCGGTGTCAGCGCAGTAGAGGTTGAGGTGCTTGCCGAACTCGGAATCTCAGGTTGGGACGGGGCCGGGAGTGCATGCAATTGGGTCGAGGCTTGCGCGTCCGCATGCAACTTCCGCACGCTTGTGGCAACCGGCGATTTGACGCGTTTCAGCAGGTCAGGCGGCTTCTGAGAGACCCTTCGCGGTGCGGGAGGATCGAACGCAAGTTTGTCATTCGTCAAACCTGGATCGACCGGCAGCGCCATGCCCTTTTCGGCCCTGACTTTTTCATAAAGGTCGACATCATTCGATGCGATTGGTTGGAGAAAATTCTGCGCCGGGAGCGTTGTGAATCCGGAATTGGCGCCATTGGCCGGCGAGGCAGGCGGCGTAGAATTCTGGGCCGTGATCTGCACGGAGTGCGCATTGATCGTGCGGGCCTTCCATCCCCACAGCACTAGAAAGATAGCCAGGGCCCCGACGAAGGCCGCCGCGCTGAGGATCGCCGCGCGCTCTTTTTGGCTCTTGAGCAGACCGCGCCAATCCTGGCGCTTCAGAAATGATTCCACATATTCGGCGCCCTGGTGCAAACGGCTGCGAATTTCCCGGTCCGCGCGCGCGATTCCCCGGTTGACGGCGGCCTCCCAGGGACTGAGCGGCCGGGCTCTCCCGGCCTTCACCAGGGCGATCTCCAATTCATCCGCGGACTGAAAACGTTTCGCGGCGTCCTTTTGCAGGCACTTCATGATCACGGATTCCATGGCGCCGGATAGATCCGGCACGATTTCGCGAGGCCGTTTCGGATAATCGCGAATCTGCTTCAACGCTACGGCGACCGGAGTGTCGCCGCTGAAGGCGGCTACACCGGTAATCATTTCGTAGAGCAATAGTCCCAGCGCATAAATGTCCGTGCAGGAACTCACGGGTTTGAGTTCAGCCTGCTCGGGGGCCATATACTCGGCCGTCCCAACGATCGTGCCGGTCATAGGACCATCGCGCTGGATCATGCGCGCGATGCCGAAGTCCATGATCTTCACGCTGCCGTTCCGGTCCAGCATGATGTTTGCCGGTTTCAAGTCCCGGTGAACGATTCCCTGCAGATGAGCCTCGCGCAGCCCCGCGCACATTTGGCGCGCAATCTGCAACGCTTCATTCAAAGGCAACGATCCCACACGATTTAACCTGGACGACAAGCTCTCGCCCTCGATAAATTCCATGGAAGCGTAGACGGTACCTTTCGCGCGGTTGAATTCATAGATCCGACAAACATTCTTGTGTGTAATTTTGCGGGCCAGACACAACTCTCTTTTGAAATTCTCCTGGACACCCGGATCGGAAGCAACCTCAGGCTTGAGAACCTTCAGGGCCATGATTTCGCGGGTTTCGAGATCGCGAACTTTATAGACGAGGCCGGTTCCGCCCGTCCCAATCTGAGATAAGACTTCGTATCGCGGCGGAATGTGGGAAGAGGCCGCCAGCCTGTCTTGCATATCGCGATAGACTTCCTCGTCGGTCCAGACCACTTCGAAGATATCTTCCCCTCCCGTGCGCCCGTCGATCGTGAACTTGCTGAGCCACCGGCAATGCAGGTCGCGATCTTTCGCAATGGCTTCATACATGGCGCGGGAAATCAGAATTTGCGCGGGCGCCGTGCGCTTGACGATGCGCGCGGCGACGTTGACCACATCTCCGAATAAATCATTCCCTCTGCGAAAGCCGATGCCGGTATGAACGCCGATGCGGACTTCCGCGCGCTGATCCTGCGGCAGCGTCAAATTCAGCTTCAGGAATTGGCGCTCAATTTCGACGGCGCCGCGCACGGCCGAGGCGGGATCGGGAAATTCCGCCATGGCGGAATCACCGATGGTCTTCACCACTTTGCCTTCAAATTGCTGGATGGCGCGCGCGGCCAGTTCATCGTGGCGATGGATCATCACCAACCCGGCCGTATCCCCATTGCGCTCGAAGAAGCTGGTCGAGCCCACCACGTCCGTGAACAGCACCGTCAAGGCATTTTTGTGCCTACGAAGCTGTTCGTCAATCTCAGCCCGTGCCTTTAGGAGTGCGTCGACATCATCTTTGGAGCGCATAAATTGGGAACCCATGTAGTGTGCCGCATTCAAGGGAAGGGGCCAATGGCTCCGAGGTAACAAACTAGTAGTACGTCTGTACCAAGGGATCAAAGTGGTACAGGACAACCGAAATCTAAGCTATTGATTCTTAAGGGGATATGCTGCGTGGCATTCTTACCCGCAAGCGTCCTGATTTTCAAAGTTGTGGTGTTCGACGGTCCAGCCAACGGCGCCTGAGGATGTCTTCAGCTTCACCCACCAGGTAGTTTTCGGCTTCGTGCCCTTGTCCGGAAGATTATCAATTTCAACGAGTTTTCCATCATGCCAGACCTTCCAAAAGCCCTCCCCTTCGTAGTGAAGCATGTAGATGGTATCTCCGGCCTTCACTCCGGCATCGGGATAGTCGTGGGGGGAGACGATTTGCAAGGGGACGCTGTGAATTTCGCCAGTCAAGGCCAGCACATTCTCGCCTTTTTTGATTTGGGCAACCACCTTCTTGCCATCGGGCGAGTCGACCAGCGTCAGGTCCGTGCGGGCCACCCATTCGCGATAGGTGCAACACTCGAAGGGACACGCGCCCTTGTCGACATAGATGCTCGGAGGTTTCAGGTCATCAGCGGAGCGCGCTGTGTGGGAACCAACACCCAAAAAGCCGAGCAGTAAGACCGCTGAAGTCAAAGTTCTGTTCAGACGCATTGATGCCCTTTCGGTGCCGCCGGATGTACCTATGATATGCTATCCATTCGTTGGCATCCCAGAGTTTTCGTATTCCCCTGTTAGCCGGAAGAAGTTGTACCGAAGGCGTGAGGGGCGTAGAATGCGCCAGCTGGTACTCTGAATAGAATATTCTGGCCAGAGTATATTTTCAGGGTCTCGATTCACCCCTTTTGCCGTATGCTCACTCCGTATTGACTCGAAAGGCCTTAGGAGCAAACCCATGCTGATACGGCGGATGATTTCAGTGGCTGCGCTAATCCTCACGCTCTGCGCGCCGGCGCTTGCCGGGCAGCAAGAAACTGCGCCGGTTCAGATCACGTACCAGGATCTGCTCGGCGGTCTGAAGAATCCCACGCGCTGGCTGACGTTTTCGGGGGATTACAGCGGGCAGCGGCACAGCCCCTTGAAGCAGTTGACGCCGCGAAATGTCGCGGGGCTTGTCCCGCAATGGATTTTCCAAACCGATATACCGGGCATGCCCGGGCGCGGCATAGAGAACACACCGCTGGTCGTCGACGGCATTCTTTATGTGACCGGGAACAACAATCAGGCATGGGCGATTGATGGGCGGACGGGCCGTCCGATCTGGAATTATCGCCGCAGGCTGCCGGCTAATTTTATTGCATCGGTATGTTGTGGACCGGTGAATCGCGGGTTCGGAATCCTCGGCGACCGGCTGTACATGGGCACGCTGGACGCGCACCTGGTGGCGCTAGACCGTATGACCGGCAAAGTCATCTGGGACGTGGCCGTAGGCGATCTCAAGAAAGCGAATGCGATCACGGCGGCGCCGCTGGTCATCAAAAACATGGTGATTATCGGCGTGGCCGGCGGAGATTTCTCCAGCCGCGGCTACATTGACGCCTACGATGCGCAAAGCGGAGAACGCTTGTGGCACTTCAACACGATTCCCATGCCCGGGGACCCGGGCAGCGAGTCGTGGCCCAACGCCGACGTCGCGGCGCGAGGGGGCGGCGCGGTCTGGGTGACGGGCAGCTACGACCCTGCGCTCAATCTCGTGTATTACGGCACGGGCAATCCCAATCCCGATTATTACGGCGACGATCGCGAGGGCGACAATCTCTATACTTGCTCCCTCGTGGCGCTCGACGCCGACACGGGGAAAATGCGCTGGCATTACCAATTCACGCCGCACGACGTGCACGATTGGGACTCGGCGCACGTGCCGGTGCAGGCGGACTTGAAGATCGACGGCCAGGCTCGAAAAGTGATCATGGTCGCCAACCGCAACGGCTTTTTCTATACGCTCGACCGCGAATCCGGCAAGCTGCTGGTCGCGAAAACTTTCATCGACGGATCGAATTGGGCAAAAGAGATCGGCAAAGACGGACGGCCGATCGTTCTTGACAATGTAGGCACTGCGGAAAAATGCCTGCCAGACAATCATGGCGGCACGAATTTCCAGCCGCCGACATTCGATCCGGACCTGGGATTATTTTTTGTGACGGCTCACGAAACTTGCGCCACCTGGGAGGGAGTAAAACCAACGGAGCCGATCGGCATGGGAGTGCGCGTCCCGAGCGGCGGGCGAAGTCTGGTGGAGGGGCACGATCAATTCTCCGCGCTGCGGGCGATCGATCCGATCACGGGCCAGCGGCGCTGGGAACACAAATACCGCCCCTATCCCTCCAGCGTCGCTCTCGACTTGACGGGCGGCCTGATGTCTACAGCGTCCGGATTAGTGTTCACCGGCGACAACGACGGGTACTTCTACGCGTTCGAGGGAGCGACCGGGAAAGAGTTGTGGAAATTTCAAGTGGGGGCGCAAGTCTGGGGCTCGGCCGCCGTCACTTACATGCTCGACGGCCGGCAATGGGTGGTCACCACAGGGGGTCTGTCGTTTACCGCGTTCGCACTTCCCGCCGCACCGCGCTGAGTTACGGTCAAGAGGGTCTAAGAGTGGTCACATTTGGCCCGGGTGGAGTCAGCACCGCCCCGTGCTCTCTGATCGTTGGGGCGATTTTTGATTCGCAAAGTTGCCGCGCGCGATCTGTGATCAGTACTAATAATTCTAGTACACTCCAAACAAATTCAATCGGGTAACAAGATTTTAACTTCACAGGCAGCAACCCGTGAAATATGTACGCTACACAGAAAAGGGAAAAACATTGTCGCATGAAGATGAACTATCCGGGTTCCACTGAAAGTCGTTTCTAAGAAAATCTGAGGGAGCGCCAATGAAACACATTCTGTTCCCAGGCAGTTTGTGCGGAATGCTGCTCGGGATGATCTTAATCGTTCCGCGGCCAGCAAATGCGAATACAACTTACAACGTGAATGTCGGTGGAGAGACCGAAAGCCAGTCCGTCCAGGCGAACGGATTTTTCCCCAATGAAGTTTGGCTTTTTGAGGGTGACAGCATCCAGTGGACCTTCGTTCCCAAGAACGAGATCCACACGGTTACCTTCCTCACGCCCGGGCAGGTCCGTCCGATGGCTCCCCCACCGGCCGGGCCGCCGTTCTCGGTTCAGGGCGTAAAGTGCGGGCCGGTGCCGAATAGCTACGACGGCAGCGCCTGTGTTTCCACACCCGTGGGTATGAGCGGTGGGACAAACTTTACAGTGACCTTCCCGAAAGCGGGAAATTACAAAGTTGTTTGCCTGGTGCACACGGATATGACCGGAACGGTTCATGTTCTTGTGAATATCCCGATAAATGCGCCCCTCATTCGCAGCCAGAGATTTTACGATGACCAGGCGCATGATGAGCTGCGAGCTCTGCTTTCCGACGACGATCATGGCGATGGGGAAGAGGATCATCGCGAGTGGGGCGATCGGAGGGATGGGGATAACACGGTGACCGCCGGAATCGGCGAAATTGTGGCGACGGGAGGCGGAACGCAGTACCGTGCCGTGGTGCGTTTTCTGCCCGGAAGGATTCGGATCCATGCAGGAGAATCGGTGCTGTGGACCAATTTGGATCCGACCGAACCGCATACAGTGACTTTCGGAACGGAGCCAGTGGGCTTTGTCCCAACGCTCTATTCGCTTCCTCCTGTCCTAGTTCCCGCGCCGGGTCCACCCATCCCCAATCCGCCTGTTCCGTGCACGTTAGTGATGACGACGGATTGCACAGATCCGGGAACCGGCACAGTGATCGGAACGATCAATTGCACGACAGCTCCAGCGGCAACCGCCGGAACAACTCCGTGTGATGCCGCATTCATGCCGCAGACAAACTCGGTTTTGCCGCCGCCTCCTCCCTTTCTTAAGAATAGTTTCCTGAACTCCGGATTCTTGCAGGCTGCGATACCGGACCGCACTGGATCCGCCCAGGTGCCTCCTGGGAGGACGCGGATCCGCATCTTCTTCCCCAACAAGGGGACATACTATTATCGCTGCGCCCTTCATGATGTAGACGGCATGTTGGGCGTAGTTATTGTCGAGTAATCCCACGGCCAGACCAATGAAGTTGCGAATTTTCTGTGGAATGTTCTTGGTCGTGGCATTTCTGTTCGGGACAGTTCACTGCAGGCCGGCTCAGGCTACAAAAAACAGGCCTGAGCCCCCCGCGGCGGGCGGAGCGGAGGCCAAGTACCGGGGCGGGCTGGTTTCTCCGCCGCTCCCGAAACCGAAATTTACGTTGAAGGATACGTCCGGAATTCCGTTTGATTTTGCAGCGAAGACCCAGGGATTCACCACGCTACTTTTCTTCGGCTATACCCACTGTCCGGATGTTTGTCCGCTCCAGATGTTCACGATTGCACAGGCCTTCAGGAAAATACCGGCGGCTTATGCGGATCGATTCAAGGTCGCCTTTGTGACTACCGATCCCGAACGTGATACACCGCAGGTGCTGCGCTCCTGGCTGGATCATTTTGATAAACGGTTCATCGGCCTCACGGGAAGCGATGCGGAAATCGCAGCAGCCCAAATTGCCGCGAATCTATCTCCCGCCAAGAAGTCGGCGGTGCGTCCCGATGGAGCTTATGAAGTGGGTCATGCGGCGTTTGTGCTGGCCTACACAAAAGACAATCTGGCGCATGTGATTTATCCAGGTGGAGTGAAAGAGGAAGACTGGGCGCACGACCTCCCCTACCTGGCAACAGAAACTTGGACGAAACCCTGAATTTTTCGGGTGTATACCTCGGCCCGGTTGGGCCGATTGCGATTGTCATCCTGCGTGGCTGGAATGACCGCCTGGCTAATAGAAGACATCCCATAAATAAACTCCAACAAAATTCAAAGGGCCGTCAGTGGCTAAAGCCCTGTATTTCTTCGTGTATTGTTGTCGCGGCTGAAGCCGCGACCCACAAAACTAAATTATGGGAAGGTTTCTGGTTTTTTTCGTATAGTCGACTGATCGGAAGCCGGACTAGAGCGCGATTTGCTCAACGGTGAATGGGAAACGTGTTGGAAAAAATGCGTGTGCCTTGTGAGTCAAGGCATCACAGGGCAGATACATCCTGAGAATCTGCGCACCTAAATTCTAATGCCAAAGCCGGGAGGGGCTCCCGGATCTAAATGGGGTCGGCGATTCCCAACGGTTTTGGGAATTGAGCGGATTCTTTCGGATTGATTTGCGCCCGAAGCGGTTTGTCGCTCACCCCACGGCTATATTCGAATTGCGCTCGCGCGCGCAATCCGAACAAGACCTGGATGGCAGGCATACGGAAACGTGAGGACAACAAATCGCAATTTAGGATTTTCGCTTATTTGCCCTTGGAGGCCATGCGGTTTCGGAGATTCTGCGACCAACGTTCATATTCGGCGTTGTCGAAGCTGGATTTCGATATCGCCGTTTGAACGGGGGTATCTGTCGGCTGGCTTTCAGATCTTGTCTGGACCTGTGTATCTGGCATGTTGTGGCTCATCCTCCCGGTTAGGTTACTTGGTCTTGCCTGATCACCCAATGCGTCTTGCTACGATGCATATTCGCAATGGGAGCCGGTGCCCTCAATGGGTGGTAAGAACTATTTTTGGCGTACCGGGGTTCCGGTACCCTCATTACTAGCTGCCGAAAATAGGACTCACTAGAAAGTGCCTGCTAAGTTGTTCATTATTATATGGATACGCGGCAATTTGCATCCGCCCGCGCCTGCGCGCACTTCAGCGTATTGCTTGCCAGAAGCCAGCGGTTGGCACTCGCGGGAGGGAAAGGCTGGCTTTCGCAGAATGTGATGGGTTGACTGCCGAAAATCAGTGCTCAGGCGCGGGATGGGAGGCGACCTGTCGCGACCCTCGCGATCTGTCCTGCGTCTTGCCGAAGGTCGTTGCCGCGCCAGACTACGTGCAAATCAGGTCTTACGAGGAGGAGGTCGAATTGATAGATATCGCGCGGTCTTTCGCCGGCAATATCGAGAACCTCGAGCGGGGCATGCAATTCTTGAAACGATCGTTCCAAGCTAGACGTATCGGCATGTGTTCCGCCGAGCCGAAGCAAGGTATATCCCGCGCCGAGGCGATCGTGCAGCGCCTCGCCATCGCTGAGCCAAACGTGCGGGAGGCGGGCGCCCGGCCACGTTGTGGGGACATAAGCGGGGTTGTCCGGGTCGGGGCTTTCGCCCGGTTCGCGCCAAACAATGGTTGAGTCCACGTAGCGGTAGCCTGCCTCGATTCCCGAAATTTCCGTCACTTTGCGTTGCTCGGTATCGAAGAGCGCGGCCATCTTGTTCCGCGTGGCCGCGCCATCGGGGGTGTTGTCTCTAATATTCGTATGATAGGCCGCGCGCCAGCCGAGGCGTCCAGTCATCGCGGCGCGGGAGGCCTTCACGTTGCGCAAGCCGATCAGGCGGCGCTCAGCTTCATAGGAGGCGAGGAGTTGCGGGCCGCCCCATCCGGCCAGTATCGCCGCCAGTTTCCAGGAGAGATCGACGGCATCTCCCACGCCGGTGTTCATTCCGAGACCGCCAGTGGGGATCACCAGGTGCGCAGCGTCACCGGCGATAAAAACGCGGCCTTCGCCGTAACGCTCCGCACAGAGAAGGTGCTGCGTCCATTCATTGACGGACAGCATCTCGAACGCGATCGGCATGGCCAGAGATTTCTTGAAGATCTGGGCCATTTCAGCATCGCTGGAGGCGGCTGCGTGCAGGGTCCAGTGGCGCGTGCTGTCCTGAAGAATGAGGAAGGGGAACAAGGGTCCCTCGGCGATGTGGTAGTGGCGTCCTTTGCCCATGGGAATGCGCTCGTAGAGATCGTCGCAACGGAAAAGCGCCTGGCGCAGTTTGCGGATGTTGCCTTCGCCTTGCAATGGAATGCCAAGTTGTTTGCGAACGGTGCTGGAGCCGCCGTCACATCCGACCAGGAACGAGGAGCGAATCGTTTCCTCCGCGGCGTCATTGGCTTGAACGACAGCGGCCACGGAGTTTGCGTCTTGTGTGAATGAAATTAGTTCGCAACCGAAGCGAACCTTTACGCTGGGAAGCGTTTCCACGATCGATCGCAGGAGCGGCTCGAGAGTGTATTGAGAGATCAACTGGTACGGTTCCAGCAGGCCGCCGTCATTGCGGGACGCGATCTCGGCGGCGGCTTCGGCCACGGATGGACATGGCAAGTGCGCGAGGGGAGGATCCACCATGGAAAGCGCCAGAAAAACGTCCATCGGCGCATTGCGCGGCAGGCCGGCATTGCGCACCTGTTCGGCGATGCCCAGACGGCGGTAAATTTCCATGGTGCGGGCGTTGCAGCGCTCCATTTTTGGGAGTTGAATGGAAGTGGTGTTGCGCTCGATCAGCGTGCTACGCACGCCGCGGCGGCCTAAATCAAGGGCGAGAGTGAGGCCCACAGGTCCTGCGCCGACGATGAGGACTTGGATTTCTTCCATTCGATTTGCTCTTCCGTTCAATCAAGAAATGGACCGGTGATAAGGACGCAAGGCTCTAAGAATACGCCATACTCTCAAAAACTATTGCATCGCCTTGCCGTGCACAGGCAAAAAGGCCCCGCCTCTGAAGAGGCGGGCTACAGCAAACTGCCACGCATTGCGCGAGTGCTGTAGCCCGGGTCTTCAGACCCGGGGTCTTTTCTGGCGGTCCAGATTGCGTTATGCAAAAGCCTGGAGGAACCTTCAGGAGAGTTTTTGACCGGCTAACTTGCGTGCCATCGGGTCTTTCAAGATGAGTTCAGCGTGATGCGGACTTGCTTGTCTGCGCTACCCCATCAACGAGTGTTACCGTGCGGTCCACTCCATTCCAAGCTTTCTTCATTTCTCGTTCCAGTTTTTTGATCTGGATCAGATGTTTGGGGTTGAACGGGAGGGACGGGTAGTAGCAATTTGATTCGTGAGTGCAGAAGCATCCATCGGCGGCCTGCTTGCGGCGCGCCTGCATGGCGGGGGAGAACCACAGCTTGCGGAAATTCCAATCAAAATCGCGCAGGTTGCCGACGGGTTCCAGATTTTCGCAGGAGGAGACCGTGCCTTCGTCGTAGATCACGCCGCCGGCGGTTCCGGCGTAGCAAGTCAGCTGGGCCTGCTGCTTCTCCTGCGTACGGGCGATCAGGCCGTGCATGTAAACATCCAGGGCGGCTTTGAAAAAACCGATGCCGCCGGCGTAGTGATTCTTGATCGAGCCGCGGCGCGAATCTTCATCGATCTTGGCGGCGAGCCTGGCGTATCGCGTGCCGTCAATTTCCAATTCTTTGCAATCCGCCGCGGGGGGACGGATGTAGTTGAAGTTCACTTTGTCCGGCTTCAACTGGAATTTTAGAAAGTCATACCATTCAAAAATGGTGTCCTGGTTCGAGTTCATGAAACAGGTGCAGGTTTGCACGTCGAGGCGAGGATATTCCCTCTTCATGGACTGCAGTCGGCGCGCGGTGTCGATGACGATATCCCACGATCCCGGCTTCTGGCGAATTTTGTCGTGCTGCTCTTTGAGCCCGTCAATGCCGAGAGCCATGGTGACGTTCAGTCGCGGGCATTCCTGCAGGATTCGGGTGACGTCGGGGAAGATTCGCTTGTGAATCTGGCCGTTGGAGGTGATGTAGATCGATTCGAGATGGTTGTTGGTGTAAAAGGCGCGCGCGATTTCTGGCAGGTCCATTCGCGTGAAGGGTTCGCCGCCGGCGAGAATCAGGACGCCGAGATTTCCGCCGAGCGTCTCGGAAATTTTCTCAATTTCGCGCGTGGTCATTTGCAGCTTTTTGCGCGGGGCGTCGTCGAGCTGCTCGGTGAAGAAGCAGTGCGTGCAGCGCATGTCGCATACCGAGGTCACCAGGATATTCAGCAAGGCGGGGGAGAACGGCTGTCCCACAGCCAGATTTGCGTAACGCTTTAGAAGATCTCTCATGGTATAAGCAGGGATTTCCAATAAAGGCATCTCATAAACGGCACGCCATCCAACCTCGATAGGGCGTCAGGGATCAAAGCCCCTATTTTCAGGTCTCTGATTGTCGCGGCTGAACAGGTTGCGGAAAAATTCCAAGAGTGTCATTCCGAGGGCGCGGTTTGCCCGAGGAATCTGCTTTTTTCTTGGGATTGGCGAAAAAGCGGATCCCTCGCTTCGCTCGGGATGACATTAAACTACTTTTTTCCGCAGCGGCTGAAGCCGCGACCCACAAAGACGATTTATGAGTCAACTTCGTGTCAATTTCATTTCACCACAATACGGGCGTGAAATGAAAAATGAATTTAGCGCTGTTGATGATGGTCGGAATTCAGAAGCCGGTGGCCATCGTCTTCGACGCATGGAGGCGATTCCTCGAGCGGATCGTCGGACGGAGTTACCATGCGAGGAGGCATGGTCCAGGGCGCCGTGAGCACTTTGGGATCGTCCACCGCGGCCTGCCAGATCAGATTTTCGCCGTCGCGCCACAAGCGTTCGGTAACGTGCATGGCATCGGTGTGGAAATATCCGCCTTCACCGAACCAGCCGTTCTCCAAAAAATTAGTGACGTCCACCACCAGGGTGTCTCCGTCCCAGTGAGCCACGGAATCTCCGTAGTAGGAGGGGTTGGCATTCTTGCGGTGGGCGCGGCCATCGGTGGGGATGATGCGGTAAGGGTCTCCCGAAACGTCTTCGTAGAGGAAAACCATCTCGCCCGGCAATTGAATAATCCTACGCGGCGGGCCAATGCGCGGCACGCCGGGCTTTCCGCAATAAAACACTTCGTCGGTCTTGCTCTCGTTGTCAAAGAGGTTTTTCACTTTTTCCTGGAACTCCGATTTGTAGGAAGGAGCGGGAGTTGAAGGCAGAGCTCCTGGAACGGGCTTTTTTGCCGGCTTGGCCGCGCTCTGATCGATGTCTTTGAGGATGACTTTCCCGTTGATTTCTTTTTTCAGAGTTACAGGGGGCAAATCGATCGCGTAGGCCCAGATGCCATTAAGGTTGGGATGGCCGTCGGCAGCGCGCGGCGGCTTGGCGGGCGCGGCGCTTTCCTTATTATCGGCAGCCGCGAGTCCTGCCAGTAGCAACGCCGAGGCGAATAGGATAACAAGTTTGTGTTTCATGGCGTGGATACTCCTTGTCATTGACCATTGGGACCCGGTTTAAACACCAATTCCAGAGAGTTCCCATCCGGGAAGGTGATCTTGAGTAGGTAACCGTAAAGGCCGCCAGCCTTGGCGCGGACGCCCTGCACCGTGACGGTTTGGCCGATAGCTTTGGCAAAGTCGTCTCTGCGGAGCGAGACGCGTCTGAACCAGGAGGGCGGGTTGCTCTCGAACTTCCAATTCTCCACGCTGCCGTCGTCTTTCTTGGCGTCCAGATAAACTACGATGTGAGGATTGATCCAATCGACTTTGGTCAGTGTGCCGGAAAGCGTGAATTCCTTGGACATATCAAAAACGGCCGAGGGAGAGTGGTGCGCCGGCACAGGTGCTGCCGCGAGCAGCATGGCGATCGCGATAAGAATGGCGGAAAACCGGTGTCGCAAGGAGGACCTCCCCCTAACGCTGTGGGCGAAGTATAACACGCGCGCACGGAGGGTCCACACCGGTATATTCAAGCAATATATGCGTTGTGCGCTGGAGTATTTTGTAGCGCCGGCGCTACAACCTCAAGGGGCGATTTCCTCGAGGCGGCGGTCGCTTGTTTCCACCATGCCGATTGCGGCTAATGCGCCGACGACGCTTGTCCCCGCAAACATCAGGAAAACGGAATGGATGCCTTTTGTGTCGACCATGAATCCGACGAGCGCGGGACCCACCGCCGAGGCAATCCTTAGCCAGGATGTAGCCACGCCGGTCCCAATCGCGCGCATGCGAGTAGGATAAATTTCCGGCGTGTATAAATATAGGATCGCGTTGATGGATCCGATGAGGCCGTAACCTAACGTAGCCAAAATCATCACGCCCAATACTTTTTGCGCGCCAATGATTCCCAGCAAACCCAACATTCCTCCTCCCAACAAGAAGGCTGCGACCGTCCAGTTCCTGCGGCCAATGCGATCGATGCTAAAGGCGCAGACGAGCAGGACCGCGACTTGCGCTACATTGGTCATGGAAGCGGCGCGCAGCGACTGCCGCAAACCCAGGTGATACACAGTGTTGTAGAGACTCGGCATCCAGTTATTCAGGCCGTTGGCGATGAAGAAGGCGCTGGCCCATAGCGTCCATACAATCAGCGTGCGTCCCCTATATGTTTTTGAGAGAAGTTCGCACCATCTTCCGCGCTGCATCAGGCTTGACGCCGAAATGGCCGTGGAAGTGGCCGCGACCGGAACCCTGCGACCGGTGCTCGCTTCCATTTTTATCACAATCGCTTCCGCTTCAATAAGGCGGCCCCTGGAGATCAGCCATCGCGGCGATTCCGGCAGGCGAGCCACAAGGAAGGTGATCAGCAATCCGGGAATTCCTCCCAGGAGAAAAATAGAGCTCCATCCATAGGCCGGCACGAGCCATGCGCCAATCTGCCCCGTGGCCATAAGTCCCAGGGGGAAAATCATTTCGTACAGAAGGAAAAACCTTCCTCTCCCGTGCGCCCGCGACAGCTCATTGATATAGGTGGCGGCCACGGGCATTTCGCCGCCCACGCCGATGCCTTGCACGAAGCGGCAGGCAAACAGGATGGGGAAATTACCGGCCAACATGCACCCGAAACTCATGATGGACATGATGGCGATCGCCGCCGTGGTGCTGCGAATCCGTCCAATTTTTTCGGCAAGCGCGCTGAACACCAACGCGCCAGCCAACTGCCCGACATAACTCGCCGAGATGAGGAGGCCGCTTTGCCTGGGAGAGATGTGCCACAGGCGGATGAGAGCGGGCAGGGCAAACGCGAGTGACAAGGCATTAAACGCGTCGAAAAAGGTCGCGCTGCCCATCACGAGGCGAGCGTTCATGTGCCATCGCGAGAACGGCACCTGCTCCATTCGCAGGAGCAAACTTGCCGCGTCGGCGGCGTTGCCGCCGGTTCTTTCCTTTTCGCGGTCGTCAGCGCCGGCCGGGCCGTCAATGGAATTCACTGGATCTCGCAGTCAAACTGAATGTGAACTTCGCCAGATTGGCCGGTCGAAGCTTGCGTTAGATCGCCTTGACGAATGGTTCCGTGGGAGTCAGAGGCACGTTCCATGCGTCATAGCCGTACAGCCAACTAGTGTCCTCATCGCCCCCTTTCATCCAGGTGTTCGCGCTGGAGATGGCCTGAATGCGCGAAGTGCGCGGTTTGCGGTGCGCCTCATAACGCTGGAATGCGCCGGCAATATCTTCCCCGCGTGTTTCCTCCAGGCAGCGCGCCAGGATGGCGGCATCTTCGATCGCCGTTGCTCCACCCTGTGCCATGTAAGGCGTCATGGAGTGGCACGCATCGCCCAGGAGGACGACGCGCCCGTCGCTCCATCGCGGCAATGGCTCGCGTTCAAGGATCGCCCATTTGTGGCAGTCGGGGCACGCTTCCAGGACCGCGCGGACGTCGGCGTGAAAACCTTCGTACGCTTTGCGCAGCTCTTTCACGTCGCCCTTTGCCGACCACGATTCACGCGTCACCCATTCCGCGGGCTCGGGCACGCTGGTTACAAAATAAAGCTCAGTGCAGATTGCGTTCGTGTAGTAGATGACGATGTGGCGATCGGGGCCCCACCACTTCGTGCGCGAGGGACCAATATCAAATCCGTTGAGCAAGGCGGAAGGGAAAATCGCGCGATAGGCGATGCGCCCTTTGTGGATCGGGGTGTCGGGGCCAAGGATAACATCGCGCACCACGGAGTGAACGCCGTCCGCGCCGATCACGGCGTCCGCCTGGGCGCGCGTCCCGTCGGCAAATGCGAGAGTGACTTTTCCCGCCCGCTGTTCCAGCCCCGCCAGCTTCTTGTCGAGGTGGACGATGTCTTCAGGCACGACTGCGGCGAGGGCGTTGTGCAGGTCGGCGCGGTGCATGCACAGGTAAGGCGCGCCGAAAAGGCTTTCCGGCATGGGCAACTCTCTCATCACCTCGCCGGTATCCCACTTTCGGTTCAGATGTGAAAATGGCTTGAAAGAAGCCGCGAGAACTTTTTCCTCCACGCCGATGCGGCGGAGAACTTTCATGGAGTTCGGCATCATCTGAATGCCGGCGCCGATGCGCGTAAAGCGCGGCGCCTGCTCGTAGACGCGCACGTCGATGCCAATTTGGCGCAGCGCAGCCGCGGCGGCCATTCCGCCGATTCCGGCGCCAACGATGGCAATGGAAAGTTTTTTCGAGCTCATTTACTGCCTCATTTGCAATTCGGGCGATAGTTACACCCAATCGCGGGGATGGCTATCGCCTATTTTTCACTACAATCGCGATCGATGGATCACAGGATTTTGTAGCGCCGGCGGGACGCCGACGCTACAACACCTTGCGCTCTGATCATGGGCATGGACGTGTTTCACCTTTGATTTGGGTGCGGTGCATGACTCGGCGCGAGCTGGCGTCGAAAGGATCGCGCCGGTGCATGGTGCAGCGGTTGTCCCAGAGGACGAGGTCGCCCACACGCCATTCGTTATGCCATTCGAGTTCTTCACGGTTTGCATACATCCACAACTCGTCGAGCAAGGATTCAGACTCGGCGAGCGATAGCCCCTCGATGTAGGCGTTGCGCCGGCGCCCCAGGTACAGGACGCGCCGCTTGGTTTCGGGATGCGTGCAAACTAGGGGGTGATAGGCGCCGGGAGATGTAACGGGGTCATCGATGGCAGCGACTCCTTGCCGCACGTAGCCGCCGCTGTTGTAGGTCGCGTCATGCTTGAGTGTTTTGCCCTCGATCCGTTTCTTGACCGCATCGGGCAGGAATTCGTAGGCGTGATACATGCTGTTGAAGTAGGTGTTGCCTCCGGATGGCGGGACTTCCAGCGCATAGAGGATGCTGGCCTTCGGAGGATCCTGCAGGTAGGACATGTCCGTGTGCCAGGTGGCCTCGCCTGCGCCCAGGCTTCCGATGGGCGCGCCGTTTTCCATCACATTGGACACGACGTAAATTTCGGGATGGCCTTCGACGAAACGGCGCCCGGATTCCTGGACCGGCGCCCAATCCAGGTCTCCAAACCTCTCGCTGAATGCGATAAGGTCGTCATCGTCAAGAGTCTGCCCACGGAAGAGGAGAACCGAGTGGTCCAGCCAGGCTCGGTAGACGCGCGCGAAATCATCCGCTTCGATCGTGCGCAAATCGACTCCCTGAATTTCCGCTCCCAGGACTTTTCCTGTTGGGATGACGGCGACGCGCGACTTTTTTGCTGTCCTTGTTGATTTACTCCCCATGGAGAATATGGCCTCCTTCGCAAGTTTCGCGCCGGCGATGGAATGGCGGCAGCTTATTGCGTGCCGTCGCCATTCGGGTCAATGGTGTGAATCGGCAAATCGTAGTGCGCTTCCGTGAGCTCCCAGCGGCGATTTTCTTCGCGCTTCATGGTGGCCTGGTCCGGGAAAAGCTGCTTTTCCACTTCACTGCCGTGCCCGGAGGAGGAGATGTTCTTGTAAGTGATTACAATGCGGTATTCCCAGCGGGAGTCTTCCCCCGTGTGATAACCCGGCCGATAGACAGCGTAGGAGGTCACGTAGCCCAGCTCCTTCTCGCGATTCAGGGTGGCGATTTGATATTTTTTGAAGAGCTGCCAGAATTCGTCGGCATAACCCCACTTCACTTTGTAGACCCACTCGACAAGGTAAGGTTTTTCCGCCGCGGAAACGGCAGGGCTGGCAGCGGCCTGTTGGGCGAGCGCGCGCAGAGCGCCGGAGAGGGCGATGGCCACCCCCATCGCCGCGAATAAGAGCGCTAGAGAACGTGGCCCCAATCGAGAGCTCATGTTCCATTCCTCCTTGAGCGCCTGTGCGCCCTTCTCAGCTGATGCCCCGCGCCATGGAACTGCGCTACTTTTTCGGCGCGGCAGGATTCAGCGGATACGTTTTCAGGTTTAGTGGGCCGTATCCCAAGTGGCCGCCATCGCGGTCCACATTGTTTTCGTCGCACGCGAATTCGTAGAGTTCATCGCCCGGGGGCATGGCGGTAAAGACTCTGGAAAATGTCCAGGGCTTGGTGTAGAACTTCGGATCTTCCACCGTCACCTCGTGCGCCAAATGATCCGCGTCAGGGCGTGACCAGCGTTCGACAACATGCATGGCATCGCTGTGGGGATGCGCGTCGTCGTCAATCCAGCTCAGCTTGTCCTTGAAGCCGATCGAGTCGATTACCAGCGTGTCGCCGTCCCATTTGCCGATACCGTCGCCGAAAAAAGAGGGCTCAATGTCCTTCGAGTGCGCGCGGCCGTCCAGGGGGATGGTGCGAAAAGTCCACATCAGTTCGTAAAGGAATGCGATGCGGTTGGAGTTCTGAACAATCTCAAACGGCACGCCGCTGATGCTGGCTCGCGGGATCCCGGCGAACAGGCACAGCGCTTCCGGATTAATCGATTTTGTGAGGTTAAATTTGTACGCCTCTTCACCGGCAGGTGTGAAAGGCGGCCCGCCTACGCTTTTGAACATGCCGCCGAAAATCAGCGGGCCTTTCCAGAATCCGGAGAGGTCAGGCTTGCCGTCGGCCGTGCGCGGGGCCGGTTTCAGCGGACCCGCCGGGGTTTTGACGGGTCCTGACGCTCCGCTCAATTCGCTATACGGATTTTCCGGAGGCGGCGTGGATTGCGCGGAGGCGGATGGGTGCGCCCACAAAAATGCAGCGATGGCACTGCAGGCAATAAGGAGCCGCATGTGCGTAAGCTAACGGACTGCTATGGCGGTGTCAAGGAACGCGCTGCCACAGCTTGACCGCTCTCCCCCCGTGTTATAGATTTCGTTTTGTGAGAAATATATTTGCAGTATTGGCTGGGATCGCCGCGATGGTGGCGGCGATGCCCGCACTGGCCCACCATTCCTTTTCGGCGGAGTTTGACGGGGGCAAGCTGATCGAACTGAAGGGCACCGTCACCCGAATTGAGTGGACGAATCCTCATGTTTATTTTTACCTTGATGTGAAGGATGACAAGGGCAATACCACGAACTGGGGCTGCGAGGCCGCCAGTCCGGGCTCGCTGCACCGGCAAGGCTGGAATCGAGATTCCCTAAAGGTGGGAGATCAGGTAATCGTCGGCGGCTACCCGGCCAGGGACGGTTCCAAACTCGCGGACGCCAGAAGAGTGACCCTGCCCGATGGGCGCAGAATTTTTGGCGGAACTCCCGGCGACGGCGGGCCGGGAGACGCGAAACCTTAACCGAACACTCCTGCGAATTTTATTCTCTTCCATAAATCGCGCGAAGGCGTTTCACGTCGCCATCGGAAAGGCCGGAGACTCCGGCGATATCGTTTCTGGTGTGAACCTGGGCGCGATAGCGGCCGAAGTACTCGACGATGTCTCCTCCACAGCCGAAGTAATACATGATGTCGCGGAAATCGCGGGTGTGATTAAGCCCCAGGGCGTGGCCGAGTTCGTGCAGACACGTCATATAGACGATGCTGTCGCGCAGCAGCGCGTCTCCCCTGGCGCGACGCGCAATGTCCGGACCGAGCGAATCGATGTCCGGGCGTATGAAGACGGCCGCTCCCTCCTGCCCGCCTACAACGATTGGGCGTGTTTCCCCGTACTCGCCGCTTTCCGGGCCGGCCCAATAGACACGAATGAGAGCGCTCGATTCCGTTGCTGCGGCAAATCGCAGGCCTTTCGCGGCGTTTCGCTGCCATGCCTGCAAAGCCCAGAGTGCAAGTTCTGGATCCGATGAATGGTAGCCGGGCTTGCCGGTTCCGTCCGCGATGAAGTAGGTGACTGAACCCTTCGCGCCATAAGCTTGTGGCATGACGGATGGCTGCACGCCCGGCGAAAGCGTATCCAAAACAAGGATGAATAGACCGACGAGGATTGTAGCGGCGACGATTCTGAATGCGTGCTGGTTCATGCGTCCGCGCAAAGTTGCCTGAATTTGAACTGAACTGAGGCCGAAGTCATCTCATAAATGGAAATACGTCCAACCTCGATAGGCCTTCAGGGGCTAAAGAGTCTGTGTGACAACTCGATATCGGACAGGTCAGCGGCTAAAGCCCCGATGATTCTGAACACTTTGCGGCACGGCTGAAGCCGTGCCCTACAAAGATTTAGAAGTTGCCACACGGACTCTAAAGCCCTTGTGTTTTATTCCCTGAATGTCGCCGCTGAAGCCGCGACCCACAAAGACGATCTATGAGATAGCTTCACCTTCAAGAGGCTCTTACACGTTACTTGCCGACCTCGAGCAGTTGCACGTCAAAAATCAGGGTCGCGTTCGGCGGGATCGCGCCGCCGGCTCCAGTGGCTCCATACCCCAGCTGCGGTGGAATTCGCAATTGCCTCTGGCCTCCGACCTTCATTCCCGCGACTCCTTCGTCCCAGCCCTTAATCACTTGTCCGGCGCCCAATGGAAATGAAAAAGGTACGCCGCGATCACGAGAGCTGTCAAATTTTTCACCGGTGGTCAGAAAGCCGGAGTAGTGAACCTTGACGATGATCCCGGGCGCCGCCGTCGCGCCTGTGCCAACCACGATGTCCCAATATTGAAGGCCGGAAGCGGTTGTCGTCGGCTGGCCGGTCACTTTCATTGGGCTGGCAGTGCTGGGGGCGCTCGACTTGTTATTGCCGCCGCACGCGGACGTCATCCCAAAAACCGCTAACAGAGTGACAATCAGAGGGAATCGTTGTTTCATCAAGGTCCTCTCAGTGGGACGGGCTTCAGCCTGTCTGGTCTTAAATTTCACTGGCTCGGAACGGCTGACAGGCTGAAGCCTGTCCTACTCGTGATCCGGCGGGCGGCGCGCAGAACCGGAAGCGCGCCAGCGCTGTTCGAGGGCGGGAATAATCGCGCCGCCGATATTCGCCATGTTTAAATCGGGAAGCGGCGGCCGCTCGGCCCAGGGATTGATCGCACGAATCAGCGAGCCGGCAAACCGTAGGTTCGCCCAGAGAAAATCTTTGAGCGAAGGATGGGGCTTATGCCCGTTGGCTCGGACAAGGAGAACGGTTACGTCGTCCTCGGTCAGATTGCCCGGATAACGATCCTTAATCTCGCGCAACAGCGTCTTGGTCAGAAGTTGCGGCTCCATGTCCCCGAGGATGCGCATGATGCGCAGCAAACCGCTCTCGCCCAGCATCTCACCATCCGCATCGCGAGATTCAATCAGCGCATCGGTATAGCTGAGTATGCAATCGCCCGTTTCCAGTTCTACGTCAAATTGTTCGTACTCCGTCATGTCAATGATTCCCAGCGGCATGTTATTGGGCGAGGCCTCTTCCTTCGTCGGATCGGCGCCCAGCAAAGTCCATTGCTGCTTGGCGGCCTGATACAAAAGCGGCCGCGGGTGACCCGCGTTGCATACAATTAGACGCTGAGTGGGAGCGAAAAATGTGGCCACTACGGCCGTCGCGAAGGTGCCCGCCTCGGAAAGCTCGGCGAATTGCTGATTGAGCAGGCGCACAAATTCCGTTTGGTCCAGACGGTTGACGAATCGCCGCATGAGTGTTCGGAGATTCGCGGCGGTTGAGGCCACTGCGTTCCCGTGTCCCGAAACATCCGCAAGCAGCAGGCGCGTGATTCGACCGGTGGCGCAACTGGAAGCGTAATAGACATCCCCGCCGCGCTGCGCCTCACCGAACGGCTTGCTGTACACCCACGCGTCCAACCCACCCATCTCAACGCGGCGGGTGGTGAGCTGGCTTCCACCCCAAACTTCCATGCACGACATCTGTTGCGTTGTCTTCTGGTTTGCGGCCGCTTCATTGTTTGGCGCTGGCATAGTTCGAGTCCTGATTCCCTAATTCGGAGAACGAGTTGAAAAATATTGCTCCAGGCTTGATTTTACCTCGCCCATGCCGCGCTGTGAATTGCGGTCCAGTGCGGCCACAACCGCGGAAATATCCTTCCCGCTCACGGGCTCGTCGTGCGAGTAATAGTGGGTCCAGACAATGGAGCCGGTCTTCGTTTCGCGCAATTCATAATCAACGGTAAGGCGTGCCAGAATCGGCGCGCCGGAAATTTCCTTAAAATCGTACAAGCGGCCGTAGAGAATAAAGTCCCCATGAGAATTGCTGCGCAGGACATCCACGGCGCGGTATCTTCCGGAGGCTCGCAGCTCACGCAGCAAGACATTCACGAGCATCTCGATGGGCGGTTCAGCCCACTGTTGATACTGGTAAGTGCCCATATTTACGCCGCTCGAGCTATACACGATGTGATCTTCCCTGTATAGGTGCGAAGCTCGCAAAGGGCCAAGCAGCAGCGTCACAGGAATAGGACTGCGTTCCGCCGCGGGCACCGCATCGCCGGGAACTGTGAGCTGGTAATACTTGATGGGCCGCGCAGCCCCGCACCCGGCAAGCAGCCCGGAAGCCATTATCGCGAGCGAGATGAATCCGCGGTTCATTGAACTCCCCTGTTTGGTGACTGGTGAATCGTAACTCGTGATTCGTGATTCGTGAAACCCATGCTTGCAAGCGTTCGGTTTCACGAATCACGAATCAAAAATCACGAATCACAAATCACGATGGTCCTTTCACCAGTCACTAGTCACCGGTCACCCGTCACTACTGCTCGCCCGTCTTGTGCTCGGGCGGATTGGTCGCCCGAATCAGCGAATAGGGGCGCATCTTGATCGTCTCGGTGAATTCTTTCAGGTTCTCGGTGACATGGAGCAAATTATCGAGAAGCTGATCGATGTTTTCCGAGTTCACGTCGAGTGTCTGGTTGATCTGCCCGGTCAAATCGTTCAAGGACTTCAGCGTGCCCCGGAGTTCGGTCAGGGCCTTGCGAATTTCCGGCTGCGTGTCACCGATGGTCGCGTCAATGTGGGCCAGGACTTCGGTGGCCTGGCCGGAGGTCTTTCGGAAGTCGGCGATCAGCGGTCCCAATTTCTCGCTCAAGTCATTTACATGTTGCAGTGCCGAATGCACCTGCGGCCGGGAATCGGCAACCAGACCGCGCGTCTCGGCCAGCGTGGCCGAAAGATTCGACCGGTTCTGCGCATTCAACAGATCATTGACGCGATCGATGGTCACTTTCAGATCCGTGGCCCGCGCGTTCAGCGTTTCCAGCAGTTGTTGCGCGTGCGGCGCGAGATTGTTGATCTGCTCGGTCAGGGCGTTGAAATCAACATAATTGTCGGAGGGAAGTAAAGATCCCGCGGGCGCGGCGCCGGCCTGCGCCGATCCCGGAAGAATCTCCAGGTGGTTGTCGCCGAGCGGGCTCAGGCTCATGATCTTGACCTTGCTGTCCGTTTTGACGAGCAGATCAGGTTGGACGCTGAACGAAAGATCAATGTGGGTCGGGTCTTTTGGATCAATGCGCAAACTCTCCACGCGCCCGACTTTAGGGCCGCCCGAATAGCGGACGGTCGCACCGGGTTCCAGTCCACCCGCGAACTTAAAGTAGGCGTGGTAGGTTTTGGCTGGAGTGCCAAACGCGCCATTAATAGCGAACACCGAGGCAAGGAGAATGCCTCCGGCAACCAGCACAAACAATCCCACCAGCGACTGCTCGGTTTTTGGGCTCATTATCCTGCCTTATTCTTCCGTTCTCTTATCTTCTCTCGTATCTGCGGGCTCCTCTATTTTCAAGCGGCGCTCACCCGCGGCGCCGGTATCGTCCGGTGAGGGTCTGCAAATAATCCAATTCCCCTTCCACATCCGGCTCGGGAACGCGATCCAGAAATTGGCGCACCCGCGGCTGCGCGCTAGAGCGCATTTCCTCGACCGTCCCGATCGCTACAATATTCCCTTTGTCGATCAACACCAGGCGGTCTGCGATGAGAAAGGCGCTGGCGAGCTCGTGCGTGACGACGATGATCGTCATATGAAACGCTTTCTTCAATTCCAGGATCAACTGATCGATCCCGGCAGCGATGATGGGATCGAGCCCCGCCGAGGGTTCGTCAAAAAACAGAATTTCCGGATCCATCGCCAGGGCCCGTGCCACAGCGGCCCGCTTTTTCATGCCGCCGCTGAGCTGGGACGGCAAATGGTATTCAAAACCTGCCAGCCCGACTTGCTCCAGCTTGAGACGCAACATGATTTCGATGGTCGAATCCTCCAATTTGGTGTGCTCCCGCAGGGGCAGGGCCACGTTTTCGCCGACGGTCATGGAGCCAAACAGCGCGCTCCCTTGAAAGGACATCCCCGTTCTTTTCCGGATCTCATACAATTCGCCGGTCGAAACAGCGGCAATGTCCTTGCCGTTGATCCAGATCTGGCCCGAACTTGGTTTCTCCAGTCCCACCAGCGTCCGCAAAAGCGTGCTCTTGCCGGAGCCGGAACCTCCCAGGATGACCAGCGTCTCGCCGGCTTGCACATCAAACTCGATGCCATGAAGGATCTCAATCTCTCCATAACTGACGCGGAGGTCCCGCACGGAGATGGCCGCCTTGGGCTCACTTGATTTTGGATGTCCTTGATCCATAAAAGACTCCAAACAGCTATCCATTGCCCAGGAAGAAAAATGCCGCCGTAAAGACGAGATCAACCACCACAACGAGCAGGATTGAAACCACCACGGCCTTGGTTGTGGAGCGGCCCACTTGCTCCGCGCCCCCTCCCGTGGACAACCCTTCGAGGCACCCCACGGCAGTGATCGTAACGCCGAACATTACGCTCTTGATCAACCCCGAGAGGATATCGCGCAAGTACAGGGACTCGATGGAGGCCTGAATGTATCGCGTCAACGTGAAATCCGCTTGAGTAACGCCAAACAGAGCTCCGCCGAGAATGCCCATGGTATTGGCCCAAATCGTCAGACACGGCAGCATCACGATCATGGCCAGAAATTTTGGCGCGACGAGAAAATGGACTGGGCTGATGGCCATCACTTCCAGCGCGTCAATTTCTTCAGTGACCTTCATGGTTCCGATTTCCGCGGCAAATGCCGAACCCGAGCGGCCGATCACCACGATGGCGGTAATCAACGGGCCGAGCTCTCTCGACATGGACAAGGCCACGGCTTTCGCCACAAGGCTCATGGCGCCGAGCTTGTTCAGCTCATAGGCGCTCTGCAATGCCAAAATCAACCCGATGAAAAAAGTGATCAGGGAAAGGATGGGCAAGGCACGGACGCCCACTTCCATCGCTTGTGAGGCAGCGCTTTGCAAACGCAGCGATTTCCCCTGGAACGGTCCGACAAAGGTGTAATACGCGGCGCGAGTTCCGAGCATGGCGAGAGAGCCGAGGTAGGCAAGGCTGTCGGTGACCCCGGCGCCGATTTGAGAGACCACGTCCATCACGTTTTCTGCTGCCATATCAATCTCAATTGTCCCGTCAAACGGAAGGCGCCTAGGAAGCTATGGCCTGCGTTTCGTCATCGTAAACTTCGAAAAGTTTCAGCAAGCGCGAAATCTTCAGGACTTCGCGCGGGGAATCGTTCAGCCCAAACAGGACAAAGCGCGAACCCGACTCCCGCGACGCCTTGAGCCCCTCCACGAGCGAGGCCACGCCCGAGCTATCGATGTACGCCACGCCGGTTAAGTTTAGAACCACTCGCGTGACGCCCTTTTCGCGGATCTCGCGCAACAATGCCTTCCTCACTTCCGGCGAATTGGACATGTCAATATTTCCAGACACGTCCAGAATCGTGGCTTTATCGACTCGGCGGGCAGTTATCTTCAAGATGGTTTCTCCTCCTCGGATCCACACGCGCCTTTCGAGGAGCGGACGAATTTTACGAGTCGCAGCCGATTCAGCCGGCCGGCGCGTTTGTATTGGACCGAATCCATACTCCCTCGGATAATATGCAATCCTAAACCACTGGGCCTGATCTCCTCCAGCGGACGAGCTGGAAGCTTCGTCGTGTCCACGGCGGGCCCGCAATCAAAAAGCAAGATTTCGACGCCTTGCTCGGTTTCCCCATTTGTGCGCCGCTGAAGGCGATTGCAGTACACCTCGATCGGCTGGTCCGATTGGCCGTGATACGAATGCCGCATGATGTTGGACACGGCCTCGTCCACCGCTCGAATGATGGCCCGGTTTTGCTCCGGTGAAAAGTTCAGCATCTCCATCAAAGGTTCCAGCGCGCCGCGAATCACGCAGAGCAACGTGGGATGACTGCGCAGCTCAAGTTTCAGCAGGAAGGCGCGGCTCAATTTCGACGGCTTCTTCAAGCCCCGTGGCTGCTTTGCCGCAACAGGATTCATATTCGGCCCTGGCTCTCCGTTCGGCCACAACCCAGCCTACAGGCTGCGCCGGGGTTATGGCAAAGAAACATAATTTTGCCCCGTACGCAATGGAATTCCTTTTCCCCGCCAGGGGCGATCTGAGGTTGACACGGAACGTTGATCGGGGTACGGTCACGTTCGAGAACAGGCCCCCTATCGCAAATTCCGGCTGAACGAATTCCGTGCCGATTCACCAAATTGAAATGGTCCCGAGGCGGAACTTTGCGAAGCGAAATCCTGGACCGCTCGAGGAATAAAACAATGAAGAAAACCTGGAGTGAATTTTCGCTGGTTGCATTGCTGGCCGCAAGCGCGTTCGCGCCCCAGGTCCGGGCCGACACTGTGGTCGTGGTTTGCAAATCGGATTTCCAATTGGCGCTGGTTGATCCGGCAACCGCGAAGGTGCTGGTGAAGCTGCCCACGGGCTTAGGGCCGCACGAAGTGGCCGTTTCGCCGGACGGCCGCACGGCATACGTTTCCAACTTCGGCCGCTACAGCGTCTATTCGCCAGGAGACACGGCCCACGACAAAGCGGGCAATACGATCACGGTCATTGATCTGGTGGAACGGAAGTTGAAGACCACGTTCGATCTCGGCACTCACACCGGGCCTCACGGCATGACCGTGAGCCGTGACGGAAAGCTCGTCTGGGTGACCACGGAAACGCCGCAAGCAGTGCTCGAGCTGGACTCCGGCTCGGGAAAAATTCTGCATGTATGGAACACGACCCAGGACCGCAGCCACATGATCGTGGCCATGCCGAATGAAATGAAATTTTATGTGACCAACACAGTTTCCGGGAGCGTCAGTGTAATCGATCGCGCCTCCGGCGAAGTGAAGGTCGTGTCGACCGGCCCGGGCACGGAAGGCATAGCGATTTCGCCCGACGGGAAAGAGGTTTGGGCGGCAAGCCGCCTCGACGATAAGATTGAGATTATTTCGACGGCCACGGATAAGATCGTGACGTCATTTCCCAGCGGCGGGAAGGGACCGAAGCGAATGGACTTCACGCCCGATGGAACGCAGGTGTGGGTGACGAATCCGAGCAGCAATCAGGCGACGGTGTTTGACGCTCGCGCCCGCGAATTGCTGGCCAGTTTGACTTTGTCAAAATCACCAAGCGGCGTTTACATCTCTTCCGATGGACGGCGCGCCTATATCACAAACGCGAATGCGAATGAGTTGACCTTCATCGACGTGGCCACGCGGAAGATTCTGAACACCATGCCCATTGGCACGGACCCGGATGGCGTTGCGTGGTCTGCGCGATAAATCTTAACAACGAAGAATTCTAAAATCGTTCCCCTGGGCGCAGCCCCAACCCTATCGTCCCGCGGCAGCCATGGCAATCGCAGGTTGCAGTCCCACCATCATCGCCGAGAATCCCGGCAAATCAAGCGATTGCGGGCCGTCAGACAACGCCCGCTCCGGACACGGATGGACTTCGACGATGATGCCGTCGGCGCCGATGGCGACTGCCGCACGCGCGGCGGCGGGCACCAGGCTTCGGCGCCCCGTGGCGTGCGACGGATCGACGACCACAGGCAAGTGGCAAAGCTCTTTGGCCAGCGCCACGCCCGCGAGATCCAGCGTATTCCGCAGTTCGGCGTCAAACGTCTTGATTCCCCGCTCGCACAAAACCACGTTGGGATTTCCGCCCGAGAGCAAGTACTCGGCGGCCAGCAGCCATTCCTTGATCGTGGCTGAGGGGCCGCGCTTCAGCAGCACAGGGCGGGGCACGGTAGCGAGACGCCGCAGCAGCGGATAATTCTGCATGTTGCGCGCGCCCACTTGCATCATGTCCGCGTATTCCACGACTGCGTCCAGATCCTCGACGCCCATCACTTCGGTGACGATAGGCAGGCCGGTTTCCTTCCTCGCATCCGCCAGAATCTTGAGCCCTTCGAGGCCGAGACCCTGGAAATCGTACGGCGAAGTGCGCGGCTTATACGCGCCGCCGCGCAGCAGGTTGGCGCCCGCCGCCTTTACCCCGCGCGCCGTTTCCATCAACTGTTCGCGCGATTCGACCGAGCAGGGCCCCGCGATCACCACAAGGTCCGGCCCGCCGATCTTCACGCCCTTCACGTCCACCACGGTACGCTGCGGCCGCAGCTCAAGGCTGACCAGAGTGTACGGCTGCGAGATGATCAAGATTTCGTCCACGCCCGGGGCCACGCGCAGCGCTTCGACCTCCGCGCGACGCCCGCGATTTTTTCCGACCACGCCAATCACGGTGCGCTCGGCGCCCTGAATCAGATGGGGGAGAAAGCCGCATTCCTTGATTCTGTCCATGACGTGCTCGATTTGCTCCTTCGTCGCGTTGGCTGACATATTGACGATCATTGGGCGTCTCCTCGGCTGTTTTTTAATACCGAACAATAAAAAAGCCGCGGACCCTGTGGGTGCTCGCGGCCAGTTTGGGAATCTTTTCGCGCTATCTAACTTTTCGCTTTACCTCGTCCCGCGCGCGATCCGCCCCTGGCCGCTTCCCGACCATGGGAAGCGGTACGTAAAGGCGAACCAGGAGTAATAGCGTGAATGCATGCGAGGTTGAGAATACGCAGATCGACCCCAAATGTCAAGGTTTTCGGTAGGACAGGCTTCAGCCTGTCTGGTTTTGGATTGCAGCTTCAAATTTCCCCCAGCCAACAGAAAGGAGACAGGCTGAAGCCTATCCTGCTATTCGCTCAAGCCGCGCCTTACATCTTCGCTCAGCACTATGGCCTCGGAAACTTCCTTCATCGATTTGCGCCGCTGGCGGCTCTGGCGCTGGATGGTGAGGTAGGCTTCCTCTTCGGTGATCTTGAGTTCCCGCTGCAGAATCCCTTTGGCGCGCTCAACCAGCTTGCGCGTTTCCAGCTTTTCCGAGAGGTGCACGTTTTCGCTTTCCAGGCGGGCCATCTCGATTTCCGCACCTACCAGAAATCCGATGGTGGAGATCAGCTTGATTTCGCGCTCCGAGTATTCGTGCGGCTCGCGATTCTGCAGATTGATGACCCCGACGACGCGTCCGCGGCACAGTACCGGCACGGATAAGAACGCTTCAAACCGGTCCTCCGGCAAATCCTTGAACAATTGAAATCGCGGATCATGCGAGGCATTCACCGCCACCGCTACCGGCTTCCCGTGTTCCGCCACCCATCCCGTGATGCCCTGCCCCAGGCGCAGCTTGAGGCGGTCCACCACGTCAGGATGCGCATTTTTTGAGGAGCGCAGAATCAATTCGCCCTCTTCAAGCGCGTACAGGAAGCAGGAATCGCAGCTCACCACCGAAGCGGCGAAGTCCACGATCTGGGAAAGCACTTCATGCAGCGGGTCAGCAGCAGCCATCCGGCTGGCCATCTTGTGGATAAAATCAACCTCTGAATTGTCGGTCATGGCAAGTTTGGAAGGTTGTGTATTCACAATGCAAGGCTAAGCGCCTCCGCTATGACTGTCCAATTCGTCCTATGGATGCGTAACATCAGGCTTTGCTAGGCGTCACGCAGCATTCATAAATGGGAATGAAACGGGAGGGGGCTCAGACATTTTGTGCGCCGTGCCCTAAGGTCATAGAGATGACACCAAAACTTGTCATTCCGAGGCACGTTACGTGCCGAGGAATCTCTCTTTTACCTGAATCTAAATCGAAAAGAGATTCCTCGCTTCACTCGGAATGCCTGGAATCATCTCCGTAAGGATCAGGTTGCGAGTGAAAAAAACGGCTACCGCGCAGCGATTCGCTTCCGGTGCAAAATCTCGGCGCTGCGCTGCGCTGCTTCACTGACGAGGTATCCCATTTTCAGGTGCGCCGGTTCCATGTCCGGAGCGATTCCGAATTCGCGGAGCCTTTCGCTGGTTGTAGGGCCGATCGACGCCACGAGCATGCGCGGAAGCGCGCGGCGCAAGGCGTCCTCCTGCTTCAGTTCCGCTGCAATTTGCAGGAGATGATCCGCCTGCGTCGCCGTCGTAAACAGGATCACGTCAATTTCATTGCGGACAATCGCGGAAATCGCCGAACGCAGCGGCCCCGTGTCCGCAGGCAAGGCCCATTCGTAAACGGGGACGGGAGTGACTTGCGCGCCGCGCGCGGCGAGGCCCGCGGTCAGTTCCGCGTTGGGAACTCCA
>Ga0210409_10001323_pt1 | contig 32918 bp, 32 predicted proteins | sample IncBWH17MmetaG_FD_161649 | JGI IMG/M metagenome (GOLD analysis project Ga0210409, IMG submission 161649) | Forest soil microbial communities from Barre Woods Harvard Forest LTER site, Petersham, Massachusetts, United States - Inc-BW-H-17-M | ecosystem: Environmental > Terrestrial > Soil >...
TGCTGCTTGAATGATGAAGCGCGGCATTGTCGAGGATGATACGTACCCGGCCCTGGCTAGCCAGCTCCAGCAGGATCTTGCAGATATCCGGTTCGTTGAGGTCGTAGGCAAAGACGTCGAGATATTGCGACGGGTCCTGCAGCACTTCGTTGAGCAGTGCAAAAATCTGTGCGCGGGCGGTCAGTCCGAGCCAGGCGTATTCGTCGGCAAAGGTGTACTGCGCGCCGGCAGGATCGGCGCCGGAGACCTGTGCGGTGTCGAACAGCAGCTCGTTGCTCTTGGGGCGAATCAGGGCATCGACGCCGAAATGATGGGTGAACGCCTGCGACTGCGTATAGCCGCGGGTGAAGCCGAGCTTGAACTTGTTCTTGGCAAACGGTCCGACGTAGACGCTGAGTGCGACACCCTGGGCCGGGTCGATGGCGAGCAGCGATTGCTTGTCGTCGAAATAGCGTGGGGTGACGGTATAAGTGTATTCGCCGAAGAAGGGATCGGTGCCCTGATGGTTGGAGCCGGGCACATGCAGCCAGCGGAACTTGTGCACCGGCGCATTCACGCTTGAATTCGGCGGTTCCTTCGGATCCTGGGCATGGCTGGCGGGAGTTTCGAATTGCAGCGTGTTGTATAGGTAATAGGGCGCCAGGCCTGTGGGCTGGCATTGGACAGTGAAGCCCGCCAGGTTGACGGCGCTTTGAGAGTCGAGCAGGTTGAATGCCAGCAGGGTCTTGCAATCCCCGATGTGGGCGGTAACGGACAGCAGCTTCGATTGCTCTGTGACAGACGCCATTGCAACTCCCCGATTCAGTTGAGCGCCTGTGCAGCGGGCGCCGAAACAGCATGTGAATGATGCTGTGTCCCTGCGCGCTGGCTCCCGCGCAATGCAAAAAGCATTGGAAAATACTAACGAGGAATTGTTACCGTGCCATGACTTGTTGAATTGGAAATAACTAGTGTGCGGAAATGTTTTCCGACCCAATCCAGCATGGCCAGGATGGCGGGAACGGCAGTGGGCGTTCCGCGGGTGTCAGGCATGCATCGCGGCGTGGGATGCTAGAATTGCTGCTTGCTGCTTGAATCAGCAGTCCGCCAGTTCAGTCTTGAGGGTCGGACGACTCGGCTTCGTTGGTGGCATCGACAAAATGCTTGAGCGAGGCGTCCATATCGAGCCGCAATTTTCTGGCTACCTCAGGATCTCGTTGCTCGCTGGAAATGGCTGCAAAATATCTATCTTTTGCAAGGTCGTGCAGGCGTAGCGCCTCATTGATCTTTTGATCCGCAGTACTCATGCTTCTCTCCAAACGGGACAGGCGAGCAGCTATCCTAGCATCATCTCTCCGGTGTTTCAAACGCCTGCCAGGTTTGCGCGGACTGCAACCTAGGCGCTCCTGAGCATGGGTTGCGACGATTGCTCAGGCATGTCGAGGATCAGCTGGCCGAATTCGCAGGCTGCCAAGGTCTTGCCGCCGTCGCTCCAGATCAAGGAAAAATCGGCGCCTGGCAAGGGCGGCAAGCCGTATTGGCCATCGACGATTTTCATGCCCGGTTCCAGGTCGTCGCTGGTCAGCACGGTAATCGCCAGCCCGCCCAGCACCGCGGCGCGCAGGCCTTGCTGGCTCGGTGAAGTAAACACCACATGCCACTTGACGTCGGTCTGCTCCAGTTCGGTGACGCCGGCCTGGCGGTACACGCAGGGGGCCGGGAAGAAGGCCAGCGGCACCGAGGCATCGGCTTGCAGCGCGAATATGTCTGCCGCCACCCACACCAGCCTGGTGCGCCGGAGCACCGTGCCGCGCTCGCTTTGCGGCACCGATATCACCACCGCCAGGTCGAGCTCGCCGGCGTCGATCATCGCTCGCAGATCGAGATGCATGCTGACGTTGACCTCCAGCCGAATGGACGGGAAGGCGCGGGCGAACTGGCATAGCAGGGGCGGCAGCCGTGCGCCCATGAAATTCTCAGGCACGCCGAAGCGCACCACGCCGCATACCGGCGACGGCTGGAAGCGCCGGCTCATGGCATCTTGCGCCTGCAGGATCTGTTCGGCGTAACGCAGGAAATCCTCGCCGTCGTCGGTCAGGGTCAGCTTGCGGGTGGTGCGGCGCAGGAGCGGGCGACCGGCTTGCTCCTCAAGCCGGCGGATCTGGTGGCTGATGGCGGACTGGGTCAGGTGCAGTCGCTGCGCGGCGCGGGTAAAGCCGCCGGTTTCCTTGACGGCGACGAAGGCGCGCAGAAGAGTAGGGTCGAAGTCCATGGCGGTCGATAGATGATGGATTGTAATGAATGCTGCAAAATTAAATCATTTCTATCATAGGACAAATCCGCCCACAATGTTTCCTGTTGCCAAATCTCACCCCGCACAAGCCGGCCCGGCAGTTCGTAAAAACAGACAGGAAATATCGATATGACGCTCTCTCAAGTCAGCAAAAACAGGATCGCGCTGGCGGCAGTCTGCCTGACCGCGCTGATGTTCGGCCTGGAAATTTCCAGCGTGCCGGTGATCCTGCCGACCCTGGAAAAGGTATTGCATGCCGGTTTCAAGGAGTTGCAATGGATCATGAATGCCTACACCATTGCCTGCACCACGGTATTGATGGCTGCCGGCACCCTGGCCGACCGCTACGGCCGCAAGCGCATTTTCATCGTCAGCCTGGCGCTGTTCGGCATCACATCCCTGATCTGCGGCCTGGCGCAGGACGCCTCGTTGCTGATCGCCAGCCGCTTCCTGCAGGGCATGAGCGGCGGCGCCATGCTGATCTGCCAGATTGCCGTGCTGTCGCACCAGTTCCAGGAGGGCAGGGAGCGCAGCAAAGCATTTGCCATCTGGGGCGTGGTGTTCGGCATCGGTCTCGGCTTCGGGCCCATCATCGGCGGCATGATCGTGCTGCTGTCGAACTGGCACTGGGTATTCCTGGCGCATGTTCCGCTTGCCATGCTGACTTTGTCGCTGGTGCTCGGCAGCGTTGCCGAATCCCGCGATCCGCAGGCAAAAACGCTGGATATCCTCGGCATCGTCACTTTGTCGCTGTCGGTATTCGCCTTGACCTACTTCATTACACAAGGGCCGGACCTGGGATTTTCCAGCAATGCGGCGCTCGCCATCATCGCTGCGGCAATCGCGGGCTTCGTCATTTTCATCTACGTGGAAAAGCGGCAGCCATATCCGATGTTCGATTTTTCGGTTTTCAGGATACGCAATTTTTCCGGCGCCATTCTTGGATCCGTCGGCATGAACTTCAGCTTCTGGCCTTTCATGATCTATCTGCCTATCTATTTCCAGAGCGGTCTTGGCTACGATATCGTGGCGGCCGGGGCTTCCTTGCTGGCTTATACGCTGCCGACGCTGGTGATTCCGCCGTTGGCGGAACGTCTTTCGCTGCGCTACCGGCCGCGGCTGGTGATCCCGTCCGGCTTGTTGACCATAGGCGCCGGCTTCATCCTGATGAGGTATGGCAGCAGCGCCGGGCACGCCAGCTGGCTGACCATGCTTCCCGGATCGCTGCTGGCTGGCATCGGACTAGGCCTGACCAATACGCCGGTAACCAATACCACGACCGGCTCGGTGCCGGCCACGCGGGCCGGCATGGCGTCCGGCATCGACATGAGCGCCAGGCTGATTTCTCTGGCCGTCAATATCGCGCTGATGGGATTCATCCTGCTGGAGGGCATCCTGTCTTACTTGAGGAGCGCACTTCCTGGCGAACAAGATGGCTTGCGCCTGCGCTCTTTAGCCGAAAAAATCGCCTCCGGCAACTTCGGCTCGCTCAGAGACGGGTTTCCAGAGTTATCTTCTCTTGATGGTTCCGGTGCGATAGTGCATGCCGCGCTGGTGCATGGCTTCGGCATGGTCATGCTGTATGGCAGCGTTGGCGTCTGCATCCTGGCTGTCGCCAGCTTCATGGTTTTTGGTCCGGAAAGGGCAGTGCTGCGCGAGGAGAGCGGAAAGATCGGGGAATCCGTCTAATGGCGACATTGGCGCCGGCATGCTGGCAAACCTAATCTAATTTATTAAAAATATTATTTAACAGCATGATTATATTTATATATATATCAATTATAACATTTTACTTTTAATATTTTACTTTAAGGGTATTTGCGGTTTCAGGGGCTGCCCTTGCTAAGATGCTGGCAACACGGGAAGCAGCGTCTGGAGCAGGAAGTGGCAAAAGTGGGGTAATGGGGCTGACCTTCCGTGGAAACGAGATGGCTTGCTCGTCGTGATATGACGTCATACAAGTTGTATGTTCATCTTGTTTCTTCAGACTTCTTTCCCGGATAGCTTGGGTTTCTTCTGGTATGGCGTATTCAGTTGAATGCAGTGATTATTTAAATTATTGCGCCATTGAAAGTAACGTTGTACGATAACGTATCACATCTACTTTGGCTCACTGAGTGGATGTGAATACATAAAAACCAGGAGACAAACCCATGAAGCAAGCCATATCCATGCTGTGCGCCGCCTGCGTGGCCTCGTTGACCTTAGGCGCCGCGCCCGGCCACGCCCGGGAGTTTCGCGACGCCGACGTCCAGCCGGCGGATTATCCGACCGTCGCTGCGGTCAACTACATGTCCGACCTGATGAAACAGCGCAGCCAGGGCAAGTACAGCATCAAGGTGTATCCCAACAGCCAGCTGGGCAGCGAGCCGGATACGGTCGAGCAGGTCAAGCTGGGGGCGATCGAATTCACCCGTACCCATGCCAGTGTGCTCAACGCCATCTGCCCGGAAACCATGCTGCCTTCCTTGCCGTTCGTGTTCCGCAGCAAGGAACATATGCGGCATGTGCTGGATGGCCCGATAGGCGACGAAATCCTGCGTTCCTGCGAGGCCCACGGCCTGGTAGGCCTGGCGTTCTACGACTCCGGCGCGCGCTTTTTCTATACCAAGAAGCTGGTCAGGAATCTTGCCGACCTGAAGGGCATGAAGATCCGCGTGCCGCAATCCGAACTGTCGGTGGCCATGCTGCAGGCGCTGCATGCCAATGCGACGCCGATGGCGACCTCCGAGGTCTACACCGGCATCAAGAGCGGCATCGTCGACGGCGCTGAAAACAACTGGCCGACTTACCAGACCGCTCATCATTTCGAAATCGCCCCATACGTGTTGCTCGATGAGCATGACATGACGCCGGAAATACTGCTGATGTCGAAAGTGATCTACGACAAGCTGTCGGCCGACGACCAGAAAATGATACGGCAGAGCGCCAAGGCGTCCGTACCTTACATGCGCAAGCTGTGGGACGAGAAGGAAATTTCCTCGCGCGCCATCGTTGAAAAGGCCGGGATACACATCGCCGCCGCCAACAAGGCCGAGTTCCAGGCCAGCATGACCCCGGTCTACGCCAAGTTCGTCACCACGCCGAACATGAAAGACCTGCTCAAGCGGATCCAGGACACACAATAAGCCGCTCTCCCTCCGGAATCACCCAGGAACCGCTCATGACCGATGTCAATACTGCAGCAAATGCCGTTGACGGCAAGCGGGCGACCGCCTTGCTGCCGCCTTTTACCTTCCTCACCCGATGCAACGCCTGGCTGTCCCTGATATGCATGAGGCTGGCGGTGGCCGGCCTGATCCTGATTGCACTGGCTGTATTCGGCCAGATCTTCGGCCGCTATGTTCTCAACAACAGCCCCTCGTGGACTGAAGCTTTCGCCTTGCTGATGGTGCTGTACGTGACCAATATCGGCGTCGCCGTTTGCGTGCGCGACGACCGCCACATGGGCGTCGAACTGCTCACCGGCGCTTTGCCGGCGAAGGCGAGGGTGGTCCTGAAGATCGGCATCCATCTGCTGGTCATCGTGTTTGCGCTGCTGATGATCTGGAACGGCTGGATCCTGGGCCGCCAGATCATGGATTACATGATCCCCAACCTCGGCCTTTCCCAGGGTCTGACCTACTGGCCGCTGATACTCTCCGGCTGCCTGATCGTGCTGTTTTCGATTGAACACATCATCGCCTTGCTCCAGCATACAAAGGTCGTCCCATCATGGCATTGACTCTACTGTCCGTCAGTTTCCTGGTATTGCTGCTGCTGGGCGTACCCATTTCGTTTTCGATCGGACTGTCGGCGATCGCCGCCATCTGCTATGAAGGCTTGCCGGTGGCCGTGATCTTCCAGCGCATGATCGCCGGCATGAGCGTGTTTTCCTTTCTTACTATCCCGTTCTTCATCTTTGCCGGCGAACTGATGCTGTACGGCGGCATCGCCGACCGCATCATCCAGTGCGCGCGCGGCGTGGTGGGTCATATCCGTGGTGGCCTGGGCATGACCAATGTGCTGGCCTGCACCTTGTTCGGCGGGGTTTCCGGCTCGCCGGTGGCGGACATCTCGGCCATGGGAGCGGTCATGATCCCGATGATGAAGCGCGAGAACTACGACACCGACTATGCCGTCAACGTCACCACCCATTCCTCGCTGGTCGGGGTGCTGATGCCGACTTCGCACAACATCATCATCTATGCCCTGGTGGCTGGCGGCGGCGTGTCCATCACCACCCTGATCCTGGCTGGATTGCTGCCGGCTGCCATCCTGACCCTGGCCAACCTGACCGTCGCCTACCTGGTGGCCGTGCACCGCGGCTATCCGGCCGGCACCTTCCTTGGCTGGCGGGTGGCATTGCATAGCGTCCTGCGCGCCGTGCCGGGCTTGATGGTAGTGGTGATCATCATCGCCGGCATTACTTCCGGCATCTTTACCGCCACCGAATCGGCTGCGATTGCCGTGTTTTACGCGCTGCTCCTGACCACGCTGGTGTACCGCAGCCTGAGCTGGGAGGATTTCCTGAAAGCGGCGGTCAAGTCGGTCAAGACCACCGGCGTGATCCTGATGCTGATCAGCATTTCCTCTGCCTTCGGCTACCTGATCAGCCTGTACAGCGTGGCCGACACGGTTGGCGCAGCGCTGATGGCGGTAAGCAGCAATCCGATCGTGATTTTCCTGTTGATCAACCTGGCCTTGCTGCTGTTCGGCACTTTTCTCGACATGGCGGCGCACATCCTGATCTGCACGCCGATCTTCCTGCCTATCTGCGAACATTTCGGTATGGGCCCGGTGCAGTTCGGCATGATGCTGTTGATTAACTGCTCGCTGGGTTTGAACGCGCCGCCGATCGGGGCGGCGCAGATCATCGGCTGCACCATAGGCGGCATCCGCATGGGCCAGATCATGCGCACCATCTGGCCGTTTTACCTGGCGCTGCTGATTACCTTGCTGCTGGTGACCTTTGTTCCCGGCTTTTCGTTGTGGATTCCGGCGTTGCTTACTTAGCACTGACCTGGTCAGACCCCTTGCAGCAAGGTTTCGCGGAAAGTCGCCACCAGCGGCCGCAGGTTGACGCGATGCCAGGCTGCCCATAGCGGCGTGCGGTAACTGAACCAGGGCAGTTCGCGCAGCACCACGGCGGCGGGCGCATGATGGCGCAGGCTGTGCTGGATCATCGCCATGCCCAGGCCGGCGCCGACCAGGCCGAGCGCGGTCAGAGGCTCGGTCGCTTCCATCTTGATGTCCGGCGTAAAGCCGGCGCGGGCGCAGGCGGCGACGAAATTGTCGTGCTTCAGCACGCTTTCCTTGTGCAGCACGGCGATCCATTCCTGGCCTTCCAGATCGGCCGGCGCCAGCGTGGCGCGCGCGGCCAGCGGATGCTCCCTGGGCAGCGCCAGCAGCATGGCGTCGCTCAGCACCTGGGCGCAATCGAGGTCGGGGTCGTCCTTGGACGGCGGTTCGCATACCAGGGCGACGTCCAGGCTGCGCTGGCGCAATCCCTCCAGTTGTTCGGCCGAGTGCATGTTGTAGAGCGCGATATGCACCGCCGAGCGGCCATCGCGCAGCCGGCGCAGGGCGTCCGGCAAGACGCCGGAATGCATGGCGTTTTCAATGTAGCCCAGGCAAAGGCCGCCTTCCTCGCCGCGCCCCAGCCGTTTCGCCAGCGATTCCAGGCGGTTGCCATGGGTCAGGAAGGCGCGTACTTCCGCCAGGAAGGTGTGGCCGTCGCGCGTCAGGCGGATACGCTGCTGGCTGCGCTCGAACAAGGTCAGGCCGAGCCTATCTTCCAGCTGGGCGATCTGCCGGCTGAGCGGCGATTGCGAGATATGCAGGCGCTCGGCGGCGCGGCCGACGTTCTCTTCCTCGGCGACGGCGACGAAATAATGCAATTGGCGTATGTCCAACATGTCAGACCTTCAAGGACTCAAGATAGTCTAATTATGTCTTGGACTGCATTAACTGTGCAAGCTATCCTTGTCTTCGCTGCTTGAGAAAGCATCGCTACTCCATTCACCAGCAAGGATAAATCATGAGCATCAAAGACAAACTGACGGGCAAGCTAGGTTTCGGTACCGCGCCCCTGGGCAATATGTTCCGCAACATTCCCGAGGAAGAAGCCCTGGCGACGGTCGACGCCGCCTGGGAGCATGGCGTACGCTATTTCGACACCGCGCCGTTTTATGGCGCCGGCCTGGCTGAAATACGGCTGGGCAATGCGCTGGCCCAGCGCCGCCGCGACGACTATGTCTTGAGCACCAAGGTCGGCCGCGTCATCCTCGATGAACTGGAAGATCCGGCGACGCGCGATCTTGGAGAAAAAGGCGGCCTGTTCGAGTTCGGCCGTCCCAACAAGATGATCAACGACTACAGCGCCGATGCCACGCTGCGTTCGATCGAGGATAGCCTGAAGCGCTTGAACACCGACCGCCTGGACATCGTCTGGGTTCACGACATCGCCCAGGACTTCTATGGCGACGAATGGCTGGCGCAATTCGAGATTGCCCGTACCGGCGCGTTCCGGGTGCTGAGCCGCTTGCGCGAGGAAGGCGTCATCAAGGCCTGGGGCCTGGGAGTGAACCGGGTCGAGCCATGCGAACTGACGCTCGACCTGAGCGAAGCGCAGCCGGACGGTTTCCTGCTGGCAGGCCGCTACACGCTGCTCGACCATGAGCGAGCGCTGCAACGGCTGATGCCGGCGGCGGCCAAGGCCGGCGTAGATATCGTCGTCGGCGGCCCATACAGCTCAGGGATCCTGGCCGGCGGCAGCCATTTCGAATACCAGAAGGCGCCGCCCGCGATCATTGCCCGGGTCGAACGCCTCAAGGCCATCGCCAACCGCCACCAGGTCAGCATCAAGGCGGCCGCACTGCAGTTCTCGCTGGCCAATCCGGCAGTCGCAGCGGTGATCCCCGGCGCCAGCCGTCCTGAACGCATTGCGGAAGATGCACAGGCGCTCAATGCAGCGATCCCGGCCGCGTTCTGGCAAGAGATCCGGCAAGAAAAACTGGTGGCAGGCGACGCACCGTTGCCAGTTACCGGTGCAAAGGAGTAAAGCCATGGCCAGCACAAGTGCAAGCATCGAAATCGCCACCACGGCAGAGCGCGTATGGCAGCTGATCGGCGGCTTCAATTCGCTGCCCGACTGGCTGCCCTATATCCCGGGCAGCGAGCTGAGCGAGGGCGGGCGGGTGCGCAGCCTGAAAACGCCGGAGGGCGAGCTCATCGTCGAACGCCTGGAAAGCTTCAGCCAGCAGGACCGTTCCTATAGCTACTCGATCCTGCAGGCGCCGTTTCCTGCGACGCACTACCTGTCCACTCTCCAGGTAAGGGAAATTGCGGGAGGGCAGGCTGCGCTGGTGGTGTGGTCGGGCAGCTTCGTGGCGGCCGGCGTCAGCGACGAGGAAATCAGCAGCCTGTTTCATGGGATTTACCGGGATGGATTACAGGCGCTGAAACAGCGCATGCTCGCAAGCGGCTGACTTGCGCGATAAAGGACGACGCCCTGAGCCTGGATGTTAATTATCTTTCTGGTAATTATTTCCGGGTTCAGGGATTCCGCGATTTCGGCAGGATCAGGCAATCCTCGCACAGCATTGAGCTACCCCGTTCTCCGGCCTCCCGCCTAAGATGAATCCAGGCATTCACTCATCAGCGGAGATCCCATGAAAACGGTAGACCACATTTATATCAACGGCAGCTTCGTTAAACCGCACGGCAAGGAAGTGCTGGAGCTTGTCAATCCCTCGACCCGGGCGCTCGTCGCCCGGGTTACCCTGGCGGACGAACAGGATGCGCAGGCAGCGATCGCTGCCGCAAAAGCTGCCTACCCGAGCTTTTCGCGCAGCAGCAAGGAGCTGCGCATGGACTATCTGCAGCGCCTGCATGACGCCGTCGCGGCGCGCTCGGAGGAACTGCTGGAGGTCATGATTGAAGAATACGGCGGTCCGCTGCGGATCAGCAAGGCCAGCACGCAGCGTGCGGCCGCCAGTTTTCTGCAGGCCAGGGAGCTGTTGAAGACTTTCGAGTTCGTTCAGCATGTCGGGATCTCGAAAGTCGTGCTGGAACCGCTGGGCGTGGTCGGCCTGATTACCCCTTGGAACGCCAACTACAGCTTCATCTGCGGCAAATTGGCGATGGCGATTGCCGCCGGCAGCACCGCAGTCATCAAGCCGAGCGAACTGAGCGCTCGGCAGACTCAGTTGCTGACCGAATGCCTGCACGCGGCTGATTTGCCGCCTGGCGTGTTCAATATCGTGACCGGGCGTGGGGCGACGGTGGGGGCAGAGATGACCCGTCATCCCGATATCGCGAAGATTTCGTTCACCGGATCGACGGTGGTCGGGAAAACCATCGCCCGCGGCGCGGTCGATACCATGAAACGGGTCACGCTGGAGCTGGGCGGCAAATCTCCCAACCTGATCCTGGACGATGCCGATCTGGCAACAGCCATTCCACTGGCCGTGGCTTCGGCGACGGTCAACAGCGGCCAGGCTTGCATGGCGGGGACGCGCCTGCTGGTGCCGGAAAGCCGGCTCGACGAAATCAAGCGCCTGGTGAAAGAAGCGATGCAGGCTCTGCAGGTAGGCAATCCGCACGACAGCGCTACGGCGATCGGGCCGATGGTGACGCAAACGCAGTATGATCGGGTGCAGCGCTATATCCACTTGGGGATCGAAGAGGGCGCGGAACTGCTGACCGGCGGCCCCGGGCATCCGGCCGGCCTTGAGCACGGCTACTTTGTGCAACCCACCGTGTTCGCCAACGTCACCGCGGATATGCGGATTGCGCAGGAAGAAATTTTCGGACCGGTGCTGGTAATCCTCAGCTATAAGACCGAAGCTGAAGCGATAGCAATGGCAAACGACACGATTTATGGCTTGCAGGCATTCGTCAGTTCCGCCGATCTGGCGCGGGCGAACCGGGTGGCTGCCCAGATCGTCGCCGGCCGGGTGTTTATCAACGGCATGTACGACGAACCGCGCGCGCCGTTCGGCGGCTTCAAGCAGTCCGGCATCGGCCGCGAGTTTGGCCGCTATGGACTGGAGGCTTATCTGGAACCTAAAGCCGTCATGGGACACGGTGAAACCAGTGGACTGTAACAGCAATGAAAATACACGATAACGGCGACAACTCAGGATGCCCGGACGGCCCGCTGGATCTGCTGCGGGACGAAGCTCTCAGTCATTTCGACGGTGTGCCCGAGAGTCAGCGCGACATGCCCAGCGCGCTGCCGTATCTCTCGTTCATCCGCTTTACCCGTCCGACCGAACTGACCAGGGGCATGCTGGAACCGTCCATGTGCCTGGTGCTGCAAGGAAGGAAGAAAGTCCTGATCGGCAGCCAGATCTCGCACTACGGGCGCGGCAGCTATGTGCTTTCCGCCATCGACATGCCGGTTTCCGGCCAAGTCTCGGAAGCCTCGCTTGCCGAGCCCTATCTGGGGATCAGGATTGCGCTGGCCCCCAGGGAAATTGCAGCGCAGATCATTGAACACAAGCTGACGGTTCCCAAGAACTCACCGCCGCGCGCCGCCGCTTATGTGGAAGCCGCGGACGCCGAGCTGCAGGACGCCTTCCTGCGGCTGGCAAGGCTGCTGAAGAAGCCGCGCGACCTGGCCGCGCTGGCGCCGCTGGTCAAGCAGGAAATCCTGTATCGCCTGATCAGCGCCAAGGATGGCGGCCTGCTGGGGCAGACGGTGTTGGCTCACCATCAGGAAAAAGGCGTTAACCAGGCAATTCACTGGATCAAGACCAACTATGCCGAACCGATGCACATTGAAAAACTGGCGAAGGCCGTCAGCATGAGCGTGTCCAATCTGCACCACCGCTTCAAGGCCATCACCGTGATGAGTCCTTTGCAATATCAAAAGCAGGTACGCTTGCTGGAAGCGCGCAAGCTGCTTCTGGGCGGCCACATTGAAGCTGCCACCGTCGCTTTCAAGGTCGGCTATGAGAGCCCGTCGCAGTTCAGCCGGGAATACCGCAGGCTGTTCGGCGCCTCGCCGTTGCAAGACATGGAGTACCTGAAGCATCACGAACTGGATCAATAGCGCCGGCTAGGAAATGTCGGCCGCGCGGGCCAGCTGCGACAGCCGCCTGACCAGGGGTTCAAACAATTCCGCCGGCGTATTGCCGTATCCCAGCACCAGGCCGTTGTCTTCGGGCATGGGATGCAATGCAAAACCTGAGAGCGGACTGGGGGCGATGCCGTAGCGGCGCGCCGCTTCGGCGATCTTGCGGTCAGGATAACAAGCCGGCAGGCGCAGGGTCAGGTGCAAGCCGCAGTGCCCGCCCTCGATGGCATGCGGCAGGCGTAGATGTCGCTGCAGGGCTTCGCGCAACGCTTGCTGGCGGTCGCGGTACAAGCGCCGCATGCGTCCCAGGTGACGGCTAAACTGGCCGCTTTCGATAAATTCCGCCAGCGCCAGCTGTTCGTAGCGGTGGCCGCCGCGCAGCATTTCTTCCAGCGCTATCTGCATCGGCGCCAGCAGCTCAGCCGGCAGCACCAGGAAGCCCAGCCGCAAGGATGGAAACATGGTCTTGCTGAAAGTACCGACATACAGCACCGGCGCCTGCGCCACCAGCCCCTGCATGGCGCCGATGGATTCGCCGGCGTGGCGGAATTCGCTGTCGTAGTCGTCTTCGATGATCCAGGCGCGGTGCTGGCGCGCTAGCGCGATCAGTTCCAGGCGGCGCGCCACGGTCAGCACCGCGCCGGCCGGATACTGGTGCGAAGGCGTGGCGTAGATCAGGCGCGGCGGCCGCGTTTTCCAGTCATCTGCCGTCGCGATCAGGCCGTCGGCGTCGACCCGCATGGGGACGATGCGCAGGTCGCCCGCATGCATCGCAGCCTTGGCGCCGCGGTAGCCCGGATCTTCTACCCAGGCGGTATCGCCAGGATTACTTAATAAACGTACGCATAGCAACAGCGCTTCTTGCGCACCCTCGGTGATGATGATCTGGGCCGGGTCGCAACGTACGCCGCGCGCCATGCCCAGATGGCGGGCGATGGCGGTGCGCAAGGCCGGTTCTCCCAGAGGGTCGCCATAACCCAGGGCCGTTGCGCCAGCGTGGCGCAGCGCTCGGTCAAGCGCACGGCGCCAGGCCGCCAGTGGAAAATGGGACAATGCCGGGACGCCCGGGCGCAGCACTACGCCGGCACCGGTGCGCGGCGCGCTTGGCTGGATGCGCGCCAGGCGCTGTGCGATCAGTGGCGCAGACGGCGCGGCCGACCTTGCGCGCGCTGGTGGCGGATGCGACAAGGCCGCCACCCTGGTTCCCTGGCGGTCAGGTTGCACATAGCCTTCGGCGGCCAGCAGATCGTAGGCGGCAGTGACCGTGTTGCGTGAAATCGACAGTGCCTCGGCCAGCGCACGCGAACCCGGCAGCCGGCTGCCGGCCACCAGGCCGCCGTCCAGGATGGCGGCCTTGATGCGCCGGTATAACTGCCGCTGCATGGGCGCGGCAGCGGCGTCTTTGTCCAGCGGCGCTTCCAGCAAAGCCTGTGGCGCGAGAGCGGAGGAAACCGTGGTCATGGGAATTTGAAGGGTCTGGGCAAAAATTGCGTGGCACCATGAAATAGTCATGATGTGGATCTTTTTCTGGGTCCACGAAGCGCATACTTTAGCACATGCCCGGCGCATGTCGGGCATGACCAGCCGAGGAAGCGTATATGAAGAGTATCTTGAACCAGTACCAGCAGCCGGTCGGCGCCCCGGTGCCCGGCTGGACGCCGCGCGCAGTGCCGCCGCGCCAGCCGATCGAAGGACGCTACTGCCGCCTGGAAGCGCTGGAGCCGCAGCGCCATGCGGCAGAGCTGTACGCGGCGTATAGCCAGGCGCCGGATGAGCGCGACTGGACCTACCTGTCGACCGGCCCGTTCGCCGATGCCGACGCCTATCGTGCGTATGCCGAGCGTGCTGCGCTCAGTACCGATCCCTTGCACTACGTGGTCATCGAGCGCAGGTCCGGGAAGGCGGTCGGCACCCTGGCGCTGATGCGGATCGACCCGGCCAACGGCGTCATCGAAGTCGGGTTTGTCACGTTTTCGCCGCTATTGAAGCGCACGCCGGTTTCCAGCGAAGCCCAGTACCTGCTGATGAAGCATGTGTTCGATGAGCTCGGCTATCGCCGCTACGAATGGAAGTGCGACAGCCTCAACGCGCCTTCGCGCCAGGCCGCCGCGCGCCTCGGCTTCCAGTTCGAGGGCATCTTCCGCCAGGCCGTGGTCTACAAGGGGCGCAGCCGCGATACCGCCTGGTTCGCCATCATCGATAGCGACTGGCCGCCGTTGCGCGCTGCCTTTGAAAAATGGCTGGCGCCGGAAAACTTCGACGCCGACGGCCAGCAGCAGCTATCCTTGACGCAGATACGTGCGGCGCAGGCTGCCGGCGGTTTGTTATCCAACCAGGTAGAAAGATGATGTCACAAGATATCCAGGCGCAATTCAAGGCCTTCAGGGAACTCGGCCTCAAGCTGGACATGTCGCGCGGCAAGCCGGCGCCCGAACAGCTGGACCTGTCCAACGCGCTGCTGCAACAACTGGACGGCTACCTGGCGGCAGACGGCACAGATGCGCGCAACTATGGCGTTGCCAGCGGCTTGCCGGAAGCGCGCAGCCTGTTTGCCGAGCTGCTGGAGATTCCCGCCGCCCAGATCGTGGTGGACGGCAGCGCCAGCCTGGCCCTGATGCACGATACGATCGCCTTCTGCCTGCTGCATGGCATCGGCGGCCAGGCGCCGTGGGGCCGCCAGCAGCCGGTCAGTTTCCTGTGCCCGGTGCCGGGTTACGACCGCCATTTCTCGATATGCGAAGCGCTCGGGATCAAGATGATCAACGTGCCTCTGAATGACGATGGCCCGGACATGGCGCTGGTTGAAGAACTGGTGGCAAACGACGCCAGCATCAAAGGCATGTGGTGCGTGCCAAAATACAGCAATCCGTCCGGCGCCGTCTATTCGGCGGCCGTGGTGCAGCGCCTGGCGGCGATGAAGACCGCCGCGCCGGACTTCGTGCTGATGTGGGACGATGCCTACCGGCTGCACCACTTGAGCGAACAGAAGATCGACAGCATCAACATGCTGGAAACCTGCCGCCAAGCCGGCAATCCGGATCGCGCCATCGTCTTTGCCTCGACTTCCAAAGTCACGATGGCCGGCTCCGGCCTGGCCGCGCTAGCCTCGTCCGCGGCCAACATCGCCTGGTGGCAGCGCAATACCTCGGTGCGCAGCATCGGTCCGGACAAGATCAACCAGCTGCGCCATGTGCGCTTCCTGAAAGACCGCGCGCATGTCGAGGCGCTGATGGAGCGTCACCGGCAGCTGCTGAAACCGAAATTCGACGCGGTGCTGGCGCAGTTCGATCTGTATCTCGGCGGCGCCGAAGAAGTGACGTGGACCAAGCCGCTGGGAGGCTACTTCATCGATCTGGTGACGCCGCCCGGCTGCGCCAGGCGCACCATCGCGCTGGCAAAAGAGCTGGGCATCACGCTGACCGCCGCCGGCGCGGCTTTTCCCTATGGCCGCGATGAGCAGGACCGCCATATCCGCATTGCCCCGAGCTTTCCATCGCTGGACGAGATTTCGCAGGCAGCGCAGGGGATCGCGCTGGCTTTGAGAGCGGCATTGGAAGAGCGGCCGCGCTAAGCCGCCCAGGCGGCCGCTTCCAGGTCTGCGTCAGAACTTATAGTTGACGCCGGCCGACACGCCTTGCACATGCCCGCCCGCGTAGCAGTTGGGCGCACCCGATGCGATCGTCTGGCCGTCGTGGCAATCGGTGGTGACGCCACGTCCTCCCGCGCCCAGGTCATAGTGGGCCAGGGGGCGATTGACGGTCACCGCATAGTCGGCGTACCAGGTGGTCTGCTTGTCGATCTTGTGCTTGTAAGCGAGCGTATACATATTGGCGCCGTTGTCCGGATTGCTGGTGCCGATGCCATCCAGCGGGCTGGTATTGTGCTGGCCGGGATCGCCGGGCGTGGCGTTGGCGTGCGCCCAGCCTAGCGACAGGCTGTCGTCTGCCGTCAGGTCTTGCGTCAGCGCCAACCAGTAGCCGTTGCGCGAGCGCTCGTTCTGCTCCGCCAGGTAGGCCGGGATATTCCTGCGCATCACCTCGTAGATGGCGCTGACCGTGGTTTTGGTAGGGAAGGCGTACTGCACCCCGACTTTATAGGCATACTCGTTGCCGACATCGTTCTGATCCAGTCCGGTCGGGCTGGCCAGCGCCTGCGGAGTGGCGGCGACGTCGCCGGTGCGGTTGACGCGGGAATGCAACTCATACGCGCCGGTGACGTACAGCGGCCCGTTTTCATAGGCCAGGTTGGCGCTGTAGGCGCTGCCATAGCTGCCGTCGTTGCAGGCGATGGGGCCGCCGCCGCTGCCAGGAATATTGCCGCCGGTGCAGCTGGATTCGCCGCTAGCCTGGATCGAATTTTCATAGCCGCGGTTCTGACCCGGAGAGATCAGCGCATTGAAGCTCCATCCATTCCACTTGGGCGATTCGTACCACAGCGCGTGGTCAAGGCGGGTACCGAACTCGACCCGGTTATCGCCGCCGGTATTGCCCATGATGACCGAGTAGTCGCCCCACATGCCGGAGAACGGATTCATGCGCGCGGTGGAGGTCTTGTACGGAGCATCGGTCTTGCCCAGCTTGAGCGCGCCCCAGCGGCTGTCGGCCAGGCCGAGATAGCTGTTGCGCGAGGTCAGCGCGCCTTTGACGGTGCTGTCCTGGGCGCTGGTGGAGTTGGACGAACCGGCGGTGGCGGTAATGTCGATCTGCGTTTCCAGCTGGTACACCAGCGACATGGTGTCGCTGAACGGATGCTTGCCGCGTATGCCGACATAGGACAGGTTGGTCGATAAATCGGATTGCCAGCCGTTGTGGCCAACCGGCGAGACGACCCGCGCGCCGCCGACATCGTCATAGGAACTCTTGAATCCCTTGCTGCTGCCATCGACCGATACATCCAGGTTGCCGTAAAACTCGACATCCTTGATCGCTTCGAAGAATTTCCTGGCGCGGTCGCTGACCGCCTGCGGCAAGGCCGCGACTGCATCCGCGTGGCTTTCCTTGGCCACCGGTTGCGCGGCGGTGTCCGCCACTTGCTGAAGTTTGGTGGTCAATAACTTTACTTGTTGTTCCAATGCTTCGATGCGGGCGTCGGTGGCCGGGTCGGCCAGGGCGGCGCCGCAAGACATGAGCGAGGGTATTGAAAATGCAGCAAGCAATGCCGCTCGCTGCGGCTTCATTTTGAATATCATGAGGTCTCCATCGTTATAGAATAATTTTGTGTACGACGATTCAGAGTGCGGCCGCCGACCGCCGCAGGGTGTTGACTTGGCTCAAGTTTTTCAAAAATAGCGGCGGCGCCGTGTTTGAAATGGAAAGCTTTTGTGGTTAATTTGCCGCACTTGCTTGCGGCGCAGGGCAGGAGCGGGGCGGCCATGCCTGTTCGGTAATCGATGTGTAACGCTCTTGCTGTACCATCCGCACTGAGCTGCATCCGGGTACCAGGCATTCCCATTTCAACCAGCAGGGGCCATATGAAATACACCGCTTCATTGATCGCCGCGACCGCTCTGGTCGCAGGCTGCGCTAGCCAGCCGACATCCAACGGCACAACACATTATGCAAATCTCAAGACGCTGGACGGCAAGGCGCCCTTGATCATCGGCCACCGCGGGCTGGCCGGGCTGTATCCGGAAGAAGTGATCGCCGGTTACCAGGCCGCGATCGCCGCCGGCACCGATTCGCTGGAAATGGACCTGATGTCGTCCAGCGACGGCGTGCTGTTCGTCTGCCACAACCCGTTCCTGAGCGACACCACCGATGTCGCCAGCCATCCGGAATTCGCCGCGCGCAAGAAGTCGCGCACGGTGGACGGCGTGGCGATTGCGCCGGAATGGTATATCAGCGATTTCACCGCCGCCGAGCTGAAGACTTTGCGCGTCAAGCAGCCGGTCGCCGTTCGCAGCCATCAGTACGACGGCTTGTATCCGATGGCGACGCTGCAGGAAGTCATCGACCTGGCCAAGGCCACCCGTGCAGCCGACCCCAAGAGCACGCTGACGATTTATCCGGAAACCAAGAATCCGATCTACCAGCGCGCGCTGGGCGTGCCACTGGAAGAAAAGCTGATCGCGATGCTGGAGAAGGAGGGTTGGAACACTCACGATTCACCGGTGTTCGTGCAGTCGTTTGAACCGGAGAGCCTGAAGCTGATGCGCCGTCTCGGCCTGAAGACCAAAGTGATACAGCTGATGGATGGCGATGGCACGGACTTCAAGACCGGCGTCATGACTTACGGTTCACCGGACACCGCCAAGCCTTTCTCCTGGCTGCAAAAAGGCGATCCGCGCACCTTCGCCGCCATGGCGACGCCCGAGGGCCTGGCTGAAGTCAAGACCTACGCCGACGGCATCGGTCCATGGAAGCTGTACATCCTGCCGCCGCAGGGCGTAGATGCCGCCGGCAACGCCGTCAAGCAGCTGTCGGATGCCTCCAACATGGCGCCGACCAGCCTGATCGCCGATGCCCACCGCCTGGGCCTGTTGGTGCATCCATTTACCTTCCGCGACGAGCCGGCGCGCTTGACGCGCACATACAACGGCGATCCGAAAGCCGAGTACAAGGCTTATTTCGAACTCGGCGTGGATGGCGTGTTCACCGACTTCACGCCGACCGCCAAGGCGGCGCGGGACGAATGGCTGGCGGCTAAGCAAGCCCGGTAATGCCTGGCCCAGGCGAGCCGCATCAGGCCGTGGCTGCTAGGGCTTGAACCTGAGGCCGCCGCCAGGCGTGGTAACGATGACCCTGCCTGGCAAATGGGGAGTCCGGCTTGAGCGGCCTTCACGATAAGTATCTGCCGTGAACGGCAGCGGCGGCGGGCTGGCCGGTTGCGCTTGCTGTTCATCGGCATATCGCTGCTTGCGTAGCGATTCGCCCAGCGCGGAAGCGGGTATATGGCGACTGTTAAAAGGGGCCGGGATATTCGCCGCAGGCAAGCTGTCCCGCCGTGCGCCTGGATCTGGCCGCACTGCGGTCGTCCTGCCATGCCGGGAAAAGTCGCAAAAGCCTATGCCTTTGGGCATGGCTGAATACGGCGGCCGCAACGATTCGCCGCCGCCACCGCTGAATTTCAAGCCATCCGGCGTCACGCCGATCCTGAAGCCGACGCTATTCTCGCTATAGCTTGGCATGTTGCGGCAGTCATCGCTCTCGTCCCGTAGAGAAATCCCGGTTTTGGCTGCATCCGGCGCAGCCTTTCTGATTCGCGACGATAATAGTCGCTCGCGATCGGCCGGCGGCAAGGCGCTGAACGCGCGTCTGGCTTTGGCGCGGCTCAGGCTATCGAAAGCATTCCTGGTTTTGAGGCGGTTGTCGGCGGCAGAAAATTCGGAGTCGAGGTCGGCGGCCGGGGCGGGGGCAGGTGCGGTAAGCAGGCCGGCGACAATCATGGAGCTGGTGCGAAACAGGTGGGGCAAGCGCTTTCTCATGGGTTTTCCTTAAAACAGTGAGATGTGGGCTGGCGACACGGCTGGCAAAACTGATCTGATCTGGAGCGATCGTTGCGGCTGAACATCTGTCGAGACGTGCGGCATGCATCGATGCGAAGGATATCCGCAGTGCGGATAAAATTTACAGGCTGATCTACGAGTAAATCAGCGAAGCTGAACTCTCGCTGTCATTATATTACAGACAATAATTGTTATCAATTGTGAAAAATAAACTCGGCGGAATAAAAAACTGGATTGCTTCCAGCGTGACGGCAGCGGCGATTGTGTTGCCGCTCACAGCCTCAGCCGCTGAGTTGACCGTGCTCACCTCTGGCGCATACAAACAGGTCGTAGCGGCCATGGCGCCGCAATACGAGGCCAGCACCGGCAACAAGATCATTTTGCAAAACGATACCGCCGGCGGTATTGCCCGTCGCATTGCAGGCGGCGCCGCGTTTGACGTGGTGATCATGACGCCGGATCTGATCGCACAACAGGTTGCCGCACAAAAAGTGAGCGCTGCCAGCGTAGTGAATCTGGCGCGGGTGGGCATCGGGGCGATGGTCCTGACAGGCGCGCCGGTACCGGACATCAGCAGCGTGGAGCGCTTCAAGCAAGCCGTGCTCAACGCCAGGTCGCTCGCTTATATCGATCCCGCCGCGGGCGGCTCCAGCGGAATCTACATGGCGCAGCTGTTCCGGCAATGGGGAATTGCCGATGACATCGCGCACAAGACGGTGAAAGTGCAGGGCGGTTATGTGGCAGATCATCTGCTGAACAATGAGGCGACGCTTGGCTTCCAGCAGATCAGTGAAATCCTGGCGGTCAAAGGCGTGACGCTGGCAGGAGCATTGCCGGCGGAAATCCAGAATTTCACCACCTACACCGCAGCCATCAGCACCGGCAGCCAGCAAACGGCGGCGGCGCAGGCCTTGCTGCGGTTGCTGGCAAGTCCTGAAACGGCGCGGGTGCTGCACGAAAAAGGAATGGAAGCGATCAAGCCTTAGAATAAATCGATTGCACTTAATCACAAGGAGAACGTCGTGCCGGGAAAATGTAAATCATTGTTGATGTGCGCCGCATTGCTGGCGTCCGCGGCTTTCCATGGCAGCGCCATGGCGCAATCGATGGCGGCTCCCGCTGCCGGCAATGCGGTCGCCACGCCGGACAATGCGCTGTTGCTGACCGTGTTCCTGAAACACGACCAGTCACGCCCGCTGGGCGAGTTGAATGCCCAGCTTGCCAAGCAAGGTTTTTACAAGGCATTCCCGCCGGCCGGAGTCGAGGTAGTCAGCTGGTATGTCACGATGGGAATCGGCCAGATCATCACGCTGCGCTTGCCCGCCTCGCGCCTGCGCGAGGTCAACCGCGTGCTCGAAGACACTGCCTGGGGCAGCTACCGGACGGAGTTCTATCCTTCCTATGACTATAAGGCGGTAGCGCTGGCGGAACATGACAAGGCACAGTAAGCGCAGAGCGCGCAAACATTCTTCGAATAGCAAACCCCGATAAAAAGACATGCTGGCATTGTGGAGCACATGAAACATCCGCCTGAACCGCTGACCTTGAAAACAGCACGAATTCCCGCCGGAACCATCGCCATGAGGGACGACAGGACCGGCCGCCGATGGCTGGTCGAACTGCCATCCTTTGCGATCGGATGCTATCCCATCACCCAGGCGCAATATGGCGAAATCAGCGGACAGTGGCCGTCGTCGCATGTCGCCGCCCAATGCCCGGTGGAGAATGTCTCCTGGATTGAGGCGGTCCGTTTCTGCAACCTGCTGTCTCGGGCTGAGGGTCTTGCCGACGGTTATCAATTACATGATGACGAAACGGCAGCCTCGCTGGTTCCCGGAAGCGGGGGCTATCGCCTGCCGGGCGAAGCTGAATGGGAGTATGCATGCCGCGCCGGCAGCAATGGGCCGAGATATGGCGAACTTGGGGATATCGCCTGGTATCGGGACAACTCCGGCGGCAGCACGCAGGAAGTCGGGCAAAAGCAGCCTAACGCGTGGGGGCTATACGACACCTTGGGTAATGTCTGGGAGTGGTGCTCGGACCAGTACGATCCCGAAGTGTATGGCGCCTATCGTGTGTTTCGCGGCGGCGGCTGGTCCGATCTGGAAAGAGGCTGCCTGGCCAGCAATCGCCGGCGCAGCCATCCGACCTTTGCCATCGACGACCTCGGCTTCCGGATTGCCCGGTCGCTTTAGCAGCATTGGTGGGTATCGGTGCCTGCGCCTGGTCAGCGTGTTCCCGCGACTGGCAGCCCTGTACATCCAGATGGAGTGTGGAAACCACTTGATTTATTCAATATTTCAATTATCATTGAAATATGAAAACAAAATCAGTCGTTACCGCTCTGGCGGCGCTTGCCCAGGATTCCCGCCTGGCGATCTTCCGCGCACTGGTGCAAGCCGGCCCTGAAGGTCTGCCCGCCGGGAAAATCGGCGAAATCACGGGCATCTCGCCATCCTCTGTGTCGTTTCACATGAAAGAGCTGTCGCACGCCGATATGGCGACCTCGCGTAACGAGGGACGGTTCGTGATTTACTCGGCCAATTTCGCCACCATGAACGCCTTGCTGGCATTTCTCACTGAAAATTGCTGTGGCGGCAATCCTTACCTGCCGCTCTGTACTCCTGGCTGCGCTCCGGCTGAAAGCGCTTCATCGTGAATAGTCCGCACGTCGCCAGGCCCAGCCCTGGCCTGTCCATGAATCTGTTCGAGCGTTACCTGACTGTCTGGGTCGCCTTGTGCATCGTCGCCGGCATCTTGCTTGGGCAACTGTTTCCCGTAGGCGTGCAGGTAGTAGGCGCGCTGGAAATCGCCAAGGTCAACTTGCCGGTCGGGTTGCTGATCTGGGTGATGATCATCCCGATGCTGCTCAAGATCGATTTTTCAGCGTGGAACCAGGTCAGGGGACATGTCCGCGGCATCGGCGTGACGCTGTTCATCAACTGGGCGGTCAAGCCGTTCTCGATGGCCTTGCTTGCCTGGGTATTCATCCGCCACTGGCTTGCGCCGTATCTGCCGCCCGAGCAGCTGGATTCCTACGTCGCCGGCCTGATCCTGCTGGCCGCCGCGCCATGCACGGCGATGGTGTTCGTGTGGAGTCGCCTGACTGGCGGCGATCCGTACTTTACGCTGTCGCAAGTCGCCATGAACGATTTGATCATGGTATTCGCGTTTGCGCCGCTGGTCGCTCTCCTGCTGGGCGTATCCAGCATCGCCGTACCGTGGGCGACGCTCCTGGCTTCGGTACTGCTGTACATCGTCATTCCCGTGATCATCGCCCAGGTCTGGCGCACATCGCTGCTGCGACGTGGCCAGGCCAGCTTCGATCAGCTGATGGAACGCATCCAGCCCTGGTCCATTGCAGCGCTGCTGCTGACGCTGGTACTGTTATTCGCTTTCCAGGGCAATGCCATCATCGAACAGCCGCTGGTCATCGGCTTGCTGGCCATTCCCATCCTGATACAGGTGTTTTTCAATTCCGCGCTGGCCTACTGGCTCAACAAGATTGTCGGTGAAAAGCATGCCATTGCTTGTCCCTCAGCGCTGATCGGTGCCTCCAATTTCTTTGAGCTGGCGGTGGCCACGGCGATCAGCCTGTTCGGCTTTAAATCCGGCGCTGCGCTCGCCACCGTGGTCGGCGTCCTGATTGAAGTGCCGGTCATGCTGCTGATTGTCGGCATCGTCAACCGCACCAAGGGCTGGTACGAAGGGCGCTGAATCAAGGGCGCAACATCTGTCGCATCGCAAAATCCAGAGAGAGTAGAGCCATGAACATCACGATTTACCACAATCCCGATTGCGGCACCTCCCGCAATACGCTGGCGCTCATACGCAACAGCGGCGTCGAGCCGGAAGTCGTCGAATACCTGAAGCAGCCGCCGTCGCTGGCTACCCTGACTATGCTGATTGCCGATGCCGGCCTCTCGGTGCGCGCTGCGATCCGGCAAAAGGGCAGCCCGTACGCCGAGCTCGACCTGGATGCGCCGGACCTGAGCGATGCGCAATTGCTGGAGGCCATGCTGGCGCATCCGATCCTGATCAACCGGCCGTTTGTCGTGACGCCGCTTGGCACCCGCCTGTGCCGGCCTTCCGAGCTGGTGCTGGATATCCTGCCGTTGCCGCAACAGGCCGCGTTTGCGAAAGAAGATGGCGAAGTCGTGATCAATGCGGAGGGACAGCGTGTCAAATAGCCTGCCTGAATTGCCGAACATTGACGCCGGATACTTCCGCGTGCCGGCCGCCGCCGATTTTTCCGCTGCGCCGCGTGCTACGCATGCGCCGCGCTTTCTGCTGCTATATGGCTCTTTGCGTGAAAAATCCTATAGCCGCCTGTTGACGATGGAAGCGGCGCGCCTGCTGCAAGCCATGGGCGGCGAAACCAGGATCTTCGATCCGCGCGGCTTGCCGCTGCCGGACGGCGAACCGGAGACACATCCCAAGGTGCTGGAACTGCGTGAGCTGGCGCAATGGGCCGAAGGCATGGTCTGGAGCTCGCCCGAGCGCCATGGCGCCATGAGCGGCATCATGAAGGCGCAGATCGACTGGATCCCGCTGTCTATCGGTGCGCTCCGGCCGACCCAGGGGAAAACCCTGGCGGTGATGGAAGTGTCGGGTGGCTCACAGTCGTTCAATGCGGTCAATCAGATGCGCATCCTGGGGCGCTGGATGCGCATGATCACCATCCCCAACCAGTCGTCGGTGGCCAAGGCCTTCCTGGAGTTTGACGACGACGGCCGCATGAAGCCGTCGTCTTACTATGAACGCGTGGTTGATGTGATGGAAGAATTGTTCAAATTCACCTTGCTTACCCGCGACGTTTCTTCATTGCTGGTGGATCGTTACAGCGAACGCAGGGAATCCGCCGCCGAGTTAAGCAAACGGGTAGCGCAAAGATCGATTTAAGCAGAAGCGAGGCGCTGCTGGGCTGGCATCGAAGTTTGAAGGCGCTGCTTCAAATGACAAAAAATCCATGGCTGCCGTCGGCCGCCAGCTGCGCCACCAGGCCATATTCCCAATCCAGATAGGCTTGCATTGCGGCAGCGGGATTGTCGGTGCCTTCATACGGCCGCCGATAGCGGTCGATGCGCGGCGAGGCGAGTGCGGTTTCGCCGGTCTCCAGCGGTAATCCGGCCGCAATCCAGGCTGCGGTACCGCCTTCCAGCACGAACACCGGCTTGCCGGTCAGCTGTTGCGCATCGGCGGCAGCGTAGGCCGCCAGCAGGCTGCTGCCGCAGGTCAGCACGTAACGTTCCGCGGCTGCGGCTTGTTGCAATACGGCCGCCAGCTGCGAGCGCAGGGCAAAGCGGGCGCCGGGGATGTGCTGTTTGACGTAGTTGGCGCTGCTGGTGAAATCGAGCAGGGCGGTGCCGGTAGGCGCCTCTTGCAGCCATTGCGCCAGCTGCTGCACAGTGACAGACTCATGTGGCGCCTGCGGCGGCAAGGTCTGGGACGGGTTGCCGCTTACGCTGAAATGCTGCGGCTGCAGGCCATCCAGCACATGGACTTCCCAGCCCATCTGCGCCAGCCACGAAGCGGTCATGTTGGCGCGCACGCCATCGTCGTCGGCCAGCACGATGCGGGCGCCGCGCACCGGCGCCACGTGGTCGGTTTCCTGCACCAGCTGGCCGCCTGGGGCCGAACTGAAGCCGGGCAGGTGGCCACGGCTATATTCTTCCGGAGTGCGGACATCAAGCCGATAGGTGGTGCGGCCGCTGTCGTTTTGCCAGCGTTCCAGCGTGGCCAGGTCGGCGCGGCCGGCCCCGGCGCGGTCTGCGACCTGCCGGCTGGCGCTTGCGGCTTGCGCATGATATGCACTGTCAGGCTGGTCCAGCGGCCGTTCGCTGAACCTGTGCGTCTTGCCGTGTTCCAGCTGCTGGCCGGCCAGGGTCCAGCCTATGGTGCCGTTGCGCAGGGCGCTGACCGGATTCGGAATGCCGGCGTTGATCAGCGACTGGCTGCCGATGATGCTGCGGGTGCGTCCGGCGCAGTTGACGATGACCCGGGTTTCCGGGCGCGGCGCCAGCGTCCGCACGCGCAGCACCAGTTCGGCGCCGGGTACGCTGATGCCGCCGGGGATGCTCATGGTGTTGTACTCATCGAAACGGCGCGCATCGAGCACCACCACATCGGCGCCGCCGTCCAGCAAGGCTTTGACTTCCGGCGCCGACAACGACGGCGTGTGGCGTTGCGATTCCACCAGCTCGCCGAAAGCCTTGCTGGGGGCATTGACGTCGCGGAAGATTTCGCCGCCGGCGTCGCGCCAGCCCTGCAGGCCGCCGGCCAGCAGATGCACGGCGCTGTAGCCGAGCTGGCGCAGGCGTTGCGCAGCGGCGAGCGCCAGGCCTTCGCCGTCGTCGTACACCACGATGCGGGTGTCGCGGCGCGGGATGCGGCTATAGGCTTCCAGCTCTATGCGTCCCAGCGGCAGGTTGGCGGCGAACAGCGGATGGGCTTCGGCAAAAGGCGCTTCTTCGCGTACATCCAGCAGGGCCAGCTCTTTGCGTTCCAGCAGCGCGGCATGGATTTCTTTGAACGAAAGCGTGGCAAAAGCGGTTTCGGTGTTGTGTGCAGCGGTAGCGGTCATGATTGTTTCAATTCCTTGGATCGGTCCCAGATGTTCGGCAAATGGGCGTTGGAGTAGCCGGAGATGAAGGCTTTGCGGCTGCCGTCTTCGTTAAATACCGAGCGTTGCACGGCGCCGATATTGGCGCCGTAGACGTGGATGCTGACCGAGACGCTGTCGGCCAGCGCGTTGTGCACCTTGTGGATATCGCCCAGGCCGGGCGACAGCAGCTCGACCGCGCCCGGCGTCAGCTTGACCGCCGCGCCGCTGGCCTGCAAGCGGCCGTCCTCTGTGTAGCGGTAAGCCTGGGAATATTCGGCGCCGCGCAGCATGCCGATCAAGCCCCATACCGTATGGTCGTGGATAGGCGTCGCCTGTCCCACTCCCCAGACGAAGCTGACGATAGAGAAGCGCTCGGCGGAATCGGCATGCAGCAGGTATTGCTGGTAGCGCTCAGGCTGCGGCTGCGCATAGGCGTCCGGCAGCCAGTCGTCCGTTGCGATCAACTGCCGCAGCAAGGCGCTGCCGTCGCGCAGGATCTGCACCTCTGGCGGTTTGCTGTCGAGCAGCGCCGCGAATGCCGTGACAAAGTGGCGCAGCCGGCCGGGATTGGGGGCGTGAGGCATGTTCTCCTTTCTTGTTCCGATGGAAAGATCCGTAGTGCCAAGGCGTGCAGGTTAATGGCGCGCAAATCTAAATTAAACGAATTATTTACTATTTTCATATGCGTGGAATGCGCTTGCGAGAGGCTCCGCCAATGACGCGGGCAGCGCCGCCGATACATGAAATATTATGTAATTTTTTTATACTTGTATATAAAAAATAATTCTTTTATTCATATTGTTCATGCGTTTACTATCGGCATGACTATCTCGCAGCGAGGTTTTCCGGAACCCATTTTCACATCGCAAAGCATTCACTATGAGCATAACTACTTTATCGCATCCGAACGATGTCTTCGTGACGTCGCTGCATACGGAGCGGCCATGGTGGAACAAGCCAGGCGCGTTGACCTCGTTTGGCTTGCACGTGGCGGCGATTGCAACGATCTGGGGCTTGTCGCACAAAGTCTTGCCGCCGCCAACGCCGGAACGGGTAATTGAGCTGGTGCTGGCGCCCAAGCAGCTGGCGCCACCGGAGCCGCCCCCACCGCCCAAGGCAGAGCCGCAGAAACCACAAGCGAAGGCCAGCAGCGCCAGACCGTTGCCGGCGCTAGTGGCGCGCAGCACACCGGTTGCGGCGGAACAGGCGGAAGTTGCGGCACCGCCGGTGGTACCCGCCACGCCCGTCGCCCCAGCCGCGGCCGAGCCCGCCAAGAGCGCTGCTCCGGAAGCACCGCCGGCCCAGCCCAAGCCGCGGGTGATCAGCAACGACGGCATTCCCAGCGACTATGTCAACCAGGTGTATAGCCGTATCAGCCGCCACACCAGCTATCCGCGCGCAGCCAAGATGCGCAGGGAAGAAGGGCGCGTTGCTTACAAACTGACGCTGAACCCGCAAGGCGAACTGCTGAAGTACGAAATCCAGGCTTCCGGCAGCGAAGCGCTGGACGATGCGGCAGTAGACGCCATCAAAGGCGCTGCACCGTTCCCGAAATTACCTGACCTGGGCGGCAGTTCTTATCTGCTGGCCGGCGCCATCGTTTTCAAAGTCAACTAGACACGCATCATTTTTCTGAGGAGTACACCATGCATCCATCTGAACTTTCCGCGCATTTATCCCCATTGCAGTTGTTTTTGCAGGCCGACGCTATCGTCAAGGCCATCATGCTGCTGCTGGCGCTGGCTTCGGTCGCCAGCTGGGGCGTCGCGCTGGAAAAGCTGTTTCGCTTCCGCAGCCTGCAGCAGCGCGCTGGTAGCTGGATCGAGGCGCTGGCCGGGCAACGCTCGCTTACCAAGCTTGGCGTGGCGCTGAAAGATAGCCCGGCTGATCCGTTTGCGCGCATCTACCGCGCCATCGTCGGCGAGTGGCATGAGAGCCATCAGCAGGGCTTGCATCAGAGCGAGGCCGAGCGCGACAGCCTGAAGGAAAGGATCAACCGCGTGGCGCAGATCGCCAGCGGTATCGAGATCGAAAAGCTGCAGCGCGGCTTGTCGGTGCTGGCCACGGTCGGTTCGGTGGCGCCGTTCGTCGGCCTGTTCGGCACGGTGTGGGGCATCATGAACGCGTTCCAGGGAATTGCCGCGTCGAATAACACCAGCTTGTCGGTGGTGGCGCCGGGCATCGCCGAGGCCTTGTTTGCGACGGCGCTGGGGCTGGTGGCGGCGATTCCTGCGGTGATCGCCTATAACCGTGCGTCGGGACAGCTGAACAGCTACGCCAATCGGCTCAATACCTTGATCGGCATTACCGAGGTGCAGCTGTCGCGGCAGCTGGAGTCTGGGGAACCGCTGATCGATACCGAGGGTGAACATGAGCATCATGGCAAGACTATCAGCCTGGAGCAGCATGCGCACAAGGGTGGCGCGAAACTGGTTGCGCAGGGAGCTTGAGATGGCGGTTAAATTATCCAATAACGTAGCCGGCCAGTTAGGCGGGCCGGTGAGCGATATCAATGTGACGCCGCTGGTTGACGTCATGCTGGTGCTGCTGATTGTGTTCATGGTGGCAGCGCCGCTGATGGCCTCCGGCGTCAAAGTGGATTTGCCGACTTCCAATGCCAAGCCTTTGAAGGAGGAGAAATTGCCGATTGCTGTCAGTTTGAATGGCGAAGGCAAGATCTACGTCGACAAGAATGAAGTGACTAGCGCGTCGCTGGTCGCCGCTTTGAAACAAGCTTCGGAAGGTGACCTGGAACGGCGTATTAATATCCGCGGCGACAGAGCGCTGGCATACGGTAAGGTAATCGAGGCCATGGGTGAGATCAACGACGCCGGATATTCAAAGATCGCCTTGGTGTCGGAGCCCGCGCCAGCGAAATAGCAGTTAAATGGGGTCAGAGTCGAATTATTGAATGCTCAATAATTCGACTCTGACCCCATTTATTCTGACCCCATTTATTGGTGCGCACGCTGGCATTCGGCAACGGTCGAGTTACGCCGGCAATTGTTGTTCCGCGACGATTTCCTTGACTGCAGCGAGAATCGGTTCTGCTTCGGTGCGTACCAGCCAGTCTGGCGCGACGTCGATGAAACGTATTACGCGTTCGCGGTCGATGATCAGCACTGTCGGCATTGGCAGTTCCCAAGTGCCGGTACCGGTTACTTCGCCGATGGATTTGCCGTTGGCGAGGGCGGCTTGGCGGGAGGCCTGGTTGAAGGTGTACAGGATGCCCAGCTGGCGCGCCAGTTGATTGTCCAGGTCTGAGGCCACCAGAAAATCGAAGTTGTGGCGCAGCTTGATGTCAACCAGGCGTTCCGGAACTTGCGGGCTGACGGCTGCCAGCGTTGCTCCCAGTTTCTTCAGGCCAGGCGCTAATTGGCGCTGGTAATAGGGAAGAGCGATATTGCAGGCGGGGCAGCCGGCGAAGCGGAAGAAGACCAGCACTGCCGGTCCTTGTTCCAGCAGGCTGTCCAGGGTAAGCGTGCCGGTATTGACTTCCTGCAGGCTGAATGGCGCCAGCGCGTCGCCGACTTTGGCGAAACTTGTGCGATCTGCTGTATCGACCAGCAGTTGCCGCTGGTCGATATTGATTTTCAGCGCTTTCGGATCCATCGTGGCGACGCGTTCGGCGTGCAGGTCGGCCAGCAGCTGGCGCAGGGATTCCTTGTTGTTGCTCGGCATGGGATACTCCAGTCAGGGTTGTGTGCTTACGCTGCCAGGCGGCGCGCACTGGTGTAGCGGTTTTCCGGAACGTCCAGTCCAAGGTGGCCGCGCAGGGTGTCGTGGCTGTACTCCTTGCGGTAGATGCCACGAGCCTGCAGCAGTGGCACCACCAGCTCGACGAAGGCATCCAGCTGATGCGGCAGGGTCTCGACCAGGATGAAGCCGTCGGCTGCATTGCCGTCGAACCAGCGCTGGATGGAATCGGCCACGTGTTCGGCTGTGCCGACGAATTCGCGGCGTGGGCTGACGAAGCGCAGGGCGATCTGGCGCAGGCTCAGGTTTTCGTCGCGGGCCAGCTTGACGATGCGTTCAGCGGTGCTGCGGTTGCTGTCGTGGCCGAAGGCGGCGACGTCGGGGAAGGGAGCATCCAGCGGATATGCCGTGAAGTCGTGGTCGTTGAAAGCCCGTCCCAGCATCGGCAATGCATCCTCGATGCGGATCAGCGCCAGCGCTTCCTGGTATTTTTGTTCCGCCTCTTCCGCGGTGGCGGCGACAATGCTGCGCAAGCCTGGAAATACGCCAATGCGGTTAGCGTCGCGGCCGAAACTGACGGCGCGCGCCTTGATATCCTTGTAATAAGCCTGGCTGGATTCGAACGACTCGCTGGCGGTAAAGAACGCATCCGCATGACGTGCCGAGAAATTCCGGCCTTCTTCCGACGCGCCCGCCTGGAAGATCACCGGCTGTCCTTGCTGCGAACGGCTGATGTTGAGCGGCCCGCGCACCGAAAAGAAGGCGCCCTGGTGATTCAATGGATGCAATTTATCGGGATCGAAGAACTGGCCGCCAACCTTGTCATGGGTCAGGGCGTCGTCTTCCCAGGAATCCCACAGGCCTTGTACGGTCTGCAGGTGTTCCGCCGCAATCTTGTAGCGCACCTCGTGCGGCGGATGCTGCGGCTTGCCATAGTTGGCGGCACTGCCGGACAGCCAGGAAGTGACTACGTTCCAGCCGGCGCGGCCGCGGCTGATATGGTCCAGCGAAGCGAACTGGCGCGCTACCGTGTAGGGTTCGCTGTAGCTGACGGTCAGCGTGCCGACCAGGCCGATGCGGGAAGTCACCACGGCCAGCGCCGACAGGATGGTCAGCGGCTCGAAGCGGTTCAGGTAGTGCGGACTGGATTTCTCGGTGATGTGCACGCTGTCGGCGACGAACAGGAAATCGAATTTCCCGGTTTCGGCCAGGCGTGCCTGGCGGATATAGAAATCGATGTCGATGCTGGCGCCCGGATGCGCCTCGGCATGGCGCCAGTCGCCCCAGCCGGGGCCGACGCCATGCAGCATGAAACCGAGTTTGAGTTGTCGTGGTGTGGTCATGATGTCTCGCAAAGTTGGGTGGACAAACAAGAAATGCCGCTGCGGATCAAGGCGGCGGGAAGACCCCGGTATCGGCCAGCTTGGCGGCGTCGACCCGGATCGGGAACAGCTTGGCTTCATAAAAGGTGTCGGCGATCTTTTGCAGCTGTGAAGTGATCTGCGCATCGACCGGCACCAGCGTCGGATGCTCGCGTTTCAGCACCAGCGCCACCACGTCGTCCGGCAGGCCGGTCAGCTTGGCGAACACCTTGGCGTATTCGGCAGGATGGTCTATCACCCATTCGTTGGCGCGCGCCAGCCGTTGCAGCACGTCGGCCAGGGCGGCGCGTTTGCCAGGATCGGCCAGCGCCTTGTCGGAGGCGGCGATGAGGCCGGTGCCGCTATAGATGCCGACGCCGTTGCGCAGCACGCGGGCGCCGTGCAGTTCAGCCGACGCCTGGTATGTGCCGAAGGTGGCCCAGGCCTCGATCTTGCCGGACGAAAAAGCCACAGAGGCATCGCCCGGTAGCATGAAGCCGATAGTCAGGTCCTGCTCGGTCAGGCCGGCTTCGCGCAAGGCGCCGAACAAGACGTATTGCGCCACGCTGCCGCGCGCCGAAGAGACGATGACCGAACGGCCTTTGAGGTCTGCTACGTTCTTGATCGGCGAACCGGGCGGCACCAGTATGGCGACGCCGGTGGGAGCAGTCGGCGACACCGCTGCCGCCACCAGCTTGATCGGCGCACCGCCGGCCGCCGCCGCCAGCACCGGCGTATCGGCAGCCGGTGCGGTATCGACATCGCCTGAACGCACCGCCTCGAACAGCGGCGCCGCGCCCTGGAAGCTGGCCCATTCGATCTTGTAAGGCACCCCTTCCAGCACACCGGCGGCCTCAGCCTTGGTGCGCGTGAAGTTGACCTGGTCGCCCAGCACCAGCGTGACCTTGCTGAGATCGAGCGGGCCGGCCTGGGCTGCCGGCGTTTGCTGTTTGCCGCAGCCGGCCGAGGTCATGGCAATCAGCAAAAGCAAGCCGGCAAGCGCTGCGGATTTAGAAATCATAAGAAGCCTTGACATAATAGAAACCGCCGGTCGGCGCAAACGGCGACGGACCGTAATAGAAGCTGGAAGCGCCGGTGCTGGCGTCGCCCGGGCCGTTCTTGTCCGGCCTGACATCGAACAGGTTGGCGGCGCCGACGGTCAGCTTGATGGATTTGGTCAGGGCGTAGGTGATGTCGAGATCGGTGATCCACTTGGCGCCGAACTTGTAGGACAGGGTCGGCGTGGTTTGCCACAGATAGGAGTCGTAGCGGGTGGTCTGCAGGTTGATATCGAAATCGCGCAGCAGCCAGCGTCCGCCCAGGATCAGTTTGGTGCGCGGCTGGGCCGAGGTCAGCTCGCCGATGCCGCCGCCGGCCGAGTAGCCGAACCAGGTCAGGCTGCCGCCAGGATTGGCGCCGAGTCCGCCTAGTTGGGCCGGTGTCGCCTTGATGCTGGTGATGTCGGTGCGGTTCCAGTT